>Ga0307510_10005366_pt1 | contig 15253 bp, 14 predicted proteins | sample 12_EM_MG_FD_207224 | JGI IMG/M metagenome (GOLD analysis project Ga0307510, IMG submission 207224) | Populus trichocarpa ectomycorrhiza microbial communities from riparian zone in the Pacific Northwest, United States - 12_EM | ecosystem: Host-associated > Plants > Roots > Unclassified | place...
TTGTGGGCTGGGTCAACGTTTCAATCGCGGCTGCCTCTCTTCTTAGGTGTTCTGGGGCAACCGTGGGTGTTGCTCTTTTTGCCTTCGCCGATGCGGTGGACGAAGATGGTGAATGGCGCGGCGTCCGTTTTTGGGGCTCTAGGACGGACTGCGCTTGGGAAGGTGAGGACCGGACGGACTATAGGGCACCATAGTCCTAGCGCTTGGATCTCCTGTACTAGTCGAGTTGAAATGGTACACCTCCAACGAATTCTTTTCACATCATGAGACATCACTCTTGTAGTCCCCTGCCTTCCCCCGTAGTCCACCACCGTCCCCTCGCGGTGCCCCGCCGGGCCCCCGGACGGCTGGGAACACTGCTTCCGTCTTCGGGTCCGGACGGGACGGACAGGTATCGTATCTTGGCGTTTGTCCGGATTAGCGCCGGGGACGGACTGCCCGGGCTGCTGGTCTTAGGTTGCGCCAGGTGCCAAGCCGATGAAGTGTTATCTCTACTTGTACTAGATAAGTTATTGTTTCTCGAGACCAGCGACAACAGACAGCTCCCACACAGTCACTGTCAAAAGGTCCGAGGAACCGAACTCCGAATGCCGCTTGCCGTTGAGTGACTCCAGCGGGATTCTAAATTATATCAAAAGATGTGGTTAAAATCGGGAGTACTAACCCGTGAAATCGAATCATCTGGACTTAAGGAGCACTGACCACTGGTCGATGTATGGGAAGGTACCTCGGACATGAAAATTAATCGTGAAAGAGAAGAAAGATATTCTATATCAATGCGCCGGTACTTGTTAAGCAGTGTCACGAGAGAGGGCAGGCGGAAAGAGGTAGTCAAAGCGAGCAAGTAACATGGATTGCCTATTGAGGGAGCGCAAAGAGATTTAACCGAGAGATCGAGGAGAAGCGAGGAAAGAGGAAGAGAGAGAGGAGAGGAAGGAGACGTCAGGAACTAGGTGTGCAAGCGGGTAGGTGAAGAAAGCAGTCACGAGGGGTTACCCATGACTACGGAGGATGCAAGAGCACAAGTACGATTTCCAACAGTACTATTCTGGAGATTTTTTTTCCGAATTAAGGTCTTTTCTACCACAAGTTTTATGTTTGGTATCTAGGCAAGCTAACTCTACATAGTTAATCTTACATAGAGCCAATATTAACACAGTAAAAACTGGAATAATCGAGTCGTGTGCTGTGTGGTCAGAGTTGCCCCTTCTGGTATGATCTGATGTTTTTTTTTGTTTTTGTTTTTTATGTCTCAGACTCCCGGGAGTGTAAACGATACCCGAGGAAAGACAACTCGCTCAACGGTTAGCTCAGCGATCCGTGAGCGAGCCTATTCCATTAGTGGGTGACAGTGGAACTAATCTGGGAGATGGCCTTGCCTACCACAGCTGTTGGGACGTGAAAGCCAGGGCGGGTATTGAATATATATCGCCAGGATACGTGTCAGTGAAATTCGGTAGAAGGAGGGAATTTGTGCCAGTACGGTAAAAACTAGGTAAATTGGTCGCAATCTGTGACGGGGTGTTTTCTAGACACAGTATAGCTTAGTGAGGCTGCGCTTGCTGAATCTCATTAACTGTCCTTGTTATTTTAATGCCTTTCTTAGGTGGGCCTATTATGCTTTAGACCACTGTGGGATGTTCTCGCGTATTCCCTTGACTGGATGGTGGTCTGACCGAGACTGCTTGTGAAGGTAAAATGTGTTCGTGACCTTCTCACTATACCGGGAGATTGGCGATATGAACTTGACCTGGTATAGCTACGGTGTAACGTAGTCGATAAACCGATAGGGAAGCGCACAGGAAGCTAGGCCCAATAGAGTGGGAGTGAAGAACCAATTACCGTGGAGAGAATGTGTTGTTGCTGCGCTTGTCTAAACTAAGAAAGAGACGAGAGGCTTATGTGCAGAGAATTCTGCACGCCAACATTATCTACAAACATAGGGTTCTAGTGCGTACTCGAACGCCCTCCTGACTGCTAAAACTACCCTATGCAAGTGCCCTATCCCACACCACTATCCAGCTGAGATATACGATACCCAATTTACCCACCCTCCTCGGCGTGCCGTTGCCTAAGACCCTTCAACCATTCTGATAATAGGCCACGCTTTTCATTTCATGCTGCAACTCCCACCCCTCCTCCCAAACCATTCCACCCCCGCCTTTAGTACTAGAACCACCTAAGAATCATCACTTTAATAACTATCACCAATTACAAGAAATAATGGCTGCCGCGCTTGAAAAGCAAGTGGATCTCTCCCTGGCCCCTTCCCCAAACCTCTCCTCACCACAAACCCCGGAGACCGGTGTGCCACATCCCGAAGATCGGTATATTCGCCTGGGGTTGGAAGGGGTCGAGCGGCAGGAATATCGTAGTACCCGTTCATTCACGAAAGCCATTGACTTGCAAACCGAAGAATTACTCTCTGGCAATGCTGGCCAGTACGCAGTGTTTGCCCCGGTCACAATAAAGCAGCTTGCGACTATCGATCGAATTCGCGACACGCGTCACAAAGGACTCCGCTTCCTCTACGTCCACTCCGACCGTGCATTGATTGTCAAAATATCGCCAGGGCTAGTTCACGGATTGGCTAAAAGGCGGCTCGCTAACATGTTCAATGAAAAGGTAGTCGAGATGGGGCTGGGTAATGGACTTGCTGAACTGGATTGTGTTGCCTTTGAGGGGCGCGGCAGTTCTAAAGAAGCAGATTGCACATGGACCCCACACCCCCGTTACTGTGATCCTAGCGATTGGCCTACCGTGGTAATTGAGTGTGGAATTTCAAAATCGATAGAACGCTTGGAGATGGAGGCTGGCTGGTGGCTCGACAACTCCGGGGGAGAGGTGAAAATCGTTCTTGTCATTTCAATTTCCCAAGCCGACAGAAAAATATCTCTCGACCAATGGGAACTAGCCACTGCTCCGAATCTGGAAGTTAGTGAGGACCGCTCTACGATCACCGTTCCAACGAAAACCGGCCATGTCGAAATTGTCGATGGTATGGTTACCGGAGCTCCCCTCCGTCTCGATTTCAAAAAAATCTTCCTTTCCGACCCAGGCGAGGGTCAAGGCGATATTGTTTTCACTCCAAAGGATCTCGAAGAGTATGCTGACGATGTCTGGGGATTTTGTAAATGAAGCAAACCTTCAATGCTATTGCTGAAAGTCAACCTTGTCCAACTGTTACTCCAAATTGCAACCCATACTGGTTTGTGAGCCGCTGCGGGTGCAAGGGTGGCAGGCGACGAGACTTGTGAATGGGCGATTAAGTGAATGAACGGGTGAGGCCTGGGTGGTTGGTCTTTTGGGGAGAGAGTGGGAGGAGGAAAAGGAGTTTGGGGAGGCTCGTGTATGGTTTCTGTTTCATTTGTATCCTAGTGTCACAATTGATTTACATTCTCTGCTCAACCGGATTCTCCAACTGTTATCTTTAAAGCGTTCGCTGAATTTCTTCTCTTTTAACACATATACTACTGCATGTGCATTTGGCCTATGAACCCCATTCCCACCCTTCCAGATACCGTTCGCGGGCTAACCCTGATTATTCGAGTGGGGAGGTTAGCCGGGGGTGACTGTGGCCGATCTGCACAGATGCCTTGTTGAAAATGGCCGGCAGCCACCGTGTACGAGAAAGGATTCCTTTCGTCCATTTCCTGTCCTGTCCTTATTTTGTTAGTACAGTCCTAGGCAGAAGCCTTGGGGATTGCGGAATACTGAGACGGTGTGCGCATCCAACGGGTATTTAGTGGGGTTTTTATCGGTGGGATGGTGGGGGGGGGGGGTGTCGTCCTATTCTCGCGTAGCTTTTGCTGAGTAAGCTTTTAGCAAGACTTTTTTATCGAGTGACAGGAGTTTGCTATTGTCACACATTACGAAAATAAAGAGGAAGAATTGGTGTACCTGGTTTGTATCCCATGGACCGATGAGACACGCAGATTCACCGCCTTCCTTATACAGTAGCTCTATGCTGTGGCTAAGCAACCTTCCACCAATAAAAGCTCGATATTTCACCATTGTTTTTCAGGCGAAGCAACTCAGCCACAGCATAGAGCTACCGTATAAGGAAGGCGGTGAATCTGTGTGTCTCATCGGTCCATGGGATAGTAATATATCGGTGTTAGCAGATATATATCATGGAACCCTGTGTCCGGGGTAAGAGTAGCCAGTTCCCCGAGGCTGGAACGGATAATATCGACGCTGTGCTCCTCGTGGCGGGGGTAGGGTTGGGGGCCCGGCTCCAAGCATTTCCTGCATTACAAACTTTTGACAACAGGTCACGTTTGGAATCTGTCGCATGCCGCGCCAGGGGAAGGTTGCCGACTGGCTGGGCTGGCGGGCGGGGCGCCGTCTACGCGGACTGGGCCGAAAAGGGAAGTAATGCCAAGAGGAGACAAGGAGGTTGCCGGCGATATGGGGGCTAATACTACTCGAGTATTGAGATGGAAATAGCCATCTATCGTACTCTGAAGTAATTCTAGCTCTGATGCCGAAGTCCCCTTCAGTCAGCTACAAGCACCCGGAAGGTTCTGTATCATCGGTTGTTGCCTTAGATGTGGACCTCTTCCAGGATAACGCCGAAAGCTTGGTGGTTCGGCTGCGTATCATACCACTCACGTTTTGGGACCGAGTAAACAGGGTGGGACAACTATCTCCGAAACTGTGCAATTGGGTACGGTAACATTCCTGGACCCGCTGGGCTGGGTCGGTAAGAGTGGCTCCCTGCTGCTATCCTACCTGCATTCGATGCGCAGGGGAGCGAGAAGGAATTTGTACCACGAGCGCTTCGCGTGCCGGCTGGACACGGATGCGAACTCGAAGAATATGAATTATCACTTGTCTCATGTCGAATATTCAGGTGGTAGAGGGCTATTTGTTATGGAGCCTATTGGACGAGATCTTGGAAAGAGAGTTCATTATTAAGGTAATTGTAACCCTTTTGAGGGCGATGTCGCATGTCCCGCAAATGTTTGGTAAAGTCCCGCCGCTTGTGAGCCACCTACAGGGTTTGGGGTTCGTCTTGGCAAAGAGCCGCAACGCGTTCCCGCTGGCCGCGTGGGACATTTCGCGGGACCTGATTCGGGTCAGGGCCTGTGAGTGCCTTACCTAACTTAACCGCCTGCGGAGGGCAACGAAATTAACCGCAACCTGAACCACACAAACCATAATCCCACAATCCCGTTCAGCATGCCTAGCACAACATATCGCCCTTTTCGCATCCTGCGCAAGGCATGGTTCCGCCGATTTCGGGCACACCCTAGTCATCAAAACTTTGGCCTTAGGAATATTCCCAGACAAAGGAGATAATGACAAATCACTCTTTGTTTGGATAGCAACGACTCATCATGAAGTGCCGTCTATCGTGGCCGGGCGGAGAGGGGCTGCGCTATCATTCCTTGCTAATCTGGACGGGGGGGATAAAATCGTGCCTTTGGACCCTGAGTATCATACCGATCAGTCCTTCGCCGCCCCCTCCCACCACCCTACTACCTCTTACATAATTAGCAAGAACGGCCCTATTTCAAAAGAGACCTACGAAAGGACCCTATCTGCGTCATAAAGTTTGTTCGGAGGTTTTCCGCATGCAATCGTTAGCCGGATTCGAATCGTAATCGGGTCCTGGCATTGTTCCCTGCGTTTTTGATATCGCAGCTGCCCCAAGATATACCTATACATCTAGTTCCCCGCCCGCGCCCTGAATTTATCGTACCATTCCCATTTCTATTTCCCTGCTCTCTCTCCTCTCTCCTACTCCCACAAACCCACTAGACTCAAGCATGAGCCGTCCTCCTTCGAAGGTCGGCAACGACCCCCGCGAATCAGAGATTTCGACAGAGTCTCAAATCGAACACTCCTCGTCGTCGAACTCTACCAAAGCATACCCAGAATCTCCCCCCAGCCAAGGCATCTGGGGCCAGAATGAGGCCGTCAACTACCAATCTGCGCTGGAAGACTTTGAGTCTCTCCGTCTGCAACTATCTCGGATCGAATCAAACAGGACCGGTGGAGCGTACTCACGGCGGAATAGTGCTTACAGCCGTCTCGCCCGTTTCCGCTTATCTATCCCTAGCGATGGCTTCCAGGCGCCCGTGGAATCTACTGAAGAGAAAACTTTTGAGCCTTCCGCCGAGGAGGGTTTCCAGCTTGACCGCTTTATGCGCGAGGGGCGCTTTGAGAAGCGCGAGAATGGGGAGTCGATGAAGAAGGTTGGAGTTGTTTACAAGGATCTCACGGTGCGTGGGGTTGGTACTTCGACTTCATATGTAAAGGTGCTGTCGGACGCAGTCATTGGGACGTTTGGACCGGATTTGTATCGGATTGTGACCGGGTTCTTCCCTGCACTTACGGTTGGAAAAGGACCTCCGACAAGAGAGCTTATTAGCGGTTTTACTGGGGCTATTCGGGATGGCGAGATGATGCTTGTTCTGGGGAAGCCGGGAGCTGGTTGTTCTACCTTCCTGAGGGCTGGTGAGTTTTTTCTCATGCGATTATCACTACATTTTGCTAAAATTCGTGGCAGTTGCAAACCAGCGGGCGTCATTTGCTGCAGTTGAAGGAGAGGTTCATTATGGCGGGATCCCGGCGGCGGAAGCGGCTAAGAAATATGTAAGTCATTCCATGAATCCGGATCTCCCGTCCATCTATTGCTGTTCCTGACGATCCTGTGGGGTGATTAGCGAGGGGAGGTGATCTATAATGAGGAAGACGATCAGCACTTCCCCGTCATGACGGTTTATCAGACTTTGGAGTTTGCGCTGCTGAATAAGACCAAGAAATCGGAGAAGGAAAATATCCCCATAATAATAAATGCGCTGCTGAAGATGTTTGGAATTTCGCATGCAGCACATACAGGTAAGTTCCCGGGGGAGAGCGAAAGGGATTGGGAAATGAAGCTAATGTATACCCACAGTTGTCGGAAATGCATTCATTCGGGGTGTATCCGGAGGAGAGCGAAAACGGGTCTCCATTGCGGAAACACTCGCGACAAAGTCCGCCGTCACTTGTTGGGATAACTCGACTAGGGGTTTGGATGCCAATACTGCGCTCGATTACGCTAAATCACTGCGGATTATGACCGATGTCTCCAACCGAACAACGATCGTGACCTTGTACCAGGCCGGAGAGGAAATCTACAATCTCATGGATAAAGTACTTTTGATAGATCAGGGAAGGATGATTTTTTCTGGCCCCGCTACCGAAGCAAAACAATATTTCATTGATTTGGGCTTCCAGTGCCCGGAGCGACAGTTTGTATCCCGAAAGCGAATTTCAAGGTTCAGGTGCTGACATTTGATAGAACAACCGCTGATTTCCTAACGAGTATTACTGATCGGATCGAGAGACAAATTCGACCTGGATTTGAGGACAAGGTCCCACGCACCCCCGATGAACTAGCCACTGCCTTCCGGAACAGTCCAAACTACGCTCGCCTCTTGGAAGACGTAGCCAGTTATGAACAGGAGCTCGCCGCAACCGGGAACACGGCCGCTACCAACTTCAAGAAATCGGTCAAATCATCCAAGTCGCGTACAGTGTGTGCGGATTCGAATCATACAGTATCATTCGTCCAACAAGTTCTCGCATGTACACGCCGCGAGTATTGGCTTCTTCGAGGGGATATGCAGAGCTTCTGGACCACCATCTGGACGAATATTATCATCACTCTTTTGGTTGGTGCGCAATTCTGGAAACAAAAGGACGATACCACTGGCGTCTTCATGAAAGGTGGTAGCGCTTATTTTGGATGTATTTTTTTGGGCTGGATTCGAATGTCGGAAATCGTTGGGGCTGTTTTGGGGCGTGATATTGTGCAACGGCATAAGACTTATGCACTGGTATGCTTGAGCCGCTCGTCTGGTATCGAATATCGCAAACTTTCGCTAATGTGAGGTGTATAGCATCGACCCTCTGCTGTGGTAGTAGCTAGGCTGATTGTGGATATCCCGATCACGCTTATCCAAGTCGTAAGTGGCTACACCCCCGCTTTTGAACTACAGTTTGCTGACTAGTGTCGGTGGGGCAGTCGATATTTAGCATAATCTTGTATTTCATGGCTAAATTCGACGTTGATGCTGGAAAATTCTGGATCTTCTTCCTCCTGACATACACTAATGCATTTTGTATTACTGCTCTATATCGTATGTTCTCGGCTCTTTGCCCTACCCTTGACGACGCAATCCGGTTCTCCGGAATGGCCCTCAATATCTGCATTATATATGCTGGCTATGTTATCCCTAAGACGCAGCTCCTCCACGATTCGATATGGTTTGGTTGGCTTTTCCATCTGAATCCCATGGGCTACCTGTTTGAGGCCATTCTCGCCAACGAGTTCACCGGGAGGACAATGAAGTGCGCCGGGTCGATGATTGTACCTCGAGGAGAGGGATATGACAATTTCCCACAGTACCAAGGATGCGTCATCGCATCTGGCACGCCTGGCAACCTTAATATCTCCGGCGATGAGTTTATTGAAGCTCAATACAGCTATACGCGTTCTCACCTCTGGAGAAATTTTGGAGTTGTTATTGCTTGGACAGCGTTATATATCATTGTTACTATCGTTGCAACTGAAACTATCTCTTTCGTTGCCCCCGGATCTGTCATCTTACGATTCAGGAAGAGTAAGAAGAGTAAGCGGGTCATCGACGCCAACAAAGCCAAGGACGAGGAGAATGCTGGAGGTCTTGCTGTCACTGATTGGCTCAACGGGGATCGATCCGGCGACGAGGTTGAAAAGATTATTGACAGTAAGACCGTTTTTACATTCAAGGAGATTGAGTACACTATTCCGTATAACGGCGGTGAGCGGAAGTTGTTGAACAAAGTTAGCGGCTACGCTAAGCCGGGAATTATGGTTGCGCTCATGGGCGCCTCCGGAGCCGGAAAGTGAGTTCAAGTTCGAAATTCTCCGACTGGCAGTTTGGTACTGATTGTCTTTATAGGACTACTCTTCTCAATACACTCTCTCAGCGTCACCAAGTTGGTGTTATTACTGGTGAAATCCAAATGGATGGCCGTCCCCTCGGGATCGAATTCCAGCGTGGAACTGGATATTGCGAGCAGATGGATGTTCACGATCCGGCCCAGACCGTCCGCGAAGCTATGGAATTCTCTGCGATCCTCCGGCAACCGGCTAGTGTACCCAAAGCCGAGAAGATCGACTACGCGAATAAACTTATGGTCCTTCTTGAACTCGACTTTCTCCAGGATGCTGTTGTCCGTTCCCTCGGTGTCGAACAGAAGAAGCGTCTTACCGTCGGAGTCGAACTTGCTGCTAGACCAGATCTATTGCTCTTTTTGGATGAGCCAACAAGTGGGCTTGACAGCCAGAGCGCTTTCTCTATCGTTCGTATCTTGAAGAAACTTTCTCAGGCTGGACAGGCTATCATTTGTACCATCCACCAACCGTCGTCCATGTTGATCCAACAATTCGATATGATTCTCGCGCTCAATCCGGGCGGCAATACCTTCTACTTCGGACCTGTCGGGGAGAACGGCGCTGATGTGATCCGATATTTTGGCGAGAGGGGGGCTTATTGTCCTCCTGGAAAGAACGTTGCAGAGTTCGTCATCGAGGCTGCTGCCAAGGGCACACGGACTGATGGAAGACCCATCGATTGGGATCACGAATGGCGCACCTCAAGAGAGGCGAAGGGAGTTTTGGCGGAAATTGATCGACTCTGCGATGAGCGTAGGGAGAAGCCACTCCCGGATGTCGAGCTCAAGGAATTCGCCGCTCCCATGTGGCTACAAACTACGATGTTGACCAAGAGACTGTTCAAGCAACAATGGAGAGAGCCGAGTTACGTTTACGCGAAATTGTGGGTTGGATTCATGGTAGGTGTGTTCAACGGATTCACCTTTTGGAATCCGGGAAATACTATTCAAGGTAAGCGGAGTGGTTCCCATTGCGAGGGATTCTTTTCACGTGCTGATTAAGGTGCCAGATTTGCAAAACCGGATTTTTACCGCCTATTTCATCGTTGTGTTCCCGCCGGCCATCGTCAACAGTGTCGTTCCCAAGTTCTTCGAGAATCGCATGATTTGGGAGGCTAGAGAGTTACCTTCTAGAATATATGGCTGGGTTCCATTCTGCACTGCTCATGCCGTGGCGGAAATCCCTTCTGCGGTTGTTACAACTGTCATCTATTACCTCTTGTGGTATTTCCCGTCTGGCCAGCCAACGGATACAGCTACTTCCGGATTCGTGAGTCCCCATTGTTCCTGGTGAGGTTGTTCTACTCACAAAATAATAGGTGTTCTTCATGATGTTGTTGCTATTCCTGTTTATCGCGAGCTGGGGTCACTGGGTCGCCGCGCCTTCACCGTCACCAATGGTAACCATGAACGTAAGTCACCTTCACCCCCCCCAACCCCCGGGAAGGCGTACTAACAACATCCAGATATTGCCCTTCATCTTCGTGGTCTTTGGTCTCTTCAACGGCGTCATCGTCCCGCACCGGGACATGCCCAACGTCTTCTACTACACCCTGTATTACCTCTCCCCCTGCACATACTACCTCCGCGGCATTCTCTCTGCAACAATCCCTGGCATCCCCGTCAGATGTGCCCCGCGCGAACTAGGCATCTTCGACATCCCCCCAGGCTTCAACGAGACGTGCGCCTCCTACGCGGCCAACTTCCTCAACACCACCACCGGCTACCTCACCAACCCCTCTGCCACCTCCCAGTGCGCTTACTGTCCGTATAGCGTCGCAGATGAGTACTTGCGCGCGATGGACATCCCCATCGGCGGGAAGTGGAAGTACTTTGGTGCGTTCGGCGCGATGACCATCACGAATTGGATGCTGTTGTACTTTTTCGTTTACACCGTGAGGATCCGCGGGTGGACGTTTGGCATGGTCCCGTTGTTTAGGTGGATTGGGTTCGGCATCAATTTCCCTGGGTGGGTTGTCAGGAGGATTATGAGGAAGTAGGGTGATGGTGGGGGAAATGAAGGCGGGGGTGAGAGTGAAGGTGAAAGTGAGGGTGGAGGTGAAAGGGGAAGCGAGGGGTCTCTTTTGATTGTCATTTTATGTCTCGTTCTCTTTCTTTTTACCTTTATTTATTTATTTCCCTTTCGTTTCTTTTGTTTATTTGTCGGATAATGACCGGACTTGCCTGAGTGGTAAAGTACATATAACGATACAACGCCCAATTCGAATCTTAACTTACCTTCTAATTGAATAACAACCATTTCTAATACACTTTTTTCCACCTCCAATGCTTGCCATTCGCGAATCTCAAGAATGAAATACATCATCACAGCTCTGCACTCCCAGAAACGATTGCTGCCACATACCTCGGATATGTCTTGCTCACTCGCCCCCGGATTCCGGGAGCAAAAGAAAACGGCCTTATCGTCTGCATCCTCACAACCGCCTCCGCTCGGGAAACTGCTCCTTTCTAGATGGCAATCCTGTACGCCGTCGGGTTGCGCAGTCAGCTTAATAATATCTAGTATTTGGCGCGGGCTGCCAAGCCCACGCATAACCTACGTGTTCTCATCCTACTGATAGAAGGTGTTAGAGTGCGGTGGTAGGCATTGCCGTCACCGACGTTGGCAAAATACATTCTTGGAGAGCATCATACGAGGGTTTTTACGAAAGTTCCATGACCAGAGCTGGAGCAAGCGGGGCAATTGTTTCTTGGAAAGCACTTGCGGCACTGTGCCGTATAATACTACACTGCACGCCTGAAGGGGAATGAAAAGGCCTTATTCCGGGGCTAAAAGCTGAAAGATAAGAGTGGATGAGGTGAATTTTGTCACTCCTATCGGGAGTTTATTATATTATAGCTAACGAGGGTACTCCTACGACCAACAATGCGGATCACTAAATCCTATGGAGCAGTCCCAACAACCTGGTTGTTGTTTTCTTGTTTCTGTTCAAGATAAGAGAGAGCGGCGGGGATGCCGATATAAATCACAGCGCCGAGAGTGAGCCCCTTTCCCGAATGTTAGTATGACATAGCACGGTAAATTGTCGCAGGATATCGGAGCATACCATGATGACTGGGGAATTGACTTGCCATAGGAGCCGCAAAAAGTGCCCCTAGTCATATATATTAGTAGCTGTGTGCGGCGTCCAAGGATTCACTGGGTATTATACCAATGGGGTAAGTTTTTTAATGATTACTTCGCCGACCACCTTCATCTTGCCGCCGAGTTTGGGGCGCGTATTTTTGGCGATGCTGGTAAGGAGAGTCTCCATATCGCCGAACTGGTTGGAAACGTTTTTGATTTCGTTGCCGAGTGCGGCGGCAATGTTTTTCATTTCGCCGCTGAGTTGGGCACCGACGTTTTGGATTTGTTCGGCGGTTTTGGTGTCCACTTTTGCGATCCTGTCTGCCAGCATTTCGAGTGCATCGTGAACTCTGCTTTCCACATTGTTTGCAGAATTATTATTGGCGGCTGCGAACGTGCATTGGTATTTTGTGATTTCCTGACAATTCTTTTTTAGTAAAGTTGGATGAAGACCTCAATCAGACCCTGTTTGAAGGGGTTTATACCCTTTGCAGTGCGGAAATTGCGTTGAGGTGCTGGGTGTTCATGTCGGAAAACTTTTCCCATGTCACATAGCGGCCATTGTTGTCCGGAGGGTTGCTGCTCATAAGCCGGAGGGAGGTTTGTCTGTGAAGCGGTTTTCCCTGAGCTGTGTGGAATCTTGGGCAAAGCCTAATACCAAGGCCGGTGCGGTTGAGCACAGGGTTCTTAGTGAGCTTGTGAGCGGACATTTGTTTGGCTGTGGTTTGGGTGACGGTGTTCATTTTGGTTGGTCGCGATGGTAATGCCCTGCCTACCCGGAGGTGTGTTGGAAAATGTTAAAATTAATTTAGGATGTGAGGTGGGTGTATATATAGTGGTTGCTCGGAGTGGAGATCTAAAGCGAGGTGAAAGCAGTCCCGGTGGTTGGTCGCAACGGGTCTAGTCGGTTTTCCGAACTGTCCGGAGGCCGGCGGGGATCATGCCAAGAAGACGGGAGGGGACCGCTAGCCGTGGTCCTGTGTAGGGTGAGTTCCTCAGGAGGGTTGCCGGGCTCCGGGCCTACTCTCCGGGCTTTTATTAGTATAGAGACAAGCGGGAAAGCGTCTGCTTAAGCGGAGGGCAGGGGGGACGGCAGGCCGGCCTTGATCGCGTGGGGACTAAAGGGTGTACTATATCAGAAGACGGAAAGGTGTGGGTAAGGCCTGTACTTATGGGATGTAGGTAAGGAGTGGGGGGGGGGATGGAGGGGGGTATAGACGATAGGTATTCGGAATGACGGCTGGGAACATGGGGAAAAAAATGAGTGAACGGCCGGGGGTGTTGAATTTCTGATTGTCGTCTGAGTCTTCCATTGTCCTCAAACAACGGCTTTGTCTGAGGCATTTCTTTCCTATATCATTGCGCTCTATTGGGTTGCATCTTTTGTGATGGTAAGACATCATCAGTTGGGTCTTGATTACTGAGCAGCTATTTTTGTATTAGCTAGGCTTCATTGCGCTCTCTAGGTTTGGAGGCGTACACTTAGTTGAAACACATCATGATGCGTTCGGGGCTGAAGACAGGAAACCGGTTACTTTTCATGACGGATGAGGTCACTTACATTCTCTATATATGTTTGGCCTTTTGGCCCCTCTCTTTGGATAATAAGCAAGAATGATATGGCGAGCAGAAGTTGTGAAAAGTCTTTACGATTCCGCGTTCACATATTGAGGCATAATTACAACAGGGGGTATACTCACGATGCATGAGTGATATATGGTGATGCTATGTAATTGACACAATAAACGGCATGCCTGCGAGAAGAAGGTTAAAAAGATCACCAAGTGCTCCAAGTATCAAGATAAGACTGACCTAATAATTCCGCTAGGAGCCTTATTTTCTCCTTTAACTATAGCCCCTGTGGTGATGTAACAAATCGACAGAACAGATGCCACCGAAGTTGACTCGCAGCACAATGCCCGGGATTTTGGAGTAGAATTACCAGGAAATTCAATTGACCTTCGCGGATCTGGAGATTGGAAATTTCTGACGGCGGTAGTAAATACTAGTGCGCTCTCCAACGAGAATATGTTTGCTCCCTTGCAGATTCATGCCCGTGGTTTTTGAGTTCTCATTGGGAAAACACTTTTGGCTGTTTTATTTCTTGAAGATGAATTCTTCCTTGCTTATTAGTTTGCGTATATGGCACATGACTCGCCTAAAAAAATAATATGAGTGAGATAAAATCATGAATATGAAGTTTCTGAACACACCTGCGAAAGATAGAAAGATACGTAACAGAGAAGCACGACAGGGCCCTGCCCGGCCAAGCCTTCCAATGGGTTGGGCCTTCGTTGGGTTAACCCGGGTCTTTCGTTGGGCTGGGCCGGGTTCATTGGGCTGGGCTCACTCAATAGCTTCCCTGGGCCGGGCCGGGCCTGAGGGGGCCCGGCCCGGGTCACCCAACGAACCCAATGAGTGTTTCACCTCGATTTTTAGCTTTTGATCGTCCACATCTGTTCGTATCACCGGGGAAACGATAGTCCGAGCACCTTGCTCACTAGAACTACATTACCGGATGAAGTAAGGTCAAAGGCAAATGCTCTCCAAATGAAGATAGTGTGGAAAAAAGCCTACGACTTAAGGTGATTTGAGTGCTCTTGAGCTCTCTCGGTATCTTAGTTTTACGGTCAGAAGTTTAGAATATATTTTGGGCGCCCCTTTCAAACACAGAATCTTCTTCCAACCCTCAACATTCTCCTTTTTTTCTCAGTTTACTTACTCCATTACTTTTACTCCCCTGTGCGGATTCACATTCAAGAAAGATGAGTTTCTCTTCTAATACTGAGAGTTACCTCTCTAGTCCTCCAGCTATACTGTGAACACTAAGTCCATTGCCTGAATTCCTTCGCTCAGAAACCATAGAGTCTGAGCCTGGTACTGCCGATTACTCAGAGATTGTTGAGTTAGACAATGATCGCCTATGCACACCAAATCCCCAGCCTGCTGCGCATCAGGCACGACAAAAAAGGAAAAGCCCCCGTCCGGCTTCCTGGGTTTAGGGACCTCCGGAGTCTCCAAACGGAACGTTGGTTATTGCAGACAATATCCAGTAAGTCATCCACACACCCAACATATACAAGATCCGGGAGTGAGGACTAAATATTTATTTTTAGTGTAATAGATATTGGCAATGTATATATTGTTCCCAGAGGTATCAAAAGTCTCATGGAACGAGCAATCCCGGAGGACAATTTCAGACTCCCGCCACTCTCTCAATCCAGAGACAAT
>Ga0307510_10005368_pt1 | contig 15250 bp, 23 predicted proteins | sample 12_EM_MG_FD_207224 | JGI IMG/M metagenome (GOLD analysis project Ga0307510, IMG submission 207224) | Populus trichocarpa ectomycorrhiza microbial communities from riparian zone in the Pacific Northwest, United States - 12_EM | ecosystem: Host-associated > Plants > Roots > Unclassified | place...
GCGGCCACATCCCGGACATACATTGTATTTCCCCTAATTCTCACCCCGAGGGCAGCGCAGGCAGCGTGCGCCTCTGCGGGCCAGCCTACACCGTCCGCATCGTGCTTGCATCCGAGCGCGACGAGCCGAGACTGCAAGCAGGTCACTTTGTCGATCTCGCGCCGGAAGGCAGCGTCGTGTTTGTCTCTGCACCCCCAGGTTTGTCTATCCATCGTCGACTTTCACAGATACCCCCCCTAGTCACTAGCAACCTTCCCGCCACCCCCCATGTCTGTTCCTGCTCCCGCTCCATTCCACACCACCAGTAGATTGACTTTGAATTCGTCCGAAACCCTTCCTGCTCTGACCAACTCTAATTGGCTCAGGTGCGCAGAATGCCGTCTGGGGCGGCCTCATGACCGCCGGTGCGCAAGCACGCGGTGTCCTCGGCGCCGTGGTATCAGGTCGGGTGCGCGATGTCGCGGAGCACCGCGCGGCAGGTTTCTCTGTGTTTGCTCGCGGAACGTCTACTGTGGGCCAGGCGCCCTTCACTCGTGTTGCTGAGGTGCAAGTACCTGTCACGGTCAACGTCGACTCGGAGCAACGGGGCGGACTGGCTGCAGTCGCTGTGAACCCCGGTGACCTTCTGGTCGCGGACGAAGACGGTGTCGTGTGCGTTCCCAAGCTACTAGAAAAAGAGGTTTTGAGGGTAGCTTTGCATGGCCGGGAAACCGATGCGCGGTGTCTAAAGGATATTCAATCAGGTGTAGGCGTAGCGGAAAGCTTCAGGCGTCACCGTGGCAAACTATGAATGATCCTGACAATACCTATAAAATAAAATGTATCGTTAATCAAGTGTTAAGTTGATGAGATACTTGTGACAGATAGTTCCCCACCAACTCACCCACCACCCTACTTCTCACACCACCGACCCTCGGTATTTGCAGACACTCTGGTATATCTCCAAGTTTTGAGTTCGTAATCAACAAAGGGTAGTTTGGCCGTCCGAACTGAAGACTGGTGTGCACCTGGTGCAACTCTGGCGCGCCATAGTTTGCCTGAGTTCAACTCAACTCTCCGGCAACACGAGCGGGCAGGGGCGCAACGAATGGGAATACGGGTGATACGGCCGATACGGGCCTGATTTAGCCGCCGATCCATCAAGCGATATCGTATCTTATCGTGTTTGTGTGGGTTGGTTGGGCCGGTGTCTTGCATAGGTGGGTCTACAATAAGATGGCGCGCGCGAGGGTCATAGGCGCTCAGGATGAGGGGGGAAAGGGTGTGGGAGCTAGTGTTGCCGGAGAGTTGAGTTAAATCTGCCTGGTCTGAGTTGAGTTGCCCGAATTGGCAACTGAGTTGCACCAGGTGCAACTCAGTCGCACCACAACTCGATCGCACCAGTGTGATTACCGCATTTGGTCCAGAGCCACACTAGACCAAACAACAGCTGCTGAAGCGCTTGGGTCCCGTGTTCACAACATAACATCGATGCAATGAGCACTGGGTTTCCCTACTGTTTCCCTCCTCCTTTGTCTGCCAAATGCATGATTATCTGTCATGATGTCTCACTGGGTGATACTCTTTACCTCACGGCTGAAGACTCATGGATTGCACACATTGTACCCCTGACGTCAAGACTCGGAGTGCTGAAGGCTGGGAAGGAGGCAGAGTTACGCGAGCTTCATACCAATTGGAACATAGCATCAGATTAGTATATATCATTGGGAACTTAGTTGGTCAATTGAACAAAATGCTGCATTGCATCATATGGCAAGATGACCAGAAACAGCGTCAACATGGGAATCCGTGATTACGACACCCTGTCAAACCTTGAAAGCTGATTGGTGGATTCCTGGGCCAACTCATTCCTGACACCTGGTGCGCACCTGGTGCAACTCTGTGGCGCCGTAGTTAGCCTGAGTTCGACTCAACTCAACTCAACTCAACTCTCCGGCGACACTGGCCCTACCTTACTGTATGGGGATTACTGTAGGCGTGACGCGTGACGTGGAAAACATGTTCCCGAAAAGGAAAGTCGTGAGATTCGCGGTGCCCGCCGCAACTGACCGGAACCTCGAACCTCGAGTACTTATATCTGAAAACTTCCTGCTATGTATCCAGTCTTGGGCCGTCTCTTGGTTGTCTCCTGTAATCTCTCCTCTTGGCTGCACCACCTGGTGGTGCCTTGCCCCCAAAATAAACCTTTGCTCCTCGACTCGGATATACCATTCTCCTTTCCGTGCCAGTGCTACGATTCGGATACCATTTCATTCAGACAAGTCGGACACTCGCCACAGGATCACCTGAACGGCCTATCGTAGACCTATCGCTACTCTGTGTCGGCGCCTCCGACGCCCTGTCCAGCCTTCAAGTTCTGGCTCCAACCATGAGACCTCCGTCTACAATGTCACCACCGCATCCAATGGGCGCCGGCGAACCCCTCAACGATACGGCCCGTGGTGAGGACTTCCTTCGTACACAAAACAACAGCCTCTCTCCTCGACAGCAGTCGTTTCATGCCCAGCAGCGTCGAGTTTCATTCTCTCAATATCATTCCGAATCCGACCTACCATCGCTCGCGCCCCAGCCACCACTTTATTGTCCCTTCTCAAGTACGATTGAGGTACAACGTCAGAAACAATGGCGAAGTCCACAACACGCCGTCATTCCTGTCCTACCCTCTCGTAGTTCCTCGACATTCTCAGCCGATCGAAGGCCTAGCATAGCTCACTCCGCAATTAGTCCCAGCGGGGACAGCAGCCGTGCGGATGGGGTAACACCCACAAACCGTGTAGTAATAAGAGGTGGGTCCATTTACTGCTATCGTCGTTGATCGGCTTTAAACTAGCTTCCTCTCGTTCAGGTTTACCTCCTCTCACAGCCGAGGATCGGAATGTATCCCCAGTTATGCGATGCCCTCCTACGTTCCATGATTCATCCAGTGGTACCATCACACATGCTCGCCTCGGATCTTCTGGTCCTATAATGGCCTCTGTCACAGCTCCGGAAGAATTTGGCAATGAAATATCTGAGTGGTCTGCAAGTAGGACAGAGGCCGGAGACTCGGAGCATGTCAGGCATGTGAACAACAGTTGGAAAGGAGATGCCGGCGCAAAAGCTGTCCTCATGTTTGTGAGTCCTCTTCGACTGACTCTCGTGTTGATCATCGTATTGATTTATTCGAAAGACCGGCCTTTTTTCCCCAATCGTCGCGTCGTTCATCATGGAAAGCTACAAAATGTTGTTATCTGATTCTGGAGACCAGACATCTCTCTCTAATTTCCAAGTCTCTAGGGGGCTCGCTGGTGTCGCAAGTGGCACAGTCGGCTCGCTGCAGGCCTGCTCAACACCCCCCCCTGCTGCCTCACTTGTTTGTGTCAACGTCATGTGGCTGATGAGCCTTGTGCTCAGCATCGCATCCGCCCTGTTTGCAGCATTGAGGCAGCAGTGGGCACCTAAGTGTAACCGGCTTCCCCAAGTTGCGATGACTGTGACTCTCCTCCTCTTTATTTTTGTTTCTCACCGGACTCGTGATATTTTTTTTCGTGGTCCACAAGACAGTGGCCATCGCTGTCTCAATAGCGGTCGGACTCTTTGTCATGTTGTATCTAACGTTGACCATGCTTGCTTGTGTGGACCGTAACTTCCCGTACCATACCCCGTTGTCTGACGTGCGGTGGTCTAGGCGAGACTGACAGAATTGCACTTGACACACTGTACGTCGCCGCCGCCGCCAGTTCCGTTCCCTTTTCCCCTGACCCTCGGTCACGTTACATATCCAGGATCGTCACCATCGATTTACCGTTTTCACCACCTTGCTCTCAACTTTCTCTGTATTTTTTTTGTGTAGATTGTCGACTACTGACTTATGGTTGTACTGACTGCGTTTCATATGGATGTCTCTTTGGTTTAGGCCTTCTATTCTCTCGGAAACTTACTTGTGCCAAGAGGAGGTATAAACCAGTCTGTCCACTTAGAGGTTCTCGTTTCCTGTTGGGTATGTTGAACGGAGCCTTGGATACGGCCGTCAAGATGAGACCGTTTTTTTTCTCCGGCGCCTCCAAGACGAATTGTGAGGAGGACATGCAACAATAAGTAGTCTTCACCGAAATGAGTGAAAAAGCGGTGATGCGCTGGAATTCGTGGAATTCGTGGATACATTTTACTTACCGACTATTCTAAGTGAAATGCACCTCTACTGAGATGGGGACAAACGAACCTTCCGTCCTCTCCAGCACGTATGGGGGCGTGGGGACGTCCAATGTAAGAACCTGGGGCGGCCCCTCGTTTCCATGCTGAGCGCTGATATTTCCCAACTTACCCGCATGAGCATTTAAATTATACCCTAGATTTCGTCCAAAGCGGTCATGGAATGCTGAGATGCTCCCACTAGGGATATCTCCGCATAGGCCCGATAATCCTCCTCCGAAACATACTCTTGTAGCGGATTTAAACAAGCTTCACGAGCGAACGCCGTAAAAGGGTCACGAACACAAGCCTTTGAGAACCAGTGATTGAGTCCAACTGAACGTCCAACGGCGATCACATCACGAGACACTTGACAATCTAGAAAGCGGAGTGTCAATTGGCGGGTCTTTCCGGTGCCATGCATCATCATTATGCGATTCATGAAACTCTTCGAATAATTGGGCCCGATTGGGTCTAAAGCACATCATGGCGAGCCTAGAGACTGCATGTTTTATCCTGTTCTACCTACAGTATGACACCTTCCTGTCTCTCATTCGTGTGTATAGAGACTTTACATCTAATTGAAAGACGATTTCACTCACAAGTCACAGCCTGGGCGAACAGAGGTTTAAGCGGGTACCAAGCCGGAACGTTGCTGTATTCTCTCACCCTACCAGTCTCGCGGCTCCCATCGTGTCCTTTGCCATCGTCTTACCCCCGGGGCGATCGATACATTTGCGCGCCGATCGCTTGTTCAATGATTTCCCGAACATGGTCATGGTCACAGCCAAGCGCTCATCTGTTTCGGGCAATTACTAATCATACCTCGTGTTGGTACACGGAGATGGGGGCACGGACCTTCCCTCAGCCTCCATCCACCACTTCCATCTCTTCATCATCTCCTCATAGAGAAACTACTTCCCTCCTACAGGTCACATTTAATCGCGATATGGCTAATCAGTCACGTTTTGGCGCTCTCTTCGAGTCCGCCTTGCCGTCTTATGAGAAGGAAGCCGGCGTCAATTTGGCGGAACACCCCCTTGCACTGCAACTCCAGAGTTGCCACTCGGCCGAATCAATAATTGCCGTTCTACAAGGCCAAGCACAGGCATTCAGCAGATTTCAAGGAAGCGATAGAGTCATGAAAACTATCAAGAGTACTGTATCAATTTTAACCAGACTTTCTGCGACTGCCCCCCTCGATGTCGACATTGATCTGGTATGTCTGCAGGCTCTGATGGCGAGTTCTATACTAGTAGCCCTGACGGATTTTACAGCCATTTCCGCCCGTGAAAGGAATACACGCTGGTCTCGCTATCCTGCTCGCTGTATGTTCCATTGTCTGCGTACCTATGAGGCTATCCTTGTGACATCCAAGCAAATCAGACAGCCAAGGGCGTGGCTTCCAGCTATGGTGCAATCGTTGACTTTCTTGAGTTGATCGGGCAGTTCCTCAGTCGTGTCGATATATATACGCGGATCTCTCCTTCGCCCGCAATGGATACGATGGTTGTGAAGATAATGGCCGAATTGTTTTCTACGCTCGCTCTGGCAACCAGAGAGCTCAAGCAGGGACGACCAAGTGAGTCCGTTCTCTTGGAGGTGTTACCTTACTGAGCACATCGCAGTCAAATTTGTCAAGAAGGGTTTTGAAGAGAAGGGCATCGAGGCGATACTACAGAGGCTGGACCGGCTCACGCAAGACGAGGCTCGGACTGCCGCAGCTGAGACTCTCGGCGTTGTCTGCAGCCTCGTCCAAAATATGAGAGAGGTCATGAATGGTGAGAAGATGCACTCGGATTGACAGTGGTCTTGTATTGAACGTCGCTCCGTATAGATGGCAGGGTATCCGTTGATGGTGTTCGAGAAGCCCTCGGTGAGATTCGTTAGCAACAACGAGCTAGTCCCGTGTTTTACCAAGCACTAGAAATCTTACATAAAATGGCAAGCGACAAGAACAAGTCGAAACGTCAGTTGTTTCCTAACGTTGGGGTCATAGACTAGAAGCATTGGCATTGTCTGGCAGGTGACAAGTTACAGAGAGACATTCAATGTTGGCTCTCTCCCCCCGATCCATGGAAAAACTATCACATCGTGAATGGATCACGGCACGGCGGGACTGGAGCATGGTTCGTTCAAGGTGACACACTCTCAGAATGGAAAGCATCTGGACCAAGTTCACTACTTTGGATCCATGGGAAATGTGAGTTGCTACCGGGCGCCTACCGATTTTCAGAGGCTGATAGTTTCTCCTTTTCGTAGCTGGGGCAGGCAAGAGTGTCTTTTGGTGTGTTATCCCTTCAATATTTTCTTCTCAAGAATTTACGATGTTGGTCAGTTCCACAATCATCCAAGAGGTCGAGGTCATGCGGAAATCCGGTCTTGCATCACTGGCATTTTATTACCATGATTTTAGGGAGGACCAAAAGAAGCACCTCCGCGGGCTACTCTCATCCATGTTATTCCAACTTTGCGCCCAGTCCGATCCCTACCATGACATCGTTTCTACTTTCTATTCGACATGCCTCCGTGGTGCACAAAGTCCCAGCGACGATGAACTTTCCCGATGCCTGAAGGAATTGCTGGAACTTCCAGGACAAGCTCCAGTTTATCTGGTCATAGACGCCTTGGATGAATGTCCAAACACATCTGCGATCCCATCTCCTCGCGAGAAAATCCTAACACTTCTGGAGCAGCTTTTCGAGTCACGACTCGCAAATCTGCACTTATGTGTCACCAGCCGACCTGAGATCGACATCAAGATTGTCCTTGAGCCCTTGACTTTCCGTTCTATTTCGATACACGATGAGAAAGGACAAATGGAGGACATTGAGAATTACATCAAGTCCGTCGTCAACACGAGCGCACAGAGCCGAAGATGGAAACGGGAGGACAAGCAACTGGTGATCGATACCCTCACAAAACGCGCTGACGGGATGTGAGCAACCAAGTCTAAACTTGTTGACGATTCTTGCTCAGACCCATTAGGTTTCGTTGGGTATATTGCCAACTTGTCTATCTTCGCGGCTGCCATCCAGGAAGTATACATCGTGCCCTGGCCGAATTGCCAGACACGCTTGACGAGACATACGAGCGCACCTTGCAAGAGATCAACAAAGCGGACTGGGAACTTGCGCACAGGCTGTTTCAGTGTGTCGCAGTCGCTTCCCAGCCATTCCGTGTCGAAGAACTGGCCGATTTTCTGGCACTCGATTTCCAGGCGGGACTGATTCCTCAATTTCGGGAGGATTGGCGCTTCGAAGATCCGGTAGAAGCCGTACTTTCTACGTGCTCCACATTGCTTTCCCTTGTTCACCATTTCGACGGTTCCGCGGTTATACAATTTTCCCACTTTTCAGTAAAAGAGTTCTTGACGTCCACTCACGCAAGCTTGTCTGGGTATTCTTTTGCACCTGGACAATAACATCACCAGAGACGGCCTGACGAAATTTCCTCTCGCAAAATATGCTGCCATGCACTGGGTTAAGCATGCCCGTTTTGAGGGTGTGTCACGACGTGCAGAAGATGGGATAAAACGACTGTTCGACGCGAGCAAACCGCATCTTGCGATTTGGTCCTGGATAACCAAACCAGACGGAAGCCACGTCATGTCTACACCCAGACAAGCGCCGTCATCCCTCGGAACCCCCTTACATTATGCGGCTGCTTGTGGCTTACACACTGTTGTGAAGTCTTTGGCCATTGAACACCCACAGCATGTGCATTCTCTGTATGACAATGAAGAGGCAACCCCTTTGCACTCAGCTTCAGGAGAGGGGTATCTAGAAGTCGCGCGTGTCCTTATTGAGCACGGCGCCGACGTGACAGCCTGCGATGATCGCGGCTCAACTCCATTGCATTATCCGTCGAGAAATGGCCATGTGGAAGTCGTACGGTTTCTCATCAAGCAGGGTGTCGACGTTACAGCCCAGACTAAAGGTGGCTCTACTGCGCTGTTTGATGGGTTATCCAGTGGTCATTGCCTATTCGCATGGTCCCTCATCGGGGACAGCGCCAACACCGGGATGGAAACCCTGGTCATGTACGGGTGGACTTGGCATTTTGCGTTGCGTATGGAACTGGCACAGTTGCTCATCGATCACGGCGCCAACGTATCAGGCAAGAACTGGGATCGTGGGTGGACCCCGCTACATCTCGTATCACTTGGGGGTAACGTGCAATTCGTGCGGTTCCTCGTCGAGCGTGGCGCCGATGTGACAGCCCAGGACGAGAACGGGTCGACTCCGCTGCATCTGGTATCACACCGTGTTGATATCGCACGTATCCTTGTCGAGCACGGCGCTGATGTGACAGCCCAGGATAAGGACGGGTCGACTCCGCTGCATTGGGCGTCAATCAATGGCCATGTTAAATTTGCAAGATTCCTTGCCGAGCACGGTGCTGATGTGACAGCCCAAGACTCGGACGGGTCGACTCCACTGTATAACGCGTCGTTTGGGGGCAATGTGGAACTCGTGCAGTTTCTCGTCGAGCGTGGCGCTGACGTGACAGCCAAGGACAAGAAGGGGCAGACACTGCTACATCGGGCGGTGCAATCGCTCAAGCGAAACACTGACCTCGCCCGGTTCCTTGTTGAGCACGGCAACGACGTGACAGCCCAGGGCGAGAACGGGTTGACCCCGCTGCATTTGGCATCAACCAAGGGCCATGTTGAGTTTTCACAGTTCCTTGTCGAGCACAGCGCTGATGTGACAGCCCAGGACAAGGACGGGTCGAATATGGTGTGTAGCGAATCGTTTGGGGGCAATGTGGAACTCGTGCAGTTCCTCGTCGAGCGTGGCGCTGACGTAACAGTCAAGGACGACAAGGGGTGGACCCCGCTGCATCATGTGGCGCAATCACACCAGCCTCAGGGAAATACTGATCTCGCACGGTTCCTTGTCAAGCACGGTGCCGATGTGACAGCCCAGGATAAAGACAGATCTACTCCACTACATGAGCTGTCGCGATCATACCATGGCAATGTTGACCTCGCACAATTCCTTGTTGAGCACGGTGCCGATGTGACAGCTCAGGATAAAGATAAGTCTACTCCACTGCACGTGCTGTCGCAATCAAACGGTCACGGTGGCAATGTTGATCTTGCATGGTTCCTCATCAAGCATGGCACCAACGTGGCAGCCCAGGACAAGGATGGGTCAACTCCGCTGGATCTGGCATTGTCTAGAGGCCGTGTTGCTCTCACAAAATTCCTCCTCGAGCATAGCACTGATGCAGCAGCTCAGGAAACAACAGGAATAAGTTTCTATACCAAGTAGCATGGGCACGTGGATATTTATTCTGTTACTTGGGTACACCGTCATTGCCATGCCACACAAGTATAAACTATCAATTAGAACATTTATGTTTTTCCAACGTACAGATATTCTTAATGGTAGTATGCTGCTGTAGTTACATCACATCTCAGACATGTATATCAACCCATGTTTTAATCCTAGAATTGCGCTGAGGCACCAGGAAAGCAAGTTGATCAGATCATCATCATTATGAACCTCTCTAAGTCCATTCACTTCGCAACATCGTCAGTTTCACGTCATTGTGGTGCGGATGCATCCTTTCACATGCTTTTTCTAGGAATCACGGTTAGCGTTTCCGGTGGGATCGACGGTAGAGTTGCTATGTGTGGACCACACTGCGCCAGCAACATGAAGCGACTCAAGATATAGGCCACTCTGGGCGACAATGACGGTTCTATGCACTGACTCGGGTGATCGGCACACGTCATCACGAATATCTCGGAAATAATTAAATGATAGGGTGACGGGGGTCTACCAATTACTCTGTTCCCCACGGGAGTGCGCCGGGGAAGATCTGTTTCCCGTCCTTGGGGCACCACTCCAACAGCTCGCGCAATTCTGGCGCGCCGACATGATAGCCATGAGTTCGCATGTGAAAGTTCCTCCCCGTGCGCTTCTGGATGAGTGGCGCATGGCAGCCGTATAGGTCACTGATATACGGAGTATATGCGTTGGCCAACTGATAGGGACAGGCAAGGAATATAAGATACGCAGAGCATGGGTAATGAAGATTGAAGGAACGGACCTCGCCTGTAGCTGCTTCGCGCTCGTCCACCTCGTTCCTGAGCGGTACGCCCTCGTACGCGAACCGGACCTCTGGCCAACGCAGCGCGACTCGATGAAGCTGCTCGAAGCGACGGCGCTTGAAGTTGTGGCCGACGACGGTGATGCGAGAGGGGTAGACGCCGGTTAGCTCGCGGAAGCGAGCGATGGAGAAGAGCACGTTTTGGTACGAGTCGAGCGCGGCGTCTTCGATTGTCGCGCGGGAGAACGCGCTCGCGGGTGGGAGAAGGCCCGTCGTGCGCGCGAAGCGCAAATAGGACTCGCCTTCAGATGTCGCGGTGTGCGGGGAGGTGTGGCCCCTGGAGGGTGTGGTCGTGGGTGAGGAGGACGGGGACGTCAGTTGGGTGCGTGTTTGTCAGGGTGGTAACGCAACGCACCCGCTGAAGACGAGGAGAGCACGGGGATCCTCTGTGACGAATTGGGAGCTGGGTTGTGGGGAAGGGGGAGGAGGGGTAGGAAGTGGGAGGATTGAGAATGAGGTAAAGGCAAAAGTCGGGAGCTAAGTAAGGAACGTCGCTCACCCGCGGGCTATGTGTGCGCGATAAAGGGACGGGCTCCCACGTCCTTTCTGATACTCTCCAAGCAGCCACGCGTCCTCCTCTTCCGCGTCCTCTGCGCTCGCCCCAGTCCAAATCGCATGCCCCGGCACGACGATGAGGTGATCGAGGACCGACAACGCAGCGGGCCTCTTCGGAAAAGTGTCCACGATACTTCGAAAATGAAGGAGCGGAGCGGCGACACTGCCATTGAGTGAGCGGAGGTTGAGCAGGATGGAGAATGCGAGGAGGAGGGCGAGGAAGAGGACGCTCAAGTTGGTCAGGCGTGCTGGGGCGCGGAGGAGCTTGGAGAGGGAGCGTGGGGGGTGGCTGAGGATGTGTCCGCGTCGTTGGAAGGAGACTGGAGCGGGCAGCATTCTGGGATATGCGAGTGGTGCTACAGGGCACCGTGCTGCGATGCTCCCGCCGCTCTGCCCTGACGCGTGGAGTAGTCTCGGAAGATCGTTGCCACGTTGCCACAGCGTGAAGCGCCCACGCGCTGCGATTGCGATCCTCACGGGTCATCAAATTGCATCAAAAGTGAACTTCAGACTTTTTACAGTATTTTCACTTCTCGACGTGAACCAGGACACGACAGTCCTTGTAACAAAAAAGGTAATATATGCGGTACTTAAATCGCTTGCACGTGTGTGATCCACTGCCATGCATCAGCAAGATGACACGCAGCTGGAGTACTGGAACTTCTGGAGTTGCTGGGCAACTGGTCCCAGTCATCCCAGGCTGCGATCTCCTTTGATTCCACCCATTCCAGCCAACCTAGTCTTCCAGTGATGCGATCTGGGCCCAGGTCTCCCAGAAACAAGGAATTTTCCAGAAATGAGGATTTTCCTATTGGTTCCACCAACACCATGTGGAGTGTCGGCTTTCCCTGTCATTGTAGTACTGAGGTACCATGTCTGAGATATCACTGCATAAAGATTCCTTCAAGTGTGGTGTAATTTATAACATGTCAACAGTGGATGTATACGCTCCACCCCGTGTCACTGCCATTTCGGTACTTAGCCTGTAGCGATGCACCATAACTTACTCCCTGCTGGTGAGCTTGGCAACGTTGGCAAGTTCCAAGACTTGCCCAGGGTCTTCAACGATGGCATTGATGCCACATGCATGTGTGGTGTACCCTTGCATGTCGTGATGACAAGGCTGTGCCGTTTGAGCAAGAGTGCAGGCATTTGCGCAGGCAGGTCATCATGTAGTGTACTGTGGGCTGTGGCCGTCGCTGCACAGCACTTTTGGTGTTGGTGGCCACAGTGTTGTGGTGATGATAGTGGTGATGGTGAAGGTGATAATGGCAGATGTTGGCAGCAGCGGCAACAGCGACTCGAGAAGTCGCATTGCCAAGGCGGGGTGATGTGATGGCTATGTGTGATGGTGATGGAGCGAGGGTGTATGTGGCCAATAACACCGGTGCCAGTGCAACCGCTGAACAGGCCCACATGTAGGCTGTGCTGTAGGGCAGATGAGACATCAGCAAAAGTTACAAAAGTAGGTGGGGTAGGTAGCTTATGTAAGGGTATCCAACACTGTCGCTTATCTTGGAAGTCCTTCCAAGGTTTGCCGCTGTGTTACGATCCTGGGCCCTTACCCCAATTTTCCGCTATTTTCCACCATTTATTTCACGCTCTCGGTCACTCGTCCCTCACTCGTTCCCTCACGCGCCGCTCGGACCGTCACCAAATCACCTGCATCATGACGTGTCCTCATTTAACCCTTTCTGGATTGCCAGCTCATGATACGCCACTCCGCAGTCGCCAGCTCATGATGGAGCTATACTTAGAACTGCCACGTCATGATCTACCTTAGTAAATATTTCCATATTTCTTTGTGACCTCTGTGACCCGTTACTTCTCAAATGTATATAAGCGCCCGTACTTTTAGCAGTTAGGCCCTAAGCCTAACTTGGTTTTCAATCCAAGACTTGTAGCTTCCACCCAGGACTCTTTTGAGTCTCTTACCTGAAACATTCAAAAGTCGCTTCAAAGCCTTGAAGCTCTCCCTTCATCTCTATTATCTACCTCAGGAGTCGCCCTTATCATCAGGGGACTTTACTCTTATACTGTGTAGCCAACCGGTACCGTGCTACTCACGTGATCCATTGCCTCAGGAGGAGATCCCACTGAGCAATCCCAGTCGTCGCCAAACCAACCCACGCACGTCGCGTCTTTAAGGCCCTTGGACCTTAACACGCTGCCTGGTAAACATTGTATGGTGAATACAGTAATGCTACCTATCTGGCCTTGAGCTTGCATAGGCCACCTATCAATGCAAGGCAACTGTCCATCTGTCTCTGCCTTACATAGCAATGCTGCATCAATTGTGTGCTTCCAATGCATCGGCAGTCTCCTTGTATAGTGAATTCCGTACCGTGAGACCTTGCAAGACCCGACAGCCCCGAGTGTCGGGTGAGCTCGGCCCGGAAACCGTTGCAAGCCGCTGTCTGTCATCCCCCATGGGTACATAACTTACTAAGTTACGTGACATACTCACCCACCAAGATTGATCCCCAACCACAACCACGGCCATGATCCTGACCATGGCTGACCCTCACAATAACCCCGACCATGACTATGACCCCAACGACGACGCCACCATCCATGTCACCGACCATGTCCGTGACCCCGATCATGACCGACCCTGACCTTAACCCCCACAACGACGCCATCATACATGTTCCTGACCACGACCTCGACTTCAACCGTGACCCTGACCCCGACCACGACCACGACCAACCGCGACCCTGACCCCGATGGTTCCGATGACTCCGACCATGATTATGACTACGACCCCGACCACCAACGACAATCGCGATGGTGGCAGGATCATGTCAAGATACAACAAGACAGGGAAGACGAGGCGAGGGCGACCTCTGTCGGATTGCCATGGCGGATGACCGACTGCTGTAAACGATGGGTGTGCGGACAGGTGAAGGTAGACGGGTCAACGGTGGAGGGCAAGACAGCGACGCGCGGCGCGATGAGGAGACAGGGCGAGAGGGCTGCCAGTGATGTGGGGTGGTCACGATATGCTGCCAGTGTGTGATACTAATTTTCCCCATTTCCAAATTTCCTGATGTATGTCCTGTGTTACCAACACTGAGGGAGGACTGCGCAGCCATGCTTTTAGCACCAAAACAAGAAAGCATGGAGCCTTTGGGGATTCTCACTGCCAGCGTCATGGTCGTGTCTGACTTGGAAGGGGACTGCGCCACCGAGCCTTTACCACCAAAACAAGAAACTATCGACCCTTTTTCGGTTTGCCCCAACCGCACTTAAAAGATTGGGGCACGACAGACTTCTTTTTTGTCCTTCTCTCTTCGCACCCACATCCAAGCATGTCTCCCATGCATTTCTGTAACGGAGACACTGGAAGAAAGCATGCTGTCAAGGACCAATACATCCAACGTCGGGCCCAACTGTAACGCGAAGCATCTCAGGATCCCGGAAACCGGAAATGAACGCTGTGAGTTTCCTCTACCATTTCTAGTGCCTGCCAGTGCTGACTTTCCCACCCTCACAGAATGGGCGCTGACATGCAATCGCTGGGTTGTGCGGCGCGTTTGGTTCCTCAAATCGTTGGGCCTTCTATACACACCGTACCGACTTTTCTCTAGGGAATTGGGAATACAATTGGGGACGCCCCCCGATCTCCCAGCGGTATGTATTGCATTTTTTATCTCGCATATATCGACCGTTTTCACGCATATACTTCACACAGACTCTACGAAGAGGAGCAAATCCAGCTTGCAAGATACTGCAAGATGTTTATGGCCATACCAGGCCTCGACGAAAAAGTACAATACACAATCGAGTATGGCTTCCTGGGACTGAGCTGGTTGGCCTCCTTCGTATGTGCTTGACGCCCTCTCCGTATATCTCGCTCATCTCCCCAGAAGCTTGGACACATGTACAACGAATGTCGCGCTGACAACCTTGTGGTAATGCACAAACACCCTCATCATTACATCCCATTGATTGGGGGATACCCTGATGACACATTCCCTCTCTATAACCCCACGAACGCGCGACTACTTTGCCCCCGACAGTTGAGAGATCGGTTTGACACCGATATGGAAGGATTTCACCGCGATATGCAAGATGGCACCCTCTTCATCGGCACTTCGAAGCAATCAAGGAAGGTCTTTTCCAGGGCCCCTTCTTCGTTTCGGTAAGCGTTTTTGTTAGTTGTATGTGCATAGTTAATCCGTTTATAGTGCTATCAACTCATATTTGCTGGGCCACACAAACGTACGACGCTTGGGACGCCACACAACACGAGCTGCCGCGGACTAGGATAACGACCCCCGACCCCCTCATTGCCTTTCCACATCCACCGCCGTACTACCCTCGACCTGCTTGTGTATGGATGTTGGCCCTTGTATGTATTGGTGTCCTGTGGCACCCTGTAGCTTGTAGCCTGTGTAGC
>Ga0307510_10005369_pt1 | contig 15249 bp, 16 predicted proteins | sample 12_EM_MG_FD_207224 | JGI IMG/M metagenome (GOLD analysis project Ga0307510, IMG submission 207224) | Populus trichocarpa ectomycorrhiza microbial communities from riparian zone in the Pacific Northwest, United States - 12_EM | ecosystem: Host-associated > Plants > Roots > Unclassified | place...
CGTGACGCGAAGGATAGCTGACGGTCGAGACCTCGGCAAAAAGTGTGGAGCGAGAAGACGTACGTCCTGTCTCCACCACGGGGACACAGAGACGCGGAAACTCCCCTATGATGGAACCGGAACCAGGCACTGCCGACGCTGAAGTTCAAGTTGGGGTCGTCTGCTGTGGTTATACACGACAGTAGGCATGGAACGGAGAAGGGCATCGGGTTAAGGAACGCGGTTTGAAGCACCCCGAGGAGAGGGGTGACCATCCCTGGAAGCAGTGTTTCCAAGTAGGAGCTGGGACCTTCAAACCCAAACGAGCAAAGGTTTGAAAGGGTGACGTGTGCGTCGAACGGTGTTTGCGACGCTTCCCACCCAGCACTGATAACAGGGGAAATAGAGGCGATCTCCAGTGTTTCTAGCCGAAGCAAGAGCGCGAGTCGTTCGAGCAAATCGTTGGGGTGATAGTACACGACCATGTTAAGCGAGAGCGTGACGAGGTGCAAGGCGGTGAGGAGTACCGGAGACGCGAGTGAGAACCCGACGTGCGTCAACACGAGGTGGCGAAGGCGCGGGGCTCGGAATGTGTCGGGGAGCGTCAAGGTCGAAAGCGAGTGGTTCCTCTCGCGGAGCTTGACGAACAGATATTCGAGCGCGGGGAAGTTCCCTTCCAAGAGCGCTGCGACGAACTTCCACAGGAACGTTTCGTGGACGAGCAAGCGGATGCGGCGGACGCGATCGCGGCGTTCGGGGAGGAGCGCGAGCCATAACCCTTCTCCGCCTTCTACGGTCAACCCGCGAGTCTCGTCGGCGTAATCCACGACGAGAGGCAAAGGGGGAGAATGGGCTAGCATGTAGGCCACGGGCGTGCCGTAGGTGCATACGAGGCATACGCCCAGGTAGGACGCCGATGCGAATATGAGCTTTCGCCATCTTTGGCAGACGTGCGCGAGCTTGTACCACCAGCGTTCTCGGCGGTTCCATTCTTCCCCTTGTAGCATGGGGGTATTCCTATTGACGGCTCCGTCTTCGCTTAAGAGAAGGGATCGATAGAGAGTGAATATGTTGAGGAGCGAATCGTCGTCGAGAATGTGGATCGACTTGGATGGGCTATGAGGTAAGAGCTGCGATTACTCACCATCTGATAAGACATCACTAAGAGTAGGGTACGTACGTCCGGCGATTGGCTTTCCGATTAGGTGCATTTCTATCAGGCCTTGTTGTGAATGGAAGAAAGGCGGAGATAGAGAACCAAGGTGACATGGGAGTAGGGATTATGATGACGACGTGATGAAAACATGGTTTACTGGGGTCCCAGATCGCCAGAAGCGTAATGCCAAGGCAAGGCTGTGTTCCCCCCGAATCAAGACAAGTCCAGAGTCCAGGCACCCCGCACCCGCAAGAGGAAAATCAACAAGGGCCCAAAAAGGTGCGCAAGGCGTACAGTCCTCCCATAAACAGCAAGAAACGTTTTCCGAGGGGGTGTACGAAAGGCGTCAAGGGGCCAGTTTCGAATTCGTACGGCATAGCGGTGTTAGAATAAATAGATGATACGTATTATACTCCACTCCGTGTGCCATTTGCGGCATTATTAATTCCCATGATCATATATCCCACAAATCCGCGCATGTAGTTTAGTTCCAGAAGTCCTACGTGTGATTCTGTACAGACTGTACTTCGAGGCGGACGACAATGGATTCGGGAGAAAAAAAGATGCGCCCGTACTAGGCGGGTACCCCGTCGCATGATCATGATTATCAGCACTACTACAACATAAATAGTTGCCTAATCAACCAATCGCTGTGCTCATCCACTCTCCATCCTCAGTCACGTCCATGTATACAAGACCAGAAGTCAGAACGAATATCATTCTATACCCTCAACATCTACACTCCACACATAAAACGACACGGCTACTTTCTCCCGCCGCCACCGCCATTGGCACCGCCACTCCCACTAGGACCGCCACCTAGGATACCAGAGCTGCCAAAGGCACTGCCGCCTATGGGCGACACAGGCCAGTCCGTGTTCACCGTCTGACGCGGCACAACCGGTGTCTGGGTTGGTCGAGGCGGTAGCGGATGTGACGACAGCTGCGATTGTGATTGCCCACTTTGCATGGCAGCCTTGGCCGCACGCACGGCCGCAAGGCGATCGACCTTGTTGGATGGTCGCGATGCAAATGTTGCGAGCATGGATTCGATCGCAGCCAGGTTTTTCGAGGGGGCGGTGGATGCGAAGGGTGAGTTGGGTGAGGAGACGGATACGGGCCCGGAGCCGGAGGATGGGATGGAGGGTGATGGTGGTACGAGGACCATCGGACGCGGCACGGTAGATGATGATGACCCATGTGGTGGTTGCAGTTCCGGCTTCTTGAGGGAGAGGCTGGCTGCCGTCCGTTGAGGTTGCGCAGGCGAAGAGGATACTGGTGCGTAATCTATCACGTTGGGTGAGCACTGCCAATGCATCCTCTCAAACGACAAGAGAAACGCACCGCCTGTCCGTTGCCGCTTAGCAGGTGGATCCACGTCCATCGGCACGGGCGCATCCTTAGCGTTGCTCGGACTCAACGCCGCTTCCCCTATCCTTTCGAGCCGGTCCAAAAAGACGAGGTAATGCCCCATATGCTCCGACTTCCACATTAGATCCTTGGTCTTGTCCCGCGCTGCCATGCGGAGCGCGTGCAGCGCGTCCGCTAGGCGTGACACCGACAGCTTGTCCTGGAACTCGAAAACGAGCAGGACCATCATGACCAGGTCGATGGGCGCTATCGTAGCGGGACCGTGGGTCACTTTGAGACAGTTCGGGTGCGCTGTGAGCGTATCGACGAGCACTTTGTACGTGTGATGGACCCGCTTCTTCCATGCCGGGTCGAGTGGCGCGGTGTCCTTGAGCCATGCGGTCTGTTGAGCTGTGGTGAAGGTGGAGCGTTTGAGGAATGGTCGCGAATCGAGGATGGTCTGTAGGGATTGAGCGATCCAACGAAACCCGGCGTCGCGCCGGTCGTTAAATCCGAGAGTGCGGAGGGGCATCCCGAATTCGCTGACTAGCTCGTGTACGAGCGTCTGTCGCGGTGTCGGGGCCTCTGCCTTCATCTTCTCCGCATAATTGAGAGCCATCCCAAGTTGTACACGCTGGGGAATAAAGAGGCGTGAAGCTCTGGGACAACGTCGAGCATGGATCACAACGCACCCGGAATATCTCCCGTTCGTCATCTTCTGAGATCTCCATGTACTCGATGCACACAATTTGCTTGTTTGCAAACATCCGCTTGTACTTTGGCGGGAGTTGTTTTCCTGGTTTCCCGGCTTTCTGTTTATACCAGTACTTTTTCTTGCTCTCACTGCGATAGGTCAGCGAGGAGGTAGAGGGCAAAGCGGAAATATCTCACTTGTCTTTATCTAGCCAGGCCAACCATAAGGGGATTAAGCAAAGGAACAAACAGAGAAACAGTAACTGGGAGGCTTACGATAAATCTAATGGTGGGAGACTGTCATTGAAAAGTGGAGCGGAAGACGTCAGGAGAGAAACCCACCATCCCATCCATGAACCTGAGGAACGGGCACTTGCGTAAGTCGGGATTGAGAGGTCAAACGTCGAAACACGGCTTACTTTTGGATCGAGGTCAAGCGCTGCTTGCCGTCGATACAAACGCGTCTTTCTGTCCCATCGGACGACTGGGACACGGCTAAGCGCATAAATGAGCATTAAAGAAGGCAGAGAAGCGAACGACGGTACCGAAGATGATAGGTGGGATGTAGAAATTCCGGAATACTGAGTCTATGAGGCCAATTTGCTTGATTTCTGACCAGACGACATCTATTACCACGAGAGGGGAGGTTAATAGTGATTGAATTAGGAGAGGAGCTCCACGCACCGCGTTGATAGTGGGGATCCAAGTCAATTATACCTTCAATTATTTGGTCTAAACGAATAGTTTAAGATGGTATCGAGAGTGTAGATGGGGACTGGGCTCCGCAGCGACCGCGTACCGTACAGAGCCTGGGCCGTGTAAGTCGTCGAGCGTGGTGGTCTAAGAACGTTCTTGAAAGAAAAGTCGTCACTGTCAAGTTTTGCGCCTGTAGATTTCTTCTTCTTGGCGATTGGCGTGTCATTTTCTGAATCTGAGGAATAGTCTGACGCAGAGGCCATCATCGTTTCGTTACCGCGGCTTAGGCGAGCAAATCCAAGAGTCACTTAATGTGTGACCCGTGACTGGCGTGATCATGTCACAGTACTGCTTGCGCCAAGGGCCGGGCCGAGCCACCTCTACCGCGCTATACGGTGACAAGCGAGAGGAGAATGAGCTCAAGGAAGGTCCCTTTGCCTACTCGACCGTTCCCTCAATCTTCCACGAGCAGACTAAGGACCGCAGCCAGAAACGTACCATCCACCATCACTCCAACTCCAACGACCGCAACCTCAAAGCGAGACTCGCTCGCCGCAGAGCTCGAGCGTGGTTCGTCCCTTTCATAACTAGGCACATGTCTTTATTGCGCTCCTCACATAAAGGCGTCCCTACAGATCCACAACTGTCTACCGCAAAGAGGCAACAGCGTACCCATGCATTAAATACGACTCTTTCTCAGGGGGCCATTGAGCGTAAGCTCGCCGCTGCAGAGACAACACGTCTAGAACTCGAAACGCGTCTTCGCGAGCGCGACACGACGATCGAGCGTCTCGAAGCTGACCGCCGGTGGCTTGCTGAACGTGAGCAAGAGGAACGGGAGGAGAAAGAGCGTCTATCGAAGGAGCGCGAGGAAGACAAGGTGTGTGGCAGACATCTCCACCTTTCGATATGTACATTTAGGCGACGTTGCTACTAGACAAAAGTAGACCAGGACATCCGATCCCTGCGCTCTGCGCTGAACACCCTCCAAGAGGACCACGCCGATCTCCAAGACAAATACGACACAATCTCGCACACCACCTCCCAAAAGCTCGCCGCACAAACCGTAGAGCTCTCCGCGCGCGAGCACCAAGTCGACTCCCTCACCGCCGAGCTGCGCGAGGCGCACGAAGCCGCCGCATCGCACAGCGCCGAAGTCCTGCGTCTGCAATCCGAGCTTGATACTCATGCCGATACGCAGGCCGACGTCTCGCGGCACGAAGCGGAGGAGGCGAGTTGGTCCGTGCTACGGGCCGAGCTCACGCGCCAGGCGGAACACACGCGCCAGCTCGAGGCGGCGCATTCCCGCGCGACGGCTGAGCTGAGCGTCCTACGCGAACGGCACACGGTCATCGAGGTGCTCCGCGAGGAGAATCGCGCCCTCGAGCGCCGCGCCGCTTCTGCGGACGAACTGCGCGAGACCGTCGTGCGCCTCGAGGCGGAGGTCGAAGCGGCGCGTGCGGAGCGCGAAGCATGGTGCGCCTCCTCCCCCGTCCTTTTTTTTTTTTCTCTTTTCACACTTTGGTGCGAACTTTGTTGGGGCGTTTAGGGCGAAGAACGCGGTGCCAGAGACACCCGCTGCGACACCCGTCTCGATCACGCAGAGCCTGTCGGCGCTACGCTTGGAACACGCACACCTCCTCGAAGAACACGGTGCGGACCGTGCTGCGCTGCGTCGGCGTGAGGCAGAGCTTGCTGAAGTACATGCGCGCGAGGTGGACGCGCGCGCGACTGCCGATGCCCTCCTCCAGGCTACTCGTACCGCGGAGGAACGTGCGACGAGGGCCGAGCGCACTGCTGCGCTTGCTGAGAGGGAAGTGGGATTTCTCAAGGCTCTCAACGTATGTCCATGTTCTCCCCTCGAATGTTTTGTGGTCTCGTTCCCCTCTGGGATGCTGATCCATCTGCCACGAATAGGCGAGCTATGCCAGCGAAGAAGCTGTGCAGGGCTCTGGTAGCATGGACCTTGCCAGAGAGCATCACATCGATGAACTTGAGGGTTTGGTGGGCGGGTACAAGGCGCAGATACGCGCGCTCGAAACGGACATTCAAGAACTTGCCAAGCGACCCGCGCTCAGCCAGGGCTCAGGCCTGCAAGCTTTGCGTGAGGAACTTGCCAACGAAAAGCAGGCACTTCAAGAAGCGCGGCGAGGTTCGTCACGCCGTCGTCCCGTTCCATCATATTGGGGAAACTAACATATTTTTCCTACGCTAGCGCTGGAAGAGAAGGAGGAAGTTGCGCAGAAGGATGGAGAAAAGGTCGAGGAGCTCGAGCAGACCCTCTTCGAGCTCCGCGGCGAGATCGGCGCGGGGCGACACGTCCCGCCCGGTATACGCGTCCTCTCGCTGAGCGCGAACCCCGCTCAGGACTGGGCGGACCTGCGCCAGGCCGCGCTCGACAGGCTCAAGGAAGAGAACGCGGCACTCCTACAGCGCCTCTCAACCCTCGAGACGTCCGGCGCCCACAGCGCACCACCACCTTCCGCCGGCGCTGCCGATGCTACTGGATCTAGCGCAACGACGAGTACTGAACTCGTGCCGCGCGCGAGCTGGGCGGCCGTGTGCGAGGAAAAGGCGCAGCTCGAAGAAGAGCTTCGACAAAAGGAAAAGCGGATGCTACGACTCAGACAAGTCTTCGCGGCGAAAACGGCCGAGTTTCGCGAGGCGCTCTCGGCGATCTTGGGCGTCAAAGTCGCGTTTTACGATAACGGACAGGTGCGCGTCACGTCGCAGTACGATCTCGGCGCCGCATTCGTCTTTCAGCCCGCCAAGGACGGCAGCGGCAGCGGCTCCGGCGCGGGAGCGGCGCGGATGCAGCTCGTTGCGCAGGGTGAGGGTGGACCGCAGGAGTTGCCGCAGTTGATGCGGAATTGGGTCGAGATTGAGCAGAGTATACCGTGTTTTTTGGCTAGCGTTACCCTGGAGTGTTATGACAAGTGGAAGCGCGAGCGGGAGATGGGCGGCGGAGGAGAGTGATGCAGAGGCGGCGTCGTTCTTGGCGGTCGAGCTTGTATTTATCCTGCTTTTCTTTAATGATCTGATGCGCTAGATCTGATGATCTGATGGACTGAGGGAGGCAAAAGAGGACGCCCGTTCGAATATTGTGGCCAATAATCTACCACGCTACAGTATAGTAATCGCGAGACGAACCATATCCTCTCTCCTTATTTCAAGGCCTCACAGACATCCACCTCAAAACGCTTGAATTCGTACAATAGGCGGACAGGGAGGCGATGAGGAAGAATTATTAGCGCCCTGTGTCCTAGGAAAGGGCAGTGGCTGCAGCGCATCTGCGCCGCGGCTCCCAGTCCTGTTCCCGTGAGGGGACACGAGGCAAGCCCGAGACATCGTTGGTCTTTAACCATATCCTCGCTGATATTTCGCTTCCCCATCCATGTCCCATCGCTCGTCTACCGCCATTACTGCTCCATTTATCGAAAGAGCCGGCCGAGGTGGGCCGAGTCGTACGCCCCAACATCCGAGTCGGAGGTGCGCTCTCCCTCAATGTTTGTTTGGCCTCAATAAACCCAGTCCACGGCAACAGAACCCATGATACGTCCATCCACAGCGTCGACGACGACTCACTCCTCAACATCTTCTATCTCTGTCGACCGAATGTATTTGATGAAAGCGAAGATCGGGACAATCGTGTCATCCGGGGCGGGGGATGGGGTCGCGAATGCTGGTGGTACAAGCTCGTGCAGGTTAGCCAAAGGTGGCGGAACCTCATACTGAACTCTGCTGCCTACTTGCGCCTTTGCCTCGTTTGCACACGCGGCACGCCTGTGGCAAATATGCTAGCCCATTCGCCACCCTTCCCGCTTATCATCGATTTCGATGCCCCGAATCAAGACCTCACCGCAGAAGACGAAGAGGGCGTCATGATCGCGCTCCAGTACCGTGATCGCGTGCGCTGTATCCACCTCGGAGTCCCCGTTCAGAGTTTGGAAAAGATCGTCACGGTCATGAACGACGAATTTCCGATGCTGGAATATATGCACATCGCTCCTCCGACCAAGCACTGTACTAGCTTGATACTTCCCCCAAAGTTCGAAGCACCACAAGTACGTCACATCGTGCTCTATCACTTCGCCTCTCCGATAGGATCGCCGTTACTGGCGAGCGCCGTCACACTCTCCACGCTCTTGCTCCGATGGATGCACCCATCCACATACCCCCACCCAAATGATTTGCTCCAAACGCTATCGCAGTTGCCTCAGCTCCAGACACTTCAAATTGGCTTCCGTTCCCCTTTTCAGAACAGCAATATCAGGAGGGACGTATCGCTCAAGTTCATCAGCACCCATGTCTCACTTCCTAACCTCCGCTGGTTTGCCTTCGCGGGCGTCAGCGAATACTTGGAAGCGCTTCTTTCTCACATGACCACCCCTCTCCTTGTGACGCTCAAAGTTCACTTCTTCCACCAACTTAGATTTCCTGTCCCATGCCTCCAACAATTTATGACAATCACCGAAAACCTCAGGTTCAGCATTGCCAGGTTCTGCTTCCACGATGGAGGAGTCGCGGTGTGGATATATCCCCGCTCCGAAACCACTATATTTTCGTTTTACGTTCATGTCCTCTGCGAACACTTCGACTGGCAGGTATCGTCCATGGCACAAATTTTCGATGACCTCAAAGAAGTATTCCCCACGGTGGTGGACCTCACCATTGACTACACCGAGCATACTTTATCGGCGGAGTGGCACAATCAAGCCGACCGCACGCTGTGGCGCAAACTCCTCGGGTCATTCATGAACGTGAAGACACTTCGTGTCCACGAGGGCCTCGTCGGCGAACTCTCTCGTTCTTTACGATTGGACGAAGAACCAGCTCTGCAACTACTGCCCGAGCTGAAGGAGCTCGTGTGTCCCACGGGAAGCCATAGTGACGACACATTCTCCCAGTTCATCCGTGAACGCGAGGTCGCGGGTCGGCCCATAAACCTCATCGGTTCAGCCTTTCCGGTTGGGCGCGTCAATTACGTCGTCCATTCTCCGGCTGGCATGTCCCAAATCAGACCAGATCACGTCCCTGTGCCATAACCGCAAAGCGCCCGAGGCGGAAAACGGCCGACCACTGGCTTACCAGGACCCTCTACATGGCCTACACGCCCACTTTACTATTCACACCTCGCCATCGAAAATTCCTGTCCCAACTCCCGATTTCATCACGACGAGTCTTTCAATCTTTATGGCGATTCATCCTATCCTCATTCTAGTCGTATACCTTGTATTTCACTACCGTCCCACGCCACTCGATTTCGTTGGTTGTACGTGATGCTCGCTATACCATCTCGCCTTTTTTCTGTGATTATGGGTTAGTGATTCCGTCTAAGACGCGATGATGCCTCACCTTTCTGTATGACCTATATGTAGGAGTATGACCAGTAGCAAAATACGATTCCAATACATTAGAGCAGAAGGCATCCTAAGTTCGAGTCATATTGCTCAGTGAGTTTTGCTTCTTGTGGCTGGCTTCACTCGCACGCTTGGGCAAGTGGCATTGGAGCGGAAAAACATTATTGACTGAGAATCAGGGCTATCAGTCCGCAGTTCGAAATTTTGTCACTTATTGGCACGAAAAATCTCCGGATCTAACAAGTATCCATACGATGTCGCGAGAGGACCCGGATACGGTATAACTAGCAGGAAGCAATGTGTGGCCAACATTCATATCGGTTGCTAGCGTATATCCAGGAGAATCAGTAGCCTACACAGCATACCACTGGTGCCTATATCGCGTGGCATTTACATCTCCCCATCCTCAGTTGGCATGTCAGGCTTTAAAACGCGACGCGCGAGTGCTAGATACGGTTTTGCCTTGCCATTCTCTTGTTGAGTTGACCATCGGCCAAAGCAAAGAACCCAAGTTTCGCAACGGATTCGCGCGGGAATGCCCTTCCTTCTTCCTTCCAATGAGCAGAACTACGCTCAGAACCTGGCGTATATATGCCAGACCGCGCTCGATATGTCCAAGAAGGGGAACTCCGAGTCGGCACTACCGCATGGACGCTCTGCGCTCGAAGTACACGGATACCGACCGGGCTAGCACTGCGGCGGACCATAGTTCCACGGGAGTGTCGGGTGGCATGGGTGAAGAGAAAAGTTCCACTGAGAAGAAATTGGTGAGGCTGTGGCTAAGTGTACAGTAGGTGTTCGTGGTCAAGGTGCCAGCGAGGGGCAGAATCCCACGAAGCGCCGCGTGCCTGCCCGACGCCGCCCCGACGGGTCAGACCAATAGACATGACTTAGACATGGCGTACGGCGGCTACGGCCCGATGGTACGTAATTTTGCGTCGGGGAAACCCGGGTTCGCAACAACCATCATGATGCCATCGCCTTCACAGGCTCTATCTCGTGCCTTCAGTACATGGTTCTGGTGCCGCTCAGGGCTTCCCAACTGTAGCGACGGGCCAGTGTCCTCAATTTCGATATTACCGCATTCAATTTCCAATTGCCTTTCCCCCACACTTTATTGCTGTATAAGTCACTAATAGACCTGGACTGGGCATGGCGGGAGAGCGCTACTAGTGACTAGTGTCAGCCCCGCGTGAGTCGGGAATTCTCGGGATCTGAAAGAACGTCGAGGAGAAGGATGATCGCAAGTTGACACCTGCGTACAGCCTCAAGGATCAGAGTCACTGTACCTGTGGATGAGGACGACCACTGCCTGCGGCCTGCCATATCAGCACGCTTCACAAAGGGTATACGACGCAGTGAAGGTCTAGGCTCCCCAATAATCATTAACCACATCCTCTCTGTCATGCCTTATTACTTTTCTACTTCAACCTTTCTTCCGTTTGTCGCAAGGCTGCGCCAAAATCCACCTGATCATGATCCCCAGGACGACTCGGAGAGGTACGTTCTGCTCTCTTGTCATAATTCGTCAGATTGTGAGTAACATCAGCCCGCACGCAACAGACAGCCTAGTGTGTCTATCTACGCCTTCCAACGCACATCTACCAGTGTTCATGAGTCCCGCATTTGGAGGTGAGTACCTTCTCTATGTTTATCGATTTATTGAGTAATCGAAACCCGGCCCAGGGTTAGCAGCCCGCTCAGTACATCTATCCACAATCTCGACAACGATTCACTCCTCAACATCATTTATTTCTGTCGACCGACTGCCTTCGAAGAAGGTGAATATGGTACAATTAGGTGGGGGAAATGGGACCGCGAACGCTGGTGGTACAAGCTCGTGCAGGTTTGCCGAAGATGGCGATACCTTGTCCTTGGGTCAGCGTCCCACCTGGGTCTTTGCCTTGTTTGCACACGCGGCACACCCGTAGCAGATATGCTGGCACACTCTCCCCCATTTCCGCTCATTGTCGATCACGATTCTGAAAGTCACGACCTCGCCGCAGAAGACGAAGAAGGAACAATATTGGCTCTCCAGCATCGTGATCGCGTGGCTCGCGTCAACCTTAGGTTGCCCGTTACGAGTTTGCAGAAGCTCATTACAGCCCTAGATGGTGAATTTCCTATGCTCGAATTCTTGTACATCACACCTCCAGCCAAGCACAATACTCTCTTGACTCTTCCTGCAATGTTTCGAGCTCCACAACTCCGCCTCTTCATTCTAAATTTTTTTTCGTCTCCGATAGGATCACCATTACTTGTGACTGCTGTTAACCTCGCCGCACTCGCGCTTCGATTTATGCAGCCATCCACATATCCCCACCCAAACAATCTGCTACAGCCACTTTCACTCTTGCCTAATCTGGAGACGCTCGAGATTGGGTTTTGCTCCCCTGTTTCTAAGCGTGAGGTAGAGCGGCGATTGTCGCATACGCCGATCCTGGATCACGTCACATTCCCTAACCTCCGCTGGTTTTCGTACTGGGGTGTCAGTGCTTACTTAGAAGCACTTCTCCCTTATGTGGCTGCTCCGCTCCTCGAGAGGTTCAGAGCCCATTTCTTCAATCAACCCAGCTTTTCCGTCCCGCGTCTCCTACAGTTTACGGCGGCCATGGAGAACTTCAAGTTTCGCAGTGTCAGGCTCTTGTTCTATCACGAGGCAGTTGCCATGTTCGTGGATTTGGGAACCGGAATCGAGGACTGCTTCATGCAGGTCCTTTGCAGACATCTCGATTGGCAGGTATCTTCGATGGCCCAAATTTTCAGTGTCCTCGGCCCATTGTTCTCCACGGTGACAGAAGTCAATCTCGACTACAGGACGCATACTTTATCGTCACAGGTGCACAATCGGGCTGAATGCACCCTGTGGCGCGAAGTTTTCAGGTCGTTTAGGCATGTGAAGACCCTCCGTGTGCACCATGGCCTTGTCGGGGAGGTCTCTCGTTTTCTGCGATTGGATGGAGAGTCACCTCCGGATCTATTTCCAGATCTGAATGAGATCATATGTCCTCATGGAAGTGTTGATGACAAGACATTTGCGGCATTCATCCGTGAACGTGAGGCTGCAGGGAACCCTCTAAAGCTTAACCGAGAACTCTCTCCTACTGATTCTGAGCACTACTTTTTCTATTCTTCGACTAGAAGATACACCATCCATCCAGATCCTGTCCCTCAGCGATAGCTGCTAGAGACCATCATGGAGGCTTGTCCTCATTTTCATTTACTATGCCTTATCTCACATTTTCGTCGCCACCTCGTGCCCCTCTTTCTACTGATGCTAATCATAGACATTCTCCGTATCCACTCACCTTAACCTTCCTCTTGTGACAGTCCTATGAAATTATAGTATATTCAGTTACCCGTTGCTTTTTAGGCATTGTGAATCTACAATCACATTTTCCCAAGTTATGTGGACTCCATTTGTAGACTCGCCATCAGCGCTGGTATTGTAAAACCTTCACACGGGAGTACAACACATTGACTATTCGACTCAGCTGCGGAGTAATCAGTCTTATATCCATGATCTTTGTCACCTGCGAGAACAAACAGTCTCGATCGGCCTACTAGTAATAATTGATAATTCATGACTTGGGTGAGAGGGGATATATATCACTGGGACATGATAGTAGGAGATGGGCGCCGCGGCATCATCGATGATTGAGGTGGGACGTGGTTCATGCAACGTTCATGAGCAAGTGTCCAGTCCGGGTGGTGGAACGTGTTGGGATCACGTGTTGCGACACATGGACACCTCGGAGCTTGGCGGGGCTGGTCAGAGGTGTGACGTGTCGTGAAGTTAGTACTCCAGTGGCTAGCCAACGTGCCAAGTGGAACACAACTACAGTTACAGGGTTCTTACCCTCTCTATGGGTTAACACTTACAATATTCCAGGCCGGCCAGCGCGACTGAAGGCATAATATACTTGGGTCATCATCGACGACGCAGTATCCGTCATGACCGTCATGGTGTTGTCTCACTGGTAGCGGACAGAATGTAATCCACAACGGTGAGAAAAGCAAAACATACGAGTCCGCGTAACACGGTAACAGAGAAATGAGCGACAGTGCGTTGGCTCAATTTATCGCAGTCGGGGCCATTGGGCAAGAGTCAAAGGCACGCGAAGAGAGAGAGAGAGGGAGGGGGGCCACTGTTGCCTGCATGGTTTGAGACTCGTCAAAAGCCTTAAAGGTAATACGAGTTGATGGAGGCAGGCGGTGACGACAATCATGTTTGAGCAGTTTCAGATGAATTCAAGTGAGGAGGGTGGGAGGCTGGCAGGGGCTAGAGACAATACTGAGACAATCTGCCACTGCAACTGCCAGTGGCAGTGAGACGCGTTTGGGGAGACCACGTGACCGCGTAACAGTTGCCGCGTCGCGTCCATTTGCTACCATGGACAACAACAAGTTTGCAAGTTGTCGTTGCTAATCCGAGACTCTTTGCTGAATGATCACGAAAATACATTACTACACATTCAAGCTGCCACAATATGGACGAGGTATGATACGAGCTGTAACGCTGTAAATCAAGCGGGTAATTCCGGTGTGTTCCAGGCTTTCTTTCCCGGTGTATCCGTTCGATTTTCGTTTTTTTTTGGAGGGACTACACGACTATAGTCTACACAACATTGACGGGCCTGGGAAGCAATCACGACTCCTGAGAAACACATCACCAGGCCATCAATCATAATTATGCCGAGAATGCATTATTATGGCATGTCGGGGACGTGAGACATCCCATCCACGTGCAACCAGAACCTTGACCCAACTGCCAGTTGGGGGACAAGTGAGCATACATACGGCAGCAAGGGTGAATATAACGGCTTGCCTATGCTCAGCGAAGTATGGATCATTGAGCAACTAACGCACTCTTTGTCCAGTAGAGACGGGTGTTGTTGCCAATAATTACGATCAGAGGCGTAAGCACGACATAGGAGGACTCAGAAGCCATGGGCTGTGCCCACCCAAGCGCCCGACCGACTACGCGGCCCAGATTTTACCCGCCTTATAAGTTGCGCTGCCTGGGCAATCACTCACATACATTCTACCACTACTCCCTTTTCTTGCACGCTTGCCTACACCGTACTAGGACCTTTCACATTCCTTTCTATTACCTGCCAAAAAGCACGGTTAATTCATCATGACTAGTGAGCTACTTCCAGGCTTGCCGTGCCCTCAATTGGCACCTCACGGATATACTCACCACAAAACCTCGCACTTAGTCGGGCGAACCTCTGCCTTCATCTATGCCGCCACTGTACTGTTTGGCTTTATACCAGGTGTCGCAGTGGATTGCTGGATCGACTCGTACGTTATGATGACTCTTGCTTGTTCTAAGACCCTTACGCTGTTTTCTCCGACTTGACTAGCTCAGGTTATGAAGTCTGTGACGGACTAAGCTACCCAATCCGTATCATAATCGGCATTTCGATCTGTAATCCCCCCCCCTGTTGGTCAATCCCACCCCGCTGACCAACCCTTTTCCCATTACTCCAGCCATCTTCTTCATCGCCACCTTGAGCCTGATCGGCTATCGCAGGCGCCGCGCCGCTCAGGCAAACCTAGTTTACCTCCAGCAGGTTCCCCCAGGACGCGGCGGCGTGAACGGGAGCCCCTACGGTCCCAACGGTGGGCCGCCATCCGCACTACCGCCGTACCCGGCCCAGGCGTACAATAGCCCCAGTCTCCTGCGCAAAACGCTTTTCCCACAAACCAAGTGAACGGACGACACACGGTTGGTCCCTTGCGAACGCCAAAGCACCACATCTCCCGCAGTAGGGAGGCGTTCCCGTCGAACACAGCGATCATCTGGCGCGCCAACGCCGCGCTCGTCACTTCACAACCGGTTCTCGTTACATTAAGATGGCTTCAGAGTCATGGGGGCAGAATGCCGCAGTGTTAGGACCCATATACATACATACACAACTACGCATATAACCTATCCCAGAAGTACTACATGGGGCACCGCTCCCCGAGGCGCACAGAAATCGACTCCAAAAAAAAAAAAAGCCTCAG
>Ga0307510_10005371_pt1 | contig 15246 bp, 14 predicted proteins | sample 12_EM_MG_FD_207224 | JGI IMG/M metagenome (GOLD analysis project Ga0307510, IMG submission 207224) | Populus trichocarpa ectomycorrhiza microbial communities from riparian zone in the Pacific Northwest, United States - 12_EM | ecosystem: Host-associated > Plants > Roots > Unclassified | place...
ATTACATTCATCCCTTTCTAGGAGAATTGCACATTCTTAGGATAAGTGTTACGAGGCCTTCAACCATTACTCGGAAAGAATAAAAGTCATTTTGAATAAGTTATTTATATTTAAAAAACTTATATTTTTATCAAGGATTATACATCCTGAGATGATCTGAGTGATAGGTATGAAGGAGATTCTTAAAAGAAAACATGTCTTGGAGATGGTGCTAAGATATTTGCTTAGAATGACCTGATTACTTCATTTGGAAGGTTAGTCATGTTAGTTGTCCTTGTAAAAATAACAAGCTCCATGTCGTAGCAAACTGACTTCTTAAACTCGTATGTGATTTTTCATGAATTGCATTATTATGAACAAGCTTTTATATGGTAAGACAAAAAGTTTTCTTTAGAGGGCTTGTTTCTTTACTCTTATCAAGGCTTTTAAGGTTACTAATTTAATCAATTCTTCCATCTTGAACATCTTCTCGTTGAATCTTCTCAAATATATCCTTGTAGACTCGTGCTTTTATTAGGCATCTTCTCGTTGAATCTCCTCAAATATATCCTTGTAGACTCGTCTTTTTATTAGGCAACAATAAAAAACTCTGGAGTTTTTCTTGATTGATATGTTAGTGCACCAACCTGGTATTATCCAGTCCTAGCAGCTTGAGGACGCCATCTAGCCGCATTGTAACTGCCACATTAATAATATGAGTCCACATTTAATAGAAAGCATGGTAATAAAATATGATTGTTAAGATAGATGCTATTATAAACGTATTGTGCTCAAAGAATGATACCCTAGGCTGCGATAGAGTCCTTGTTGTGAATGTTGTGAAAATTTATCCTTTCGAAAAGTTTTACTCTTCTCTAGGAACAAGTACTAATTCTACTCAAGTAATATTATATCACACCAGTATTATTGTTTAGTGATGTTAGTTTATATTTTTTTAGTGTTGTTTTTAACTTTTTATGGTAACTATGACCATCTGGTTGGAACAATTGGTTTTGCCTTCTAATCTGGATAATTGACCTTAAACTGCCTGAACATTTATTGTATCTCTCGCAAATGTTCAGCCCTGTTTCTGTCATCAGAAGATGGTCCCAGTGAAGAATATCTTCAGTGGCTTGTAGAATAAGCAGACTGATCCTTGCACCAACCATGAGATAGAGACACTGTCATTGATGTCTAATGCAGAAATTAACTGGAAGCAATATATCAGTAGGTAACATGCTTAAAGCGCTGCTATGCGAACAAGAAGCAATTACTACAGTGGTACAACCTATGCTTTCAGAGAAATTTGTTTCCAAAAAGAGAAAAAGGTTGACCATGTAAGATATCAATAAGACAGGGAACAGAAATTGAGACAGAGAAAAAAATTCGAGGAAATAAGAAGGGAAAAGGGAATGAGTACGATTTGCTTTCATTTCGTTTAGGAAAAGAAGGAAAAAAGTCTAGATCCACCAGGATAATACTACTTTTTATGAAGAAGGAAAAGAAGTAATCTCTTTTCTTTCCTTCCTCTGCTCCTCATTTTTTGAATGAAGGTTTTCATAGATTCAGAAAAATCAACCCTTTCATTTCCTCCCTTCCAACCAAATGAGTCCACAGCCTAACACTCGCATCTTTTCCCCACTCTTTCTCTTCGCCCCACATGCCTTTAACCAAGCAGAGTGTGTGAATTAACAAAACCAATAAGCACAGGATCCAGCAACTCACTTCTGTGTGGCCTGGAGTATGTATAAGCTGGACATCCATGCCAGGTTTCCATGAACCACTACCCTGTAGCTTTGTTTCAACATCAGCAGTAGAGTTGTCAACCTGGCAAGAAAAATATGCACAGCTGCCTGTAAGCTTTAAAGTCACCTTAATCTTCATAGAGTTAGTCACAACTTTCTTGAGGATAATCATTAATTAGTGCCTCCGTGGGTGTTCACCTACCATTTTGTCATACATAAAACAGAGATGCAAACTACTGAATCCCTCCTTCGCAGAGGTCAGTGATAGAGAGAACAGATGCAGTGAAATATTCTAGGGTTGCTCGTGATGTTCAAGCCAACGTCCTCTTTAAGCATGGATTCAGTTACTTTCCACATCACCCATGTCAGGAGAGTCAGGGAGGAAATACGTCAAAGAATCTGAAGGCACTTCATAAATATATTTATTGCAAACCACATATTATTCATCCACTAAAAAGAGATAGTATAATAACAATTCCTTACAAAGAATTATACTGTAGCAAGAGGTTAGGAAATGACAATAAACACGTACAAGTAAAAAGATGCATCAGGAGGAGCCTAAGCAAGAAGGTACATCTTCTGAGTGCAGAATTCTGTCACAGTTTAACCTCTCTGGCCACTTCCTATGTTCTGCAACATCATCCCTAATCAACAAAACATAATTCAGCATAATTTGCAACATTTATGGGGGGGGGAAATGATACAAAGGGTTTCTTTCATCATACTCATGGGTAAGAAACATGTAACATGCTCCACCTAGCATTTCAATGCTACGCACCAGTCTCTCTGTGTATCCTGCATAACAATGCAGTATAAAATATGTCAGACAAATTTCATATATAAGACTGAATGAAGTGTATCAGATTCCAAAAAATTATGCCGGGACCTTTAGGTGTCTCAAACTGTAGAGAGCACCAATACATAATGTTACCTGTCTATAATTATATTTCCTTCAGGACGAACAATCAAGAAGGAAGCTGCTCCGTAAGATTTCTCCGAATGATATCCACAGTGATACACAACCTGAAAGCATTCCACAGCCTTTGAGGATAAAGCACGTAGTCTTTTGGAGTTGGAGAAGCAAGCAAGAAAACGTTAACTGGTTTAAGTGTTAGCCAAGCAGATCATGATATGGACTGAGCGATGTCCAAGCATGAACTACTCAGATGAACTGTAATCAAAGTGATGCACCAGGGAAACAGAAGAAACAGGAATGAACAGAAGTACTAGCAACTCCTCAAAACTTTCCCCAACTCACTTGGGTTGACTCATGACCAATGACCTCATACCTTAGGCTCATGGGGAAATACAATATATATTGTTATACAGCTAGTCCAGCTGCATCTGTAGTTGTAATCTACAAACAGGGTATCATCTCGTTGATGATCAAATTTTTGGTCAGTTTGCTGCAGTATATGATGACAATTACTTTCAGAAATCACGAATTTTCACCAGGTTATTTCCAAGACAAAGAAAAGAAAATGAAAATTGTATTAACTTGTATGCATATATGGATCATAAAATGAAAACCAATATGATATGCAACTTGATTGGAACAATTGGTACAAAGCCTATTACACGATGCTTGTCATGATTAAACCAGGACCTGATATAGATGCTCAAGTGACATTTTTGAATTTTCGAGTAATAGTGTAGGAGAAAAGCTACCGGTATTTTCTGCTGATCAATTGGTGTAGGAAATGTCTTCTGTGCTTGAACAAATCTGGAGCAGGTTTCTCGGTATGGATTGAACTCGTTGGACAAGAAAGTAAGGCCTAAAATGTAAACATTTTAAGGTTAGCAGTTAGACCAGTACAATTGGATCAAATTCTGTGCAATCAGTAACGTTAAAGGTCAAACTTTTATCAAGCCGATCAAAGACAAGCTAAAAGGTTTGCTACAGTAGGATAAAATGAGGCAAAGCCCATTGTGCTACAGACAGAAATCGGGGGCAGAAGATTAGAAAAAATGGAATAAAGTTGGCAAAGTACGTAAACCCCTGGCTTAAGAATGCACTAGAAAATCCAGAAACTCAACTTGTGCAGATAAGCATATCTCTTACTCTTCTCATCCTCCGTGTAGTAGAATCTTCCTTTGATTGAATGAAAAATTAATGTGGACAACAATGTAATATAAAAGGTTAGCCAACTTCCACTCCAGGTCATCATCAATAACTACAAAACCATTTTCGATTTGAAGCCTTAAAGCCCTCCTTCCAGAAGAATCCATTTTTGCATTTCTTCCTACATGAAGGGAGTGCCGCCGCCACACCCCAGTGGACATCCAAAAACTAGCAGCCAGCTTATACGCATCCACTAACTTTTTATAACTCTCCTAGAAGAGAACTCTTAAAGATCATGTAGTATTTCCTTGAACAACCAAGGCAGATAACTGCTTCCCAAACTAGTCAACTATGGATGGGGGAGGGGCGATATATTCAGAGGCTGATAGGAAATTTTGTCTGAAAGGTAAATGACCTACATAAGTTAGCTAAAACAGCAACGAAAGAATTAAATTGCAAAGGCACCTGAAGAGCTTTGAGGCGTTCCTCCCCAGAAGTTGGCTGCTTAAAAACAACTGCAGACATCTCACCAATTCGTTTGAATACTTGCTGCATGGTCGATCAAAAAATTAATACAACACCTTGCTATCAAAATCTTCAACATCTGAGTTATCAATTTCATTTTTTTATTTTTTTTTTGAGACGTTTGAGTGAAGTTTGTCAATTTATTACGTTGAATGGAACCTGTGCAGTAATCCTAATTAATATTAATCCAGTTAAACAAAAAGTACTAAAAATAAAGAATTATTGGAGTTGGACTAGAAAAGAAAAACCAATTAGAAGGATTACTGGAGCCATCCAACGGCAGGCATCGCAATCTATGCATGTGTGATCTTGAAAACGAATCAGAAAGAAAATAAACTACGTTGCCTCATCCCATAACAAAACTTATAGAATGAACACCAGCATCATCAAACACTAAATTGGTCTGAAAATATAAGCCTCACATTACGTTTCAGCTATACCCCGAAAAGGGAACGAGAGAGGGAGAGACTATTGTTAAGTTACCTACAAAGAAGTCTCCTTCTATATTCTAGTGTCGCCTCATTCGTCTAGCCTGATATCGAGTAGAAGCAGGTGCTGCAGCTGCTTCCTCCTGGCTTTGGATTGCTTCAATCTTACCAGTCTCTTGACGACTGAATGATGAAGAAGGTAACAACACCTCTGGGTATCTCAATTTGCAGTACTCTTCACAGCCATCCCCACATGTTTCCTTGTCAAAAGACAGTCAAGAGAAATGAGGCAGCGATAGTCCCGCAGCAAGCAAGTACTAGCCTGTTTGACTCTGGGATTGAACCTGTATTTGATGAAATTTTAAATTTTTTTTTTTTTGTTAAAATTGAGTGCGGTTTGTATTTTTTGGATCGTTTTGATGTGCTGATGTTAAAAATAATTTTTAAAAAATAAAAAAAATCATTGATATATATTTTAACATGAAAATCTATTTAAAAAATAACCACTACCGCACTGCTAAACGCTCTAAAACAAGAGAGAGAACACATAAAACGTCAAAGTCAAACAAAATCAATCGGTCAACGCATGCTTGCTTCTTTTATAAGCATCTACACAGCTGCAGTTAACTGTGTATGCCACCTGCTTACAAGGGGTTGGGTTCCGGACTCCCGCTGACAAGAAAAAAGATTTCTTTTACGCTCGGATTCAAAAAAAAAAAAGCACTCATTTTTCCTTTTGAAAAGTACAATATTTTAGTTTCTTTGAACTTCATTAGGAAAATACAAGCTTTTGGTTATCCTTGATTTCGATATTAAGAGAGATTTTAACCGAGATTTCTCTTAAAAACATTCATTAAAGCTTGCGATTTGTCTAAAGTCTACTTAATTTGAATATGCCGAAAAGACAACCTCAAAATATTCTTTATCATTTAAGAAAAGAAGAAAAAAACTCTCATTGCTGAAACCAACTAACATGTAGCCAGTATTGCACAATTTTGTCTAAAAAATTGGGAGGTCAGATTGGCCGTCTAGTTAACAAATTTTAGAAATTCTTTTGTTAGAGATGACTAGATTATTAGTGATCCACATGTTTTCGATTCTGTGTTATAATCTAATTGGATCTTGGTTAATTTTTATTTTTAATTAATATAAATATTCGGATTAGCTTGTGCGTATCTCGACTAATCCTATAAATTTTAAAATTAACAACCATATAAATTTTCGATCACACAAACCTGAAATTATAAAAAAGCAAACTTTTGATCCTAAATTGATAACTGATTTTGGTTAATTTAATTCTTCAGCTCAATTTTTATTTTTTTTTTGGATAAAAGAAGAAGAAGGAAGAATTGCTTTAGTTTAATGGTCAAGATTTCTCTGAAGCAGCAACAGCCAACAGTCAAGATCCAATAATAGGAAAGGAAGCAACTGAAGTGCGCAAATTGCTGAAAAACAAAAAACTAGTATAAAACAGGTGTAAAACATAGAGGTCCGTCATCCTCCCTCCCTCCCTCCCTCCATGCACCCTCCTCACCTCACCTCCACTCTCGGGTGTATATTCTTCTTCTCGTAACAAAATCTAAATTCTAAAACCCTAGAAATGAAATTAACAAACGCTTCTCAGCCAACACTTCAGCACAATCCATAATCAACAAAACCGAACACCCACCCCCCTCCCCCGGGAAGAAAGAAAAAGATTATTAGCTTTTACCACACTACTGTCATTTGGAGAGAAAAAACAATATAAACAATGACTTCAAATTCAAAACCCTAATTTTCTACCATTCCCCATCAAAAATCAAACAAGCTTAGTTAAACACTAAACAATGATTAATGGTTTTGATGATGATCCAACATCATCACCACCGCCACCACCAACACCAACATCAGCAAACCTCCACTGCACTACCACCACACCCTGTCCCTCTCTCCACTTCCGCCCATAGATCCCCAGCCACTCCCTCCCACACTCAATCCCAACCCCCTCTTCCTCTGGCCCCTCTCTCCTCCTCCTCTCACCGTCTCCCACCACCAGCCCTCGATCATGTAATTTCCCCTGTCGCATCCGCAGCTCACCACTCCGCTGACCCGGCTCCCACACTGGCTAGGGTCCGGCTCTCTGATATCTCTCCCTACGATGGGGCTCCTGGTGGGCCCTACGTGCGGGCGGTGGATGCCCTTTCGGGGTCTTTAATGAGGCACAACGCTGCTGTTATTGAATTGGGGAGTGAAGAAGCCTCGCTTATGCGGTGTGGCCTCGAGGCCGCAAGGCTGTATTTTAGGAGTCGGTCTCAAAATGGTGTCGTTAAAGGTTGTAGCGGCCGCGGGGTTTATATGTACAGAGCTGGAAGGTAAAAATGCTTGTTTAATTAGGGTGTATTTTGATTAGAAGTGTGCGATTGGTGTAAAGTTGGAAACTTTAAATGGTTCTGTGTGTAATTAGTGTGAAGATTAAAACTTTGAGTGGGTAATTAGGTGTTATAATTTATAAATGTGTTGCAGGCCAGTGGAAGATTGGGACTCGTCTCCGCCATGTATGGCTGAAATATTTAGGTGTATGGGAAAGGCAGCGCGCTCTGCTTTATGTGCAATAGCAAGACATCTTCGTTTAAGAAGCGAGTAAGGATGATGACGGTGATGGATATTTAATTTTGAAAGCTTGTGTTGGTTGTGGTTCTTATGAATGATATGAAGCTTGCAAATTATGTTGACTGCAGTGTTTTCAACCAATTGCTTGATGATACCCCATTGCCAGCTGGCGAGGTGTCTTCTTCGGTGCTTGTTGCCACCTATTCTCATACTTCTTTGCAAAATGGAAAAGGGGCTATTGGGGCAGGGAAGCCAGCGGCTAATGGTGAAGTTGAGAAGGGATTGTTGACTTTGATTTCCTCAGACAGTCCTGGTCTGCAGGTATTCTTCTGTCTTTTAAACAACATATACTCCTGATATCTAACAAATATTGTTCTTTAGTGTTGGAGAATTTTTCCTGACTAGTGTCACACTTGTGTTGGCTTCAAATTAATTCTAAAGTTTCCTTTTTTCCTTTTCCCCCGAGCCATGAGTAACATTATTCATTTGCGACACTCTGATAGGTGTTTTAGTGTAATAGTGGCAATTTGTTTTATACCATCTTTAATGCTTTTCTCCCCTAGGTTTGTGACCCAAATGGTCGCTGGTACTTAGCTGATTGTGGCTCAGCTCCAGTGGATCTTTTACTCATTACTGGCAAGACACTTAGCCACACGACTGCTGGACTTCGTCCTGCTGCCTCCTATAGAGCTGCTCCTGATTTCTCATCGGGTACTAACAGTGGTGGGAGGTATAAATATTTTTATTGAAACTGATTATTGTCATGCATCTTGTGTTTAAAATTGTTCCAGTTTTACAATTGATTTTCACATTTAGGCTGCTCACTAAACTTTTCTGTTGCAGGACTTCACTGGTATTCAGGCTCATGCCACAGGGAAATGCTATTTTAGATTGTTCTCCAATTGCAGCAGCTGGTCATGTTATTCCCCAGAGCTATGTACCAATATCAGTGAGTCAGTTTATGGATGACCTTTCTGCTGAGGAGGATGTTGTGTGCAATCAACCTAATAATACTTATGTAAGTTCTAATTGGAGTTTGCCTGTAAAAGCGTAAGAGTAAAAGGATTTCCACCAACTGAACCTTCGTATATTAGATTTTATCCTTCTTTATTTGTTGTGCTTTGTGGCCTTTCCTTCTTCTCTGTTCTTCTCACAAGGTTGTTAAGAGTAGGTTCTGCTGAAATAGATAATTTGATCTGTCATGAAACATATTTGTTATCCGCCCTGTTTTCAGCTGAGATCGGATCTTAAAGACCCCACATGAGCAACAGTTATGGAATTCATATTGTTATTGATCAAGTTCCTATTCTTTGATTTTTTTTCACTGGTTTGCAAAAATTCTATTTATGACTTTCACATCTGGAGAAAAAGGAAAAATATTGAAAAAATCAGCTGAAATCAGGTGATGCTCACGCATGTAAAAGAATATGAGTCCGCTACTTGGTTTCCTGCAAGTCCTTATTCTTTGTTCATGCATATTGAGATTTTCTTTCTTGTTGTTGAGTTAAATGCTTTACCTTTTTTGTTTGCTGATCAACTGAAACTTTCTGTTGTAATTTGTCATGAGATTTCATTTTAAATTTTGGATTTACAGGTTGCTCGAAATGATATGAACAAGGAACCATCACTAAGAAGTGTCCTCTCAGATCCCTTGTCGTGAGTTCTTCTGTCTTTGCTTGTGCTTTTCCATTATGCTTGTTGGTTTCAATATAATGGCATCCTAGATCAGGTAACAGTCTCAAGTCTTGGAATCGAGTAGGTTTTTTCAATTCAACATGATACTGGCACCTTTTTTACTATGGCTTATATTGTTAAATTCATCCAGTTAAAATATTCTCAATCCCTACTTTATACTGTTACCAATACAAAGTGTAAGTTTTAATAAACATATGTGTGCAATGTTAGAAAGAAATCTGCATACTGGTTTCTCTGTTTTTTTTCACAACCAGCCTCTCTAACGGTCTTCTTGTGCATATATAACGTTTGGGAGTGACTCACCAATAAAAGAAAAATACATACCATAGAATTATTCCTAGGATCACACGCGATAACCAACTTCACATGCCATGGGATTTGTATGGTTATATATCCCTGTAACTAAGATCTTTAGCTGCCAGTGTCTAAGTAGACTTCAGGTTATGACAATGGTGGAAAGGATGGGTGGTGAATCCTTTTGTCTATATTTCATCTTTGCGAAGTCTCCTTTTCACTGATGCAGTGAGAAATATGCAGCACTGCTGGTCTGCCAGTGTATGTATACATTATGAGAGTATTCCTACAAGTAGTTGTTAAGAATTGACTTAATATGCATTAAGTTCTTACATAACCTCATCTCTTGGTGCTCTCAGCAGAGTTCAGGGTTCCATGTCATCAAAGAAATAGAAAACAGGATGAATCATCAGGTCTATACTTGTTGATGTCGGAAAATTTGGATTTATGCCCTACAAAGGATTCATAGCTCACTAGGTGAGAAAATTAAGGATCTTATAAGGAAATTAGAGTTTTTACTGTACATGTGAATGATGACTGAGGTTAGTAGTAGCCAAAAATTTGTTGAAGAAAATAGCACTTAGAGTAAAGAGAAGAAAAGAAACACTCCTAGGCCGCAGCTCAAACTAAACCAAAACACTCATAATTGTTTCATTAAAGTCCTACCTATTAGATATTACTTTTATAGGCACCAAAAGCCCTAATAGTTCTGATCTAAATAGGAAATAGAAATCCAAATTGAAAAGGAAAATCATAAATAGTAGAAAACTTTTGATATAAAATCATGGTGGGTATTGTTGGAAAACCAGAAAACTCTATATCAGTAGTTTTTGCATCAACTAAAATCAGAAAACCATAAATGATAGAAACTAACCATAATTCCACTTTCCTAAGTAGCTTTAAATTCCTAAGAAGGACAAATTTCTAAACAGACTAAGTTTACAAGCAAAACAAGAATATGCAGAAATAAAAATCAAAATATGGTAATTCAAGAAGTTATTCCTATTTGGCTGCACCTGTTCATCGTCGATGATTTTGATAAAACAATTTTATATTCACTGCTCTTCTTACTCATATGTTGATTTTACCTCTCTTGTTTAGAGAGAGACAGAAATTGACCACTATATTAATGTGTGCTATGTGAATATTAAATGGGTTTTTTCTTTTCCACGCACTTATCTAATGATGCCTCAGAGGTGCATTCCTTGAAGATGCCATGTTTGTTTCCTGTGGACATTCGTTTGGTGGTCTCATGCTGAGAAGAGTCATTGATATGGTAAGTAGGATTATCTGCTAGTTATATGGAAATTAGAAGTAACTTTCATAATAGCATAGGAATAAGATGGTAAAAAACACTAGATGCTCGATGTTTTTATATCGTTTCTAGTGTCGATACATTCAAGGGAGTTTTAGGACCTTCATTTGAATATTTTTCCGACGACATGAAAAATTAGCTACAAACTTGGACACTCATAGAACTCCTTGATCTTTTTCTGTCATTATACTTCAAGAAGTAGAAAGAATTTTGATCCCCATCCTGCCTGGATTCCAAATGACGTTTCATCAAATGTTTCAGCTAGTGTTTATTGCTTATACTGCATAGGCACCAAAACAGAAATGTATAGTCTGTTGACGTTTTCCGTTATTCAAGGACTCCTACCTTGTGATGTGACATGCTCTTTGATATCTTCTTATGAGATCTTCTTATGAGATCTACTGGGCTGCTGCTTTTGTACAATATACTTGTCTAGTCTATATAGGAGACAAGAATCATAACTCCAGTTGTTTTTTGCATCACAGTCGAGATGTACACTTTGCAATGCTGAAATTGAGGCTGGGTCTTTGGTTCCTAATTATGGTAGGTTCTACTTGACTTGTTTATACTCTCTCCCGCACTCAAACACACACACACAGCCTTTTGATACCCGGTCATGCTAGATACCAATTCTTTTCTGGACCTCTTAATTGCATCTTATCGTCTTTGTTCTTATATTTAACTTATATGCAGCTCTTAGAGCTGCAGCATCAGCTGTAAAGAATGAAGATGATCGAAGGCTATTCCATAATGCAACTCTGCGAAAGCGTCGCAAAGAAATGGGTGACCACACAGATTCCATGAAGAAGAGACCACACGGAGTATGCTTCAAATAAGTGCTTGACTTTTTTATCTAGCTATCCTTGAAATACACTTTTACAAGCATGCATGGATATCAAATCTTCAACTACTTATGTTTGTAGTGGATAAGGGGAAGGCAAAGCAAAGGGAATTTAGATGCGACTTAGAAAAACTGTATAAAATTTCAACTGGGCATTGGCTCTGTTGGCAGTGGGTGATATCCATAACAATCTAATGGTGACTGAAAGCACAAATGAGGCATTAAGAATTGGTGTAAAGAACCTTGATTTTGGCTTATTCTGTCTCAACTACTATGGAACATTGATAGCTCTTCCACTAGCGTTCAATGTTTTAAGGGTTCTGTTCTGACTCCTGTCGGTGCTTTTAGTGATCAAAACTATAACTCTAATTTTTTTTTAAAATGATTTGAAATCAATAAAAATCTAATGATGACTGGTAGCACAAATGAAGCATTAGGAATTGGTGTGAAGAACCTTATTTTGTCGTATTTTCTCTCAGCTGTTATGGACCATTGTTAACTCTTTAAGGAGTGTTGTGCTTTCAAATGGATTTTGTCTCTTTGATGTTTTTAATGACCGATACTCTCTATAGTTTGTTGCTTACAAAACCAGCATGCTGTGAATTCTGTAATGTATTAATAAGAGTCCAGTTTCAAACGCATTTTGACTGGTTATTTGCCTGTCCTCAGGAGAATGGAGATATTGCTGCTGACGATGGTTTGCATAGAGGAGTGCAGTATCCTTTTGCTGTAAATGAGAAAGTAGTGATTAAGGTTCGTTTTAGCATTCTCTTTCCTTGTATTCTGTTTATGGCTGTTGTCACTGGCATTGCATGCATGGAGGAACATTGAGCGCTGTGTTGAATCATATAGGGAAATAGGAGGACACCAGAAAAATTTGTTGGGAAGGAAGCAATCATCACTTCACAATGTCTCAATGGCTGGTGAGTTGAGATGGCTTGTTATACCAGTTAAACACTACTTACCTTCAGATAATCACGGTATTGGTAGTTGAACGCTGTATGGATATGAAAGCAAATCATGGTTTAATTTGATGTTAGATGCAGTGCAAAGATCTTTCCTTTTCTTTCTTTCAGGTACTTGCTTAAGATTATTGGTAGTGGTGAGAATGTTCGTCTACAATATCGCTCTCTTAGAAAAATTTTGAACTCTGAAGCCATTGAAGACAGATGTGCTTCACAGCCAATTCAAAACAGCAGCTAATAGACTTAAATTTTCTTAATGTACACTTACCATCTCTATAGGGCTCAACTAGTGATAGATCTTGTCCTGTTGATTGCCAAGAAGGAAATGATATCGTTTCTTGTAAGTTATTTTGTATCCGAATATTTAGCTAGAAAGCCTAGAATAGGTAGGTTATTTTGCAGCGCAGAGTTCAGGTAGCAGATTGTAAAGAGAGGAAGATTGAGGATAACACGGACCGTTTCTTTGTAACACGAGGGGTATGTACACGGAGAATGATTTTATTAGTATATTATATGTTTTTGGTTTCCTATTTTTTCCCTTTTTTTTTTTTTTGTCCCGCAATTGTGAGTGCAGAGTATTTTTCTTTTGCCTATTTTCCCCTCGTTTTCTCCCGTCACGCACATGAAGGAAACTTAAAATATATAGAACACCAACTGATTTATATCTACAATATTATCGCTGCATGTTGCCTTTGCTTTTGTTTCAGAAGAACTCTCTATTTTAAAGCTGGACTGGACTTGCTTTCTTCGGAAAGCAAACTGGCCTAGGAATGAGGCCAATGTTGTCACCTCTACTTCATTAAGTTAACTAAAGCTTCACGTTCTCTCTCAAGTCCTTTCTGATTGAACAAGTAAATCCTATAACCATAGCAAGTTTTAGTAGAATTTGACGTCGTGGATTTAGTTAGAAATTTAGCCTGGACTCGTACGGGTAGTGAGGATTCAAAAGACACACACACATGCCAAACCCTCGAGCTTCTTGTCTCTGCTTGTGTAGTTTGGTAGATGCTTGGTTATAAAGGAATACCTTTACTTGAGCAAAATCGTGTCTTCGAGTAAACCACTCTCTTCTATAATTAACGAGGATGATCACAGCATTGGTGCCGCCATCTTGCCAAACTTACCCTTGTTTTTTTCTATTCGAGATGGTATATACAGTCTCAATAAATACCTGATTAATCAATCTTTAAATGCTCGTGAATTTAGAAACTACAAGTGAAAATCTTGACAGACTAGAAACATTGAATTGGTGAAATTATATCAAGATTGATGATCGACAAAAGCTTTGAGATTTCAAACTCTATAAAGGCTTGCGGCGGCAGAATCTTTATCCAGTATCGCATGATATGACAACAAGCATTATTGATAGAAGCTTTGCTTGATCAAATTCCAATTAGCAATAATACTCTTTCATTAGCAGTGCACGTTTACAAAGACAAGATTAAAAAGCACGCGCACGCGCACGCGCACGCGCACGTTGGACTTTTTTCTCAGTAAAATAAAACATGCTTTCTTTCTATGTATTCTTATCAGGCGGGCTTCCTTTGCTTTTTAGCATTACTTTGTCTGTTGCTTTTGTTGACCCACTCTCATTCTCTCCAGCATCTCCTTTCTACTGCTCATAACCGTATTGAACACTTCATTCACGCCGTTACTCAACCTCTCCAATCCCTCTCCTAATGTCTCCGTCACCCTCTCCAGCTCCTTAACGGCACCGTTTAGGCTCTCCCCTTTTTCTCCGCCTGCTTCATCCATCACGCCGATCACTTCCCTGAGACGTGCTTCCACGTCATCTAGCTCCTCGAGTAGATGCCTCTTTTTGCCCGGCCGAGTCAGCTCGGCCGAGATCGCTGAGTTGAGAAGATTGAACGAGTCAGCCCACAAAAACTCGGACGGCGCTCTAACGGCAACACCTAACTCCGTCGATCCACGCAACGCCGCGACCACAACTCCCGCGACAAACACGGTTACCAACCCAACGGAGTGGATCGTGCGGCGGACAATCCTTTCATCGGATGAGATCTTACAACGTGGAACCTCCTTAAGCATGAGAGCCAAATCTATCACCAGATGCTCCAAATTCTTGCTGCTATCATATCTGTATCCCTTGAGATTATTATCCCAATCAGTCAGCGAAGCCCTGGCTCTTCTTAGCTTCTCTGCATCTTCACTGTTGTTGTTGCTGTTGTTGTTAAATAGGTGAAGTGCAAATTTGAGGAGAAGCCGGCGATGGCGCAAGCGTTCAATCTCCGAAGCGATGGAGTTGCAGATATCGAGGAGCTTGACACTGTCATCCAAGTAAAAATTCAAAGAATCGGTGAGCTTGGGGTTGGATAGTAGGGTTATGGCTTGGTTATGTGTGAAGGAGAGAAAAGCGAGGGCCGAGGAGAGCCAGGAGAGATTGATAGTAACAGAAGAGTGGGAATTACATAAAGTATTGAGGCGACGAAGAATGGATTCGTCGAAGGACTGTGAGATAAGGTCGAATTCCTTCTTCTTCTTCTTCTCTTTGTTAAAAGAATCGAAGAAGGAGGGATAATTGGGTTTCTCCGTCAGAAACATTGTTGATGAGAAGAATGGAATAGAAAAAATAAGCACAGGTGAGAAATGGTGGCTGTGATTTTATTATGTATATGGAAAGGGCGGTAGAGGAATAAAAGACGGAGGCAGGTGCCGCCGCAGTAGTTGACGAGGTCGCTGCACGCTCCTTCTTTTACCTTGCACGCGGTGCAGAACAGATACAATAGAAAGAAAGATAGACCCAGACAATATAATAATAAATCAAAACCCTAATTTACGGTCTTGTCC
>Ga0307510_10005372_pt1 | contig 15246 bp, 6 predicted proteins | sample 12_EM_MG_FD_207224 | JGI IMG/M metagenome (GOLD analysis project Ga0307510, IMG submission 207224) | Populus trichocarpa ectomycorrhiza microbial communities from riparian zone in the Pacific Northwest, United States - 12_EM | ecosystem: Host-associated > Plants > Roots > Unclassified | place...
CAATGGGAAGTGTTAATATTTTTTATAAAATTATTTCATTTTTAATAAAAAAAAAATATAATATGAATGAAACATTAATGAAAAGTCTTAAAAATATATGAAAGTCGTTAATTATAATTTTTTAAAATTTTTTGACAAAGTTAGGCCTACTTACACAGCTGAGCTGGTGTTTTATGGGTTTGTCTTATTTAATATCAATATTTCAAAATTAGGGTTTATCCAATAGAAAAGCCCAGCCCAATCCAAGCCGAAAATATTTATAGAAGAGGGGCATCCAATCCAACTGCCAACAAAAGGCGGGCGTACGCATTCGAAACTCACTTCCTCACCGCTTCTCCCCTACGATTCTCAAATCCCTCTCTCCCGGCAACTGCCGTGTTCTTCCCATCCTCTCTAATCCTTCCGTTCCTAAATAGGTTTCTCCCTCCTCCACCTCCCTTTAATTACCTCCTTCTCTTTCTCTAATCACCGCCTTTTTTACACTCAAATTCCTCCCCTTCCTTTCCCTCCAAACACTCTCTCAAGAACCCCTCTTTCCCTCCCTCTCTTCATGGCGAACGCCAGCGAAGATCCGAACCGGACAATCAATCCATCGCAATTTCACTTTCATTTACTTCACTCTCATTCTCACTTTCAAAATCAGAATTTATTTTCTTCTTCAAATAATTCAACTCCTTCAAATCGACTGTTCCCTTCCTCTTTCCGAAAACCTCACCACCTGCCTCCTCCTCCTCCTGATAACAACAAAACTCCTATCGGCTTTCAATTCCATAGTTCCAACACGCATTCTGCATTTCGTGACGTTGCGGTTAGTTAGTTTTACTCTTCTCGTCCTTTCTTTTCCTTAAATTATTTTTCTGCTTGAATTCGTATAATTATTGATTGATATTCATTGCAACTATTTTTATTGTTTAATTTTTTTATATATATACTCGATCGAAGCTTTTTTTTTTAAAAAAAAAAAAATTGAGCTCGTAATTAAAATAATAATTTTCTTCCGTGAAGAAAATATTTAGTTATTGCAGATATGAAAACTCTCTAGCTTTAATAAGAAACACCGAAAATTGCAAAAACAACGTAACTATGACTACCTAATGCGCTAGGCGGTTCGGTGTATTTGAGACAAGTGTCGTATTTTAATTAAGGTTGCACTAGAATTTGTTGTCTAGAGATTAAATTAAGTTGCAATTCAATTACAAATTGTATGATATTTATTACAGCTGGGAATAAAAAGTGAAAGTGATGATCATGAGGTTTGGACTAATAGAGATGCCGCTTTCCCTGCGCAAAGTGATATAGTTACTGATATAACTCTTGCTCCTCGGTCATCTTCTGGGGGTAAGCATAAAAATAAGTCAAGGGTTCCGAAACATGCCAAATCAGTGACTCAAAGAATGAATGCTGGTAATGTACTTTTGCATTATCGATTGGTAAATTACTGCATGTTGTATTATTGAGCCTGTTAATGGGATGTTGATGTAGAAATTCTGGTTAAATTGATGTTCAATTGCAGAGTCTCTTAATGGACTGAATTTGGCTAGTGGTTGTCGATATGACAGTTCTTTAGGTAAGTTTTGATTAATTGGGTTTAGCATTCTTGTAGTCTAGAATATTGCACGGCTTATTCTATTTGCACATATAGTAAGCATTCTTATGTATCTACTCACGGTTAATTTGAGTGGATTTAAATTTAATGTTGCTGTGATGATTACTTACAATTTACAAATGGTCAAATTTCTTTTGGACAGGCTTGTTAACCAAGAAATTTGTCAAGTTGATCAAGGAGGCTCAGGACGGGACCCTTGATCTGAACAAAACAGCAGAAGTGTTGGAGGTATGGACAATGTTATGGGCTATGCACATCTGCTGCTAAATAAGAAAATTGAATTGCTTACACTGGAGGGTTCAAATAAGGTTTTCTTTCCAGTGCAGTATCTCTCCTTTCTCATCACAACTAGTTATATTGTGAAATCATATGTAATGCTTTTTATAGGGGTATGTGTAGCGTGAATATCTTTGCTATAAACTGAACTTTTTTGACATGATATTGATTTTGACAGGTCCAGAAAAGGAGGATATATGATATTACAAATGTTTTGGAAGGAATAGGATTAATAGAGAAAACTTCAAAAAATCATATACGCTGGAAGAAGTAATAACACCGATCTTTTCTCGTGCACTTCCTTTGTTGTTTGCTTTGCGTGGCTGGTAATTGACCATTGGACCTTCTAAACAGGGAATTTGATGACTGTGAGCAAAGGATGTTGGATAATCATGCTAGAATAAAGGTATTTCTGTAGTCATCATATCCTTTTCAGGAGTCAGATGCTTTATGATGGCTTCATTCTTTCTGCACTGATGACTCACACACAATGGATCGGTAGCATTGTCACGTAATGATGATGAGCATTTGTTTGAATTTCAAAAAATTCAAGATTCAAACTCAATTTGTTTTAGGTGCCTCAGTTTTCGTAGGTTTAGGTTGTTAATGTTAGATTTGAATGTAAAACCAGGTTTTTGCAACGCAAAAGTTACTGGTGAAAGTTATGGGTCATATTTTTAGAAAGTGAAAACCTGTTGGCCTTTATGGGAAGAAGGTTGTGATTGTGCTCTATTATTTATGTACTTAACATATTTCAGGGAATAATGATCTAACATTAAATGACCTGTTTATCACTCACTAATCAGTAATTTCTGAAGCAACCCTCTCATGTTGTGGATTGATAATGAATTATAAGTGTGTGGAAGATGCAGTGAGCATGTGGTGATTTGGACATATAAGATAAAGTTGATTTTGTTAGAAATTGATGGTAACTGATACTCTGTAACAAAGGGACTGTCAGTTGACCTTTCAGCTTTCTACACTTCTAAGAGGTAACACTATGAAATATTAAAGTCACTGGTCTTACTACCTGTTTATCTTTTGATTTGATTACAGGCTGAAGTGGAAAGTTTATATACTGAAGAGTTCAGGCTTGAGGAAGCTATAAGGTTGGTCGAGTCAATCTTTTTATTTATATTTTTTGTCTGTGGTTAGCTTAACTCTTATCATGTTCTTTTTCCAGGGATAGACAAGAACTTCTGAGAGGCTTGAAGGAAGATGTGGTTTGTCGAAAGTATGCTATTTTCTCCCTCAGATTTTATGGTTTCAATATGACTTGTTTTTATTTATTTGCCTGCTTGGTTTTGTTAGGCATCTCTTTCTAACAGAGGAAGATATTACCAGCCTTTCATGCTTCCAGGTATGCAAATCCTGGGAATTGCTTTGAAATCTCTTTGCTATCATCTCCCAAATTTGGTGATGCTTATTACTTATGATACTACTGCTGCAGAATCGAACACTTTTTGCAATAAAAACTCCTGAAGCTAGTTATCTGGAAGTTCCTGATCCTGATGAGGTACTGAGTGTGGATACGTGGAACTTTAAAAATTGTTGAAATGTATTTCTACCTGATGTAATGCTTATTTGCACGAGCAGGATATTGGTTCCCCACTATACAAAATGACAGTTAGAAGCACCAATGGACCCATTGATGTGTATCTCTTGAGGTAACATGCACCACTGACATGCAGTGTGCACTTAGTTTTCATGCATGATTGTTTTCAAAATCTTCTACAATTTCATAATGCTATTTTGATGATGCTTGTAGCAAATGCAAACAAGGTGAGGACATAACCGCGGAGCATGTTGAACCAATGGATACAAGTGCTTGGAACAGTAGCCAATGCAGAGACCAGGATGCAGGGTTGCCTTCAGAGTGTCAGGGTAATCAAAACAGTTGTTGTGAACCATTCAGCTCACTAACTCTAGAAGCATCTGGGATTTGTAAGTTAATTCCTGCAGACTGCAATGTAAGTATTGGAAGCTTCAAATTGGTTTCATAACAGTTTCCTAGTTGATAGTTCCGCGCGCACATGCACTTTTATATACCTTCTTTGGTGTTTGGTCACGGGGAAGGAAACTTGACTAACCTGTTTGCTTGTGACCCATCCTGTTGCAGATTATTGATGATTACTGGTTCACAACAGATGATTCGGTCAGCATTTCAAAATTGTGGGTTGATCGTATCTCTTAACATTCTGTTTTGATTCACTAAGTTCTGATTTTTGAAATATATGGAACTGCCTTGCTATTGGAGGAGTCCGGAGGCCAACCCACCACTTGACCTTTATATGTTTATCACATGCTATGCAACTGACGTAGAGAGTTTTTTCCTCTTGGATGACCTCTCATCGCTTCTGCCATGACCGTCATCAAGATTAGTTGTTCGTGATGTAAATGAAAATTAGGCAGTAGGTCGTTCAAGCAGACTGGAAGGGTAATTTTATATCCCCTCCACTTTTGCAAGTGTAAATTTTATAGCTAAATGTTTTCTTTTCTTTAATGGTAATGATGGTTATTTTTTAAAAGATTATTAATTATCCTAATCCCATCTCTTATAAGGGTAGTTGGGGCTGTAGTTTCTGCAAATATGCCTACTGCCCGGCAGAGCGAAAGACCGTCTCTCGGCCTTGGTGTCTATTGTGGGCTCGGAGAGTCAGGAGCCAGTGTGCTTATGACCATCTGGCTGCCTGTGTTGATCAGCAACACAAACAATCCTTAATAAGAAGAAAAAAAAAGGCCATTTCGTAGACTGTTTTGGTGCTGATGGATCATAGTTGAGGGTGTGCTCCCTGAGCTTTTGCAGCAGTCAGTGGCATGATCTTCTAATCATCAATTCAGTTTGTTTTTTTCAAGTTGACCTTTCAATGTTCAAAATAATTCAAAATAAAATATGAACTGTATTAAGATTTGAATTGTGGAGTCACCAGATTGACCTATGGAGGTGAGCTGTGATCAATAACTATGATCAAGATTGAAGTTGACATTGCATAAGTGCAGCAAGCAGAAGCTGTCCTCGTCTCTGAAAGTGATGTTATACCAAGTCTGCTCGGTATTTCTGGCTAAACACGAATGACACTGCAAAACACCATTGCTCCAAATGGCTTTCAGCATCCTAGTTTGCGCACTAGTATCTTCCATAAGAGGAAACTTCACTGTGAAAACTGTCCCTCGTTGTATATGGCGAGGAAGTTTTATCCCAGACGTTGACAGCTAACAAACCAAATAACTGCAGGCATTACCTAACAGGGAACTCTCAAAAGCTCGTTGAATAAAAATCATTAAAGCACGTAATCAAGTCCATGCTAATACTACATTAATTAGTGTAATCACAGACCCAAACAATTACAAATCGTACTATCTGCAGGTCCAATGTCAAAAAGTTTTTCATCTTACACGATTGCCATGAGGGAGGTTAGCGACCACATTCTCAAAACAAAACCTCAGTTTTAAAGGGATTATAGGGCAACAGGCTCACATCAAGTGTTCCTAATCAGTTTAGGTATGCGGGTATAATTATTTTCAATAAGCTTCGGAGTAAGAGTCAGTGGGAAGTTTAAATTTTGCTTTCCTGTTTTGACAGGGAAAGTTAAATTTATGCCAGTTCTTTCCTTTACCCTTGAAAAATGAAAGATCCTCCTCCTAACCTTTCGAGGAACAGGCCTTTACCTAGCTTGTTATTTTTCTCCCATTTGATATTAAATTGCTTGAGCTGACAGAATCATCAAATAACAGATAAGTCATCAAATACTTTAGACAAACCTAAAAAAAACATCGGAACTGCATTCTTTCAATATTCTTGATGCCTTTACTTTAGGTCTAGGCTTTGTGGCACTGTGCCATCCACCAAATTTCCGCTGCGGATGCTCCACCAATTAGATATAAAAAATCCCATCATGCCGTGTCAATTTACACTTACATTTTCAATAACTGGTAAACACTATACAAGCCACCTCTAAAATTTGTAACCCTATCCAATTATATCATAGAGTGCAAGTGTGGCGAGTCAGATTGTATGATGAACCCAAGACCCTTTATTTGCCAACTTGAGTTCAAACAATTAAGCAACAAATGGAATTGGGAAACAGAAGATTACAAATTTACACCACCGTCACAGAAAAAAAAAAGCAAAAAAAAAAAAAACGATACCCATCACCGTCCACCTACTGATTAAATACTTGTGCTGGGGTCTAAAATTGGGAAAAATTTGACACCGGTCTTCAACGGTTTGTTCCAGAATGGGTTTTCCTCAATCTGACACTTGTATCCCGGGTTCTTTGCTCCATCAAAGTTTCTTTTGGTGTAGGGTCTTCGTTTTTGTTTTCTGAAGATGATGGCACGTCTTCAGTCTCCATTGCTTCTTCCTCGGTTGGTTTAGGTTGGCTGGAAACTTCAGGTGCTGTTTGGGCATTTGAAGCTGTTGCAGGAACTGCTGCTTCAAGCACTTTAGAAGGACCTGCCTCTTCCTCTACTTCCATTTTGTGCTGACTTGAAGATGTGCTAGGAGTGGGAGATAGAGGTACTTCAGGCTCTGCTTGTGTCGTAGCTGGGTGACGGTTTGATGAAGGTTGACGGCTAGGAGCAGAAGGCTGGCGAGCCCTAGCACCATGCTGCTGTGGCTGTAATATCAAAAGTAAAATTGGCATGAAAACTGTAACATAATGTATAACTCAAAAAGACAGCATAGATTGTTTTCAATCACCACTCTTAAAATACAGTTTCCCATATAACTTATGTGCAAGGTTCTTAAAGGACAAAAGTTAAAATTTAATTCCACATTACTGACTAGCTGCAAACTAAAAACACAACAATTCATCAATTGACGCTGATAGATCATTGTCAAACCTTGAAGAAAACAACTGGATGATTGCATCAAATAAACGAGACAGCATATTGGTCCATTTACAAGAACCATCAAACTGTGTATTAGAAGATAATGGCAAGAACATAAGAGTATATACTCCTAATTACACTACCTGAGCAGGGCGAGGCCTTGTTGTTGACTGTGCAGCAATGTACTGCAAAATCTCAAAAACTCTTGTCTGACCATAACTTGCTGCTCTTTGCCAATATACAAAAACCATATCTCCAGCCCTAGTCCTCAGCTCCAACAAGCTGCGATCTATTTCATTCTCATGCTTCGCAACATATGGTTTGAAGAAGGAATCGTACACATAGGAGGTTCCCTGAAACAAGGAAAAGAGGAGAAATTAATACGAAGGTAAAGATCTAAGAACATAAGAAAAACATTCTTATCAGCAATTCATAATACAAACCTTAGTTTTAGGGTACCATAAGTATATGTAAAATGCCAACTTAGCCTCACTGTACATTGGGACCCTTCAAGAAACCGAGACAGAAAAACAAAATGAACATGCCAATCGCCATTTTGAACACAAAAGCTGGGTTTAAGCAAAGAATCAATACCATGAAATAAAAGTATCTCCAATTCTCTCACAAACTGTCAAAACCGCCACCAAAATCCTGCAGACAAAGAGAAAATGAAACCCACTTATAACCCCAAAAAACACATTCCACCAATTCACAAACATCAAATCACAGTAGAATACCAATACTGGCACCAAAATCGGAGTTGCTCAATCTCTGGCTTATTCAATTCGACCGTTTTATAGCACTCATACGCTGGATAAGCATAGCCAAAAACCATCCTGCCAATACATTATACCAATTCTAATTTCGACAATAAAACAATCCCCTTTAAATTCAAATAAAAAAACAGAATTAATTAATCAGGTCGCCGGGAAACATACACAAGCCCTCGTGTTAGAAATGATCCAATCATTTTGTATACCTATCAAGAAAAAAAAAAACTAGTTAAAATCCAACGCAGAAAATATTTAATCATTCAAAATTTATTTATTTTTAAAAATCAAATTAAAAAAAATCACATAACAACCAAACAAACCGTTTAAGACATGTTCGTCACTAAAACCAGAGCAAACAATCGCTCAATAAATCACTAAAAAAAACAAAATTAATAATCCCGCGAAAATTTCAATTATCTAAAACTCCACCCACTCGCCATCAAAATCGATAACCAAAGACAAAAATTAGAGTTAAAATACTAAACAAACTACAAAAATTAAGCTAAAAGAAACCGCAATGCCAGTAATCGGCCCGAAACAGAACTAAAAACCGCAACAACTAATCTGTAGTAGGAATACGAAGAAATTCAGATAATTTTACAAAAAAACATAAGAAAATTGAATATTCAATACCTTTTTACAACGATTTTTATTATCGCGATTTTTTGTTGGCACGCCAGAAAAAGAAATTTATCAACAGCAAATGAGAGTTGATAACGAGCACGGAAACGAGTGGAGAGATCGAGAAATGGAAAAGGACGTTGAGACTCTTCCGCACAGAAATATCGGCGCCGCCGGTTTGCAACAGCTAACCGTTCGAGGTCGGCGTCGGGGTAAAGACAGGGGAAAAATTAAAAGGGAAGCGAGAGAGAGATAGAGCAGCTGAAGCTCTCTTATGTGTCGTTTCTTTAAAATTTCTGTTCCTTTGAATTTTGGATTTTGAGTTCCGCAATTTAAAGAGAGATGTTTTCCTGTGTGCGAGAACACGAGGATGATGTGACTGCTAGGGGTTAGTCACCGTTAAAATGTTAACGGACGGGTTACGTGCTGTAGAATTTGTGAGGTTTCAACAAGTGTAAAGTGTTGCTGTTGTATGCTATCGCTCCCCGTTTAAATCTGACACTGACGTGTAAATTTTTTGTAAGAACGGCAAGACTGTCACCTGCGGGTGTTCTAGCAAGACAAGGGTGCGGTAAACTTTCATCAATATTTTACTTTGACCTCTTTAATGTAAATTTTCCGATATGATCCCTATGATTTGAAAAGGGCCTCATATTCTATAATAATTAGACAATATTATTATAATTTTTATAGTGGTCTAGTATCTTAAGAGTTTTTCAAAACATTGTCACATGTATGGGTATGAGTGAAGCCCAGGGAGGTCAGATAATATATATATTATAGATAATAACGGGTTAAAAAAATTTAAAAATAAATATTGCATGTTGAGTGGTGAATTAAAATTTTTGAAATCTGGTTAACCGACTCAACTCGTGTGATTTTTTATTCTTTGTTTTTCGTGTTACATGTTTTATTTTTTTTGGCAATTGATTCTTGTATTTTAAAAATAATGAGAAGTGATTTTGTGAAATGCTATCTTATATGAAAACATGAGGTTTTGAAGGAAAAAAAACAGGAGAGAAACTATAAAAATTGGCATTCTTCTAGTTTCTATCATTTATTTATTTAGCGGCAAGGGACAAACCCAAAGCTTATGGAAAATTACAGTATTGACACTAAGGATTTTTATTTATGACACCGAAATGGAATATGTATGAACTTACAGGGACTGAAATATAGTCTACCCATTGCTAAATGAATACGTGTACCATAATTTTACCATCGAGCCTTTGATTCAGAAGTCTTCAGCTACGAGGCATCTGCTTCTGGATCTGTACCATTCTGTCTAATCAGGAATCACGTGACCTAAGAGAGTCATCAGCGAGTGATGTTATCATCGCCGTGGATAAAAGTGTGAAAGAGAATAAATTGCCGATTAACGAGTAAAATATCTAATCGACTAATCCTCTACGGATAAGCAGCAAAAAGATAAATAAATAAATGTTGGGCGTGTTGTTATTATTGATTTTTAAAGTTTTTTTAAAAAGAAATATATTAAAATAATTATTTTTTTATTTTTTAAAAATTATTTTTTTTGATATTAGCCTATCAAAACCATATAAAAATACCAAAAAATTTAATTTAAAACAAAAAAATTTTAAAAATATATATTTTTTAAAAAAATATTTTTAAAATACAAAAATAAATGGGTTTTTTACTTTGCGAGAAAGCTTGGTTATAAAAACTTTACCAGCTGATGGGTCATCAAAGGCTTTTAGAGTGTGTTTGAGGGTGTGGTAGCGGTTGCTTTTTAAAATATTTTTTTATCGAAAATGCATTAAAATAATATATTTTTTAAAAAAATTATTTTTGATATCGGCACATTAAAATGATTTGAAAACACTAAAACTATATTAATTTGAAATAAAAAAATTAAAATTTTTTAAAACCGCTTTTAAAATATAAAAACAAAAAAGTTTTAATATTGTTTTGAATTACAGCATAGGAAGAACAAAATAATTTGAAGCTTTTTAAAAGAAATTAAAAATTAATATTAAATCGTAATGACAAATAATATATTAACTGCTTTGAGCTAAAATAAAATAAAATAAAAACTTAACTCGGCTCATCCAATAAAAAACTCTGGTAAGCTCACAAAACATCAAAGGTTAAACTTCATCGAATTTTTAAAAAAATTATCAAAAAAAATTTATTTATTTATTTATTTTTCAAAGAAAATTGTATCGATCTACCATCACCCTCTCAGCCCGGATTTTATAACCATTGCAGAAAGATACTGAGAATACAGAGTGGGCTCTATTGGAATAACGCTAGGCTGCCCTGGTATTTTAAAAATGCTACTGTGCCCTCCTTTTTTGAGACGAATGTTCAATTCAGTCCTATCCATCTCACCACTCTTTGCTTTCCCTTTACTCACACCCACGAAAAATGCTAAAGTGGATTACATCCTATGAAGAATCTTGGTGTATTTTAATAAGACATGCCACGTCAGCTTTAAAGCTGAGCATGTACAACACAATCCTACCTTTTCTCTATTATTTATTGATTGCTGATAGAAATATCATAAAATTACACCATCTCCTGGGTTTGTGTTGGAATTTCTTGCCTATAGAGCAATTTTGCCACTTTCATTTACCTGTAGATCATCGATTTTTACAAGGGATTATGCCAGCTAACACCAGACACTGCTTTAATTAGTCTCTAGTTTCTTTCTTGATTCCCTTGCCGGGATAGATTTTCAAGCCCATATTGTGTAACAATTTGATGGATGACATAAAGTACATGCAATAGCATGTCGCCAACTTTAGGGTTTTTTTTCGTGCCAGGGCTCTATGGCCCGTTTACTTTAGGTTTTTTCAGGCCACGGGGCTCTATGGCCCATTCATGAGCACGGTGGGTTTTATTATCAAAAATATTTTTTACTTAAAAAATATATTAATATTTTTTTAGATTTTAATATCAACATAATAAAATAATAAAAAACTAAAATAATATTAATTTAATATTTTTTTTCAAATTAAACATTTTTTTGCATCTAAATATAATTTCAAAACTGTCGCTGCATCTTGGTCACAAATTTTACTTTTTTTCCAGTATGATTGTTGAGTGACAATTAATGCGTTGTATCTACCATGAAACTTTATTAGCATCCAATTCTTTTCAAGATTCTCTGTAAAGAAAATTTTCTAGCAGCTGCTTGTGATTTTTTCACAGAGGACAGCCCTTTTTATCCTTCCTTTCCCTTTTTTTATTAAATAACTTTAGATCTTGTTTTATGTGATCTTTTTCCCTTTTTATCCACTCACTTGTTGGTTTTTTTGTATATCCTTTAACTAAAAGTTTGATAATTACATTTTTTTTATTGATAAAAAAAATATAATTTAACGGTTGTATAGTAACAAAAACTTTCTTAACGAAAGCTTGTAATGCAACCTGTTTTTTCATTAATTTTTTTTTATGATTTAAAACTTTTCTATTTACAAAAAAAATATAACAGCAATTCTCTTACAAGATGTCCCAGATAGAAAAAAAATATATTTCAATTTGATGTGAATATAAAATACAAAGACTTATAATATTATAATAGACTAAAACAAAAAAAAAACATTAAAAAACATATAAATTTAATGTTTTTTTTAATGAAATGTTTTTTTTTTTAAAAAAAAAAAACAAAACAAAATTCAGTACACTCTCCGACACTGCTAGATATTTACCAGTCCACATGCATTTCTATTCAATATAATTGTTGAGTGACAATTAATGTGCCATCCACCAAGAAACCTTACTAGCACCCAGTTTCTTTTCAAGTTTCTCCGCAAATAAATTTTCTTGCAGCTGCTTGTGAATTTTTCACTAAGGGACAGCCTCTTTTATCCTTATTTTCCTTTATTTTTTAATATTAAATAACTTTAGATCTTGTTTTTGTGATCTAGATTTTAAAAAAAATAATTTCCACTGGTATTCTAGTTTTATCCACTCACTTGTTGGGTTTTTATTTCCTTTAACTACAAGTTTGATAATTATGTTGTTTGATTTATTAAAGATTCGTACTATTTAACAATTATTTATAAACAAAAACTTCCTTAACCAAACTTGCAATACAACTTGTTTTTTCATTGATCTATGATGAATTTAAACTTTTATATCAATGAAAAATATAACAACAAATCTTTTACATAATGTAAAGATATATTTCATTTTGATGCTAATACAAAGACTTTATTATCTTGTTATTGTATTGTTTGATTTATAGTTTTTAAACCCGGTTCAATAATTAATTTAATCTAAAATCTAGGCCATAAGTTTTGATTGGATTACTTGATCATTTCAGATTGGTTTTAATTTTTTTATAAAATAAAATAATATTTTTCTTGTTAAAAAAAATAGTTAATGAATTGCAATTAAATTTTTAACTGCATTTTACCTGATGAATCATATTACCAAGTCAATTTAAATTTCTAATCTGATCATTTAAAATTCAAGATTTAGTTGTTCACCGAACTGAATTTTAAAACCATAATTTGAGCGGTTTTCATTTATCCATATACAATGAATTTCGATAATAGCAATGTATTTTTGTGTTGGATTTGATTTCATGAAATTGTTATATCTCATAGTAAAAGAAAGGTGTCATCCATCAATAACCAGCGGTTTTAATGACAGTACGATGCTGTGAATCTTGACTTGACATTCATTAATTAGCTTGGTGGGCTAGCTAATTAAAAAGCACCACCATCTAATTAAAGATAGCCCGGATCAGTTTTCTTCAATATTTGACCTTTATCCTTTAAGGCTCCCGGCACATAGCTTTTCCTCTGTTACTTTTACATGGATATCATGATCACGATCCCTGTATTCGTCTCTAGCGGGTTCCTATCTTCTCAGCTTCAAGCCGTCACTGTACTGAAATGTTCTTACCGTTTACCGGTCACGGAGCAGATATTGATCATTTACATGCCCAGGTGGGTAGACTAGCCAGTGCCCGTTCATGTTAATCACCTATCAAGGCCACATGGTCCAGTCGGACCTGAGGTACTATGCTCCTTTAGCCAGAAACTGAGCATGTTAATCACCTATCAAGGCCACATGGTCCAGTCGGACTTGAGGTACCATGCTCCTTTAGCCAGAAACTAGGCATGCTAGTCACCTATCAAGGCCGCATGGTCCAGTCGGACTTGAGGTACCATGCTCCTTTAGCCAGAAACTGAGTGGGAAACCTCTGCTGTAAAGTTCATTGATCAATACAGTTGACACCAATTGAATTCTTGACGTGCTAGCTAGCTCATGGCGCTGGAGCACTGCCTAAAACAGTACTGTAAAGGAAACATGTAAAGCTTTTGAAATTGGTCCTCATCTTTGACAGTGTTTCCATCCTCAAGACATGGATTGTACTGTGTCGACTACAAGCAAATCAAAAGGAGCAACTAAAAAAAGAAGCCATTATTGAGTAGAGAGGCGGATGAAAAGCCAAATGGGACCTAGAGGAAAGGGAAACCAGGGGGAAAAAGGAAGCATGTGCGGAGGGAAACTTCCACAGCCTTGGATTCCAAAGGGTACGATGCCATAGAACCTTATTCAACATCATGGCCACTCTCATGCGCGTCTAATTATATCCGTTTGGCTGTATCTAACTCCTATTTTTTTAAAATTAATATAATGAATGCTTTGTGTCTGCTTAGCATGTCTAGGAAGTGTTGAAATAAGGAAGAAATGAATTTAATAGATTCATCACCCACTAGATTGTAAGCACGTAGCAATGCTTAGCCATGATTATTCTTGGTTACCTCAACTCCATGCCAATCAAGGTCAAAATAAGCCGACCGCTTGTCTCTATTCTCTGGGCATTGGCCGAGGGATCGCCACCAATCTCCCCGTAACGTGCTTAACAACTACTCCGGTCAAGCACGCAAGGCTATGTTAAAGAAACCATACTCAAGTGAAAAATGTGAGAAATTATTACATTTAAATTAAACCAATCAATTATATTACAAGAATTTGCTTGAGCAACTAGCAATAAAACTAGAATTCACTACACCGATGATACAATCTTACGCCAGATGAATCCAGTCCATATAATATTTTTTCCATTGACCCATCGCCATCCGATAAGATAACAGTAGTCAATATTTAGATTTTTTATTTGATATTTTCACATTCAAACAAAAAAAATGTCGAGATGGGATTTGAGAGTGAAGGATAGCCTTTTATATTATATTATATAAGTATAGCTGACCGATTCAAGAACTTGGTATTCAAGAACTAACCCAGAACAAAAGGAATATGGGTTATCGGATTACATTATTAACTCACGGGTTATTAAATCAATTTACATGTTATCGAATCGAATTGATTTTTTTTTCAAAATAATGTTTTTTCATGCGGTTTGGTTAAATTCCATATACCAAATTTCTTAGATTAATTGATGCTGGGTTTAACACCATGGATATAATGCCTCGTTGCATCCCCGAGCAAATAAAAAACATAAAAGAGACCTCCGCCATCCAATCGGGTTGCAAGAGATTGCACTGACTAATTGCCTAAACTTTGGACTTGAAATGCATTTATTTGAATCTCAGAGAGAGGGTTTGGGCCGTTGCGCCCTTGCAACGACTTGAGCTTGAGCATAACTCATAAGCATATGGGCTCCGAGAGGCAGTCCATGACAATCCATGATAAAAAAAAACAAAAACAAGATTCATCATCCATAGAATGAACGCCACGTGGATACAGTGTTCTTGATAGAAAAAAAAAAACTCAACGAAACACCCACTCACAACTGTCTGGCTGATGATGCTTGAAGCAGTCCCCACATATCCAAAAATTTCCCCAGAAGCGCCCGTCAGGCTTCAATTGTTGAAACTCTAGCATCATCAGAGGCAGTCCCTTGAAATTTGGAGAGAGCAGAAAATAAGAAATGCCAGTAGCGCCTTCCATCCCTCGTCTTCACTCACCATTTCTATGCTGCCCTCTTAACAATATCTCTTCTTCACTGTCATCCTTCAAGTCCGCGAGACATCATCCTCAACGGTCACCAGTGTCTTATCCATGCATCAGAGCTATTGATCTTGATCAGAACACGGTTCTTTCTCTATCTTTACTTGCTCTTAGTGTTTTTGCATGTAATGTTGTTGTGAAGAGTGTTAATTCTTAAAGAACAAAACCAGATAGTGGCAATTT
>Ga0307510_10005373_pt1 | contig 15246 bp, 17 predicted proteins | sample 12_EM_MG_FD_207224 | JGI IMG/M metagenome (GOLD analysis project Ga0307510, IMG submission 207224) | Populus trichocarpa ectomycorrhiza microbial communities from riparian zone in the Pacific Northwest, United States - 12_EM | ecosystem: Host-associated > Plants > Roots > Unclassified | place...
ACTCCTTTTTCACTTTATTTGTTAATTTTTCTTTGCTATTTAATGGTGGCCGAAGAGAGTGATGGTTCCATGCAATGGTTTCACTTTTTCGATGGCATATTTCTCGGTAAATGGTATCCGGAAGGGTTTCACGCCAAGAGCATGGTATTGAAAAGGTTCACCCAGGTCTTAAGTGGTCAGTTCCCGCGGTGCTTTCGCCCCCTATCCAAGAGAGGGAATTTTAGACGTCTCAGCGGTTCAATTATCCTAGTTAATACGATACTTTGGCGAATTGGATGTTTTTCCAGCCAAATACACCTGTTTGTCCCCGGCTGATATTCGTCACGACCCTATCGGAGACAGTATCCCTTCACTCAACTCCGGGCGCTGGCAAAACATCAAGGCAATTTAGATTCCCCGTGACTAACGATATTAGATTTTAAAATAAAAATTACCAACAATCTAACCACCGCCCTATATACAATTTATTCCACCAGCCTCTGCTTCTAAATTCCCGGGGCAGAGCTTCCGCGGATGATACCTTGCGTCATTCTCCTTAGTGACCTTTTGGACACTTTCGCAAACAAGACTCCATATATCTCAAGTGCATCAGGACAGACATCCACCTCCATGGCCAATCCAGTCTTACATCCACAAATACACAGCAAAGCTAGCAATTGATAAAACAAGGAGGGCCATCTTGGAGACAGCCACGGCTGAACTAGCAGACTTCTTGGAACCCCCACCACCGGCACCAGACGCTGTGCATTGCTCAGCCGGAGGAATCTAAATACCGCTTAGTGATAGAAGTGCAATTTCAGAAAATGGATAACATACCCCCTCTAGATAATGGATGACCCCGTTCTTCGCAATAACATTTGGTGTGGAGATCCGGACGCCATTGACGAGTATGTCAGCACCATTTCGTGTGATACGCATTGAGCTACCGCCTCTCGTGGGCAAGCAAAGGCCATCGTTCATATCCGGGGCATACGAAAGGCCGTCATGGACGAGCCGGTTCAGATCCGCCGACCCTGGCAAATTTGCTGGGTCCAAAACAGAATCCTGGAGAGCGAAGATTGTCACCATCCGCGTTTCGGATAGCTGTGTCAACAGACCCGCGTTCTGCAATGCTGTGGACCACAGCCGGCCACTGGTGTTGGCAAAGACAGTTTCAAGCGCATGTGGATTAGTAAAAAAACTTCAACAAGGTCAGCTCTCACATAGCACATACTGATCTACGGTAGGTAGCGAGCTTACCCATCGCATCTCTTGATAATACCACCTTCAAAAGGTATCTGCCCGGCATACACCATTGTGGAATTTCCGAATCCGGAGGTGATGCGGACCGTACCATTCTGGCCATCCATAGGGTTTGAGACCACACGAGCCCCTTCGCCAGGACCAAGGTCGACATACTTGGTTTCACCCACCAGTGTGGTCTTAAGAGTGAGTGGTATGTTTTGGATATCTGGATCGCCCTTTGGTTTCTCGGCAAACTGCTGGCTAAAATTAGGATCAACGCGTGCTTCGCGGTGGGCCAATCGCTGTGGACCCCCTTGCAGGCGCTTGAGGAATTCGACAACGGACTGAGTAGTTGGTGCGAAGACGTAGTATTCTTTGCCTTCCTCGAGACCTTCAAAGACAGATGGTGCTTGCGCCAAAAGGTCCCCGAAGGCTTTGGTATCAGGGCCCTTTGCGAGAGCTGAAAGTATAGCATCTTTAACTCTGCTGGAGGCAGGCTTGTGATTCGCTACAGTTTGAAGGGGGAGGACTTCCCCAGAGTGGGTCAGGGTCACAGCGTCATTAGAGATGGTGGCCGTGATGGGACCGTAGGTGGTGGTAGCTGGTGCTGCTTCTTTCGGTGCCACTGAGTCCTCATCAACTGTAGGGTATGATGAGGGTGGTGGGCGATTAGTGGAAGGCGCCTTGGACGATGCTTTGCTTACGTTGGAGCTTGATGAGCGGCTTGCCCCGGAACTTGAGGATGCGCGTGTAGAAGACACTTGCGCCGAAGTCGGATAATTGGATGGTCTTGAGAAACTAGCCGGAAGCCGAAGGCCACTATTTCTGGCACAGGTTTCGGGATCGAGTTCGTTGGGGCAGCACAGACCGTTAAAAAGACAGTAGGTTCCAGGTATACACCCTAAAGCAGTTAACCACTCTTCCTTGAATCCCGGGAGTATCTAACATACTATAGCTAGTTCTACGGTTACAGCAAGTTGCCCCGTTTTTGATATCATAACAAACATTTCCACATGTGGCCCAGCCAATAGATTGGCAGGTACCACTGAAACTGGTACTGAGCGGAGGCTTGAATGCAGTAGTTGTCGGTCCGTTCTGACGAACCAGGACGCGGGTGATGCCCTCTTGGTTCAGGTCAGCAGCGTAGGTGTTCCCTATATGAGCAGTGAGATAGAGTAAGAGGATTGGTTTCAACATTCTTTAAAAGTTTAGGGCTTGGGTTTAAAAAAGAGTGTCCTAAATATTATCAGGAACGCAATGGCAGGAATGTTGGTAGACTAGAGAATTCAGTAGGGAAGCCCTTTCTTTATACAGTACTCTCCTAGGCAAAAGGTATTCGGAAACAGGGGTTACAAAATATATGGCAAGAGATCCATGCATATCACAAATTCACCATTCGTATTCTCGGATAAAGTTACTTGTTGCCTGGGACAAGTATTTCCTTAATCCCTCTTCCCGTGCACTTTCGCCCACAATAGGTACCGTACCCCGCTGGGTCATTATTGACGGTAATGAAAGCCTAATTCTTCCCCCAATCAACCTTGATATCTTGATAGGATCAACTCACATCCACCGTACAGTGTGTGAGTTGCCTGAATGTGTAACACTAACCCAGCCTCCTATTTTCCAATACTAATAACCGAGGACAAGTAGTCCATGGCACAGGAGATGAGTGGACAGAACCCATGCGTAGCCAAAGGAAATTTTTTGAGCCCCAGTGAGACCAATTCGGTTGCCATGTCATGTTCAGCTTTCTTTGCATATCACTGATGTCTAAGCTGAACCCTGCAGTTTTACAAGTGTGCGGCCGGAGCAAGCGAAATCATGACCACTCCCGTGGAGAAAGAGAGGCTAAGTCGGCGAACTGTATGCCTAGGGAAGACCCCTGGTTTCATTTACATCTATAACGGCACTACCCGAGCGAGGGAGTCCACCCATTAAAGCTATCGCGTTGATCAAACTCGTATAAATTTTTATACTCCTTCTGGCGAATGGAAATCCGAATTCCCTCTCTTTTAGAATTAGCAGGCCTAGCTGCATATCAGAAACAACCATCCGTTGGGAATATTCATGTGCTAGCTCTACTATCTGGGCCTAATTGAAGTGCTTATTTCCTAATTCCCGGATCAGAGCGGAGTTCTATAAAAACTTGCCCTGTTGTAAATGATTTGTCCTGGAATAGGGAAGGGACCCGAATGATCGAACCATGTTATTTGGCTTCCCTATCCCAGTGAGTTTTGGCAGTTTTGTTTTTTCTCCTCCCGGAAGGCATAGGGGGGGCGTTCCTCTGGTGCGTTCTCCCCCCACTCTCATGCGATGGGAATATTTAACCACGTATCACATGGTTTAATTTCTCGGGTTTCTGCAGTGAGGCTATCCAGTCAACAAGGCCCCTCAGATTACTACTATCCCGGTAATCCCTTCCCCCCATTAATTCCACAAGGCTTTGGTATTTCTAATGCTAGAGATTTCGAGAAGCTCTAGGCCAAGTTAGTCCGCCAAGGATGAGTATTTATAGTGGAAACCGAAACAGATCCAGTCTATCAGAATAAAGATTTCGGAAAACAAATATCCCACACCTGCAGAGAATCGAGAGGAGAACTCGATCCCATCTTTCTTTCTTTTTTGATGCAGGAGCCCGTTTTGCGCCTTGATCGAGCTTTAAATTTGGAGTTCTTTCAGTGAGGCTACTGGGCGAATATAGCACAAGTCATATCCGTGCAGACAAGACACTATTCGAGTAGTTATCACTTGCTTTGGTGTTCCAAGCAATCAAACTGGCCCCTTATGGTGGTCGTTACTCTGACAAATGATTGAACTTGATGGGCGGCCCCGCCCCGGGGTAGTAGCTGTCGCCGATCTCAAAAGTATCCCGACACATTGGCACCAAGACCAGTACAGATTTACCCAAGACGTCCGGAAACTAAATAAACATCGCCAATTCGTTAAGTATTCGGATATAGAGTCTCCTGGTGTCAGGCATACGGTATGTGAGAGTTCCCCTCCCGAGAGTGAGGGTACCTGTGCCCATATATTATGGCTATACTGGATAATCAAACTCTCTCTTGGGGCCAAGTTGTTTCCTCTATTCTGTTGATTACCTTGAACCAAAAATTGCCCTCCTCAACTTCATGACGCGAGGCGCCTCCTGACCTTGCCCAGGATGATCCTGGTAGGTGGACAGGAAGTCGATCTCTGGTCACTGCCGGGTCCTGGAGCGCTTGTCCCTAGCAGCACAGGTACCGCACTCATACCCCCCCCCCCCAACGCAGCCTCCCCTTATTTCACATCTCGTCGAGAAGCACTTGGGTAGATGTGTGCTCGAGGATAATCTCACTCCGACCATCACAAGAGTGGCAAATATATGTGGGCCTAAATTTACTATAGCAAGCCCACCCTATGGCCTGGTGCTAAGCAAAATGCCAAAAGCCCCTCCAGCCTTCTCACTGCGACGGCATTAACGGTTCGAGGTTCATTTTACGGTCGGAACCCAAATGATTGGCTGGCATCCTCCGGATCCTGACCAAGTGCAAAAGTGCCAGAGGCATAAACGTGGGTGATGAGACAGCCAGAGATTAGGAAGGTTTCTGCTGAGGCTGAGACACTCTTATCGCAGCGTGGAATTTATTGTAGGAAAGCAAAGAACTCATCATTTTTGGCACGGAAATAACATGCTGCTATAAGGACGTCTCCTTTGCGCTCAAGCATCTGTGGAGGCCTCCCTCATCCCTGACTCTTTAATCGCCCACGTCTATACCCGAGTACCGGTACTCGACGAAGCGCGGTTCGGCCCGCGCTTTCTGTGGATCCCCTGACAGTTCGCAATTGACAGGTGGTAGGCGCAAAGTCCTCGCTAAAATGTTAGTGAAAAGTTAGTGAAAAGTTAACCCGGGAAATAATCCTTGTTTCATGCGAAAGCATCTCTCAAAAAGCTTGTCATTTTTTGTAAATCACTCATGTAAGGGGCAAGGTTTGGGGGGCAGGGAACAGACTGGGTATCTCCCAACTTCAACTGAGGTAAGACATGCCCAGACCTACCGGACAGGCCACTTGTAGTGTCTACTGTGTGGCAGCGTATGTCGGGTTGGACAAGAGAGTCCGATTAGCGCGCCGTGGATCTCTAATGTGCTTGTAAGCAAAAACAAATTTTGCGAAGGTGAGCTGGCGGAACGGAGACCCTTCATATCACACGCTAGACAAAACGGAAACAAACATGCAGGCAACCATCGATAGATACCTCGTACTCGGGTATAGTACTGGTCCCCGCTTCTTTTGCCATTCCCCTGATGCCCGGCATGAATGCCGGCAGGCCGAATCCGGAAAGAATGCCAGATGGATGAAGGTTGCTTAGGGCCCGTGACGGAAGTTAGCACATGCAAGCGTCGCCCCCAATTATTCCCATTCATACGGTATTGGATAAGCTAAGAGACTTCATAAGAGCAGCTCATTTCTTAGCGCCGCCTCAGCTGCTCCTTGGGTGGGTTGTTGTCGTTAGTTTTAAGGCTTACGGACAACTCTTCTTCCTTCTGGCAAGCAGAGCGTAGCACTGCACACTGTGCTTATTTGTGCCGTATGTGGCGATAGGCTGCAATAGCTTGATTTCGATCGATTGAGAGCCTTAATCAAATAGTGCAATAATACTAAGGGCTGTACTCAAGTAGGGTGTGTATATAACTTGTTCCAGCATGAGTTGTTTTCTTAATTGGTTAATATGTACTTCGAGGGTCAAAACCTTGGTATAATATATCTAATATCATACCGTAAGAGCCGAAATAATTGAGAATGACGCTAGGACGTCTAGAATTTCCGGCTTTGTATTAGGAGAGAAAACACAGCGAGAAGGTTCTCCTTCAGCCCTCATTTGAGACACAGACCTTACTAGGAGAGGCAACTCCAACGTCCTAACGGGATTCTCAATTATTTCGGTCTCTACGGTATTCACAAGAAGATTTCCCTGGGGGAAAGAGGCTGCACCTTTCCCTCCTATGACCTCTGCAACCATGGCACACAATTAGCCCCACCGGCTGCTATATACTCGTGGCAAGCAGGGGGTTCCCAAGAAGAGGGGTCAGTGAAATCCACAGCAAGAAATTTGATATCTTGAGTACCCATACAGACTCATGCCCTCTGTTTCCCCGTGCATGTAACCTAATTTCCATTCTTTCTCGATACAATCCACAGACCAAAGTCCGTATAGCTGTGCGGCAAGGGCTCCCTTTAGAAAATTTCCTCCTATCCGCCTAAAGCCTATCCTACAGTCCCCTTGTCCTGCCTGCGCAAGTTCTTTCCTGCTACAAGTATTTAACCCAGAGCAGGTGCCACCCCTTGCTATACCACAACCCTCTGGTGGCCCACTCTATCACTCCCTTCCCTTTGCTTCATCTCTCCCACTCCGATCTAGAATCTGTGCGCTAGTTGCCATAGGTATAAGGAATTTAAAGGATGAGAGGTAAGATACATATCGGTTATTGGGGAGCTACCATCAACTAACAAAGGGACAGGAAAGCGACAGATATTCTAAAGAAACGCGAGACACCTATCTATCTGTGCCCACAGAGTCCATTTGGCCCTAGGGATTCTTCTACCGCCAGCCTATAGTATCCACCGGACACCCCCGAGAGATTCCTGAACCACTTCGGTGACTGATAAGATCAACCCCAAAACTCCGGTGCACCGCCCCGTTTCCACCATCGGTCTCCTACCACTTATCTAAGGCTACCTGCCTCTATAGCCACAGGACGGAAATTACGAATCATGGAAGTATTCACCGACATCGATATAAAAAATCTCCTTCTAGGCGTCAAGTTTCAATGCCCAGCTAGTAATGGGACTAGTTCTGAGTCGTGCGTTGCCGTAACCAGCGAAACTGCTCAGAGACTAGTAGCGCTCTATTCAGTCATGGTGGCACTTATCTTCGTCTTTTGTTGGAAGCTTGTCAGCGTTATTGTAATGATGTTCTCAGGCTCTCTTGACTTGCCTATGAGGAGACGGCTCGATCCCCAAAAGGCATTGGACGCCTCCGATTATGATGCTATATTGTGGGGCATAGCATTTGTGGGCTTCTGGAATTCCCGAGAGCCGCTAGAGGCGACCCTTTTCATATCTGGCTTCCTGTTTCGACTGCTACGAAGGTCCCTCGACAAGAAATTCCGCGCGCGCTGGCTCGCGGTTGGCCTGCTGTTATTGGCGGTAGTGTGGCTATCAGGATCCTATATAGCAAGCGTCTTTGTGGCTGGGAAGCTGATCGCGGGTAATATTGCGCCGGCGGACCCCAACAGAGTTTTTGTACCAACGCCCGGGCTTAAGGCTGAGTCGGATAAAATGCGCCTGCAGGCCCTGCGGGCACCTGCTACCCTGCGTTCTCTGGGAAGCGCTGAGGCCGCAAGCGAGCACCACACTATCCGGGACCATTTCTCACTAGAGGCCCATCTGGAGAGTGGAGACTCCCCACAGTATTTTAGCTACTCATACACGGTAGGGGCCGGTGACATGGGCCTCCAGAAATGGCACGACTTGAGGCAAGAGGTAAGCGGGCGGTGCGACGTTGATAGCAGCTGGCTCTGGAAAAGCATACCGGAACAGGATGTTGATGTGTATCGTCCATGGGGACTGGAGAATAAAACTGTCAAAGTTGTCATTGATGGCGAGCGAAAAACTGCCCCCAGCGCAACAGCCATTCCCTTCCCTTACGCCAAGAAGGATTTCTTGATCGATCAGGCAGCAGAAAATCGGTACGGAATTATCGTGCGCTCCAGCCACCGAGCCAGTCACCGCCCAGGAACCGATCCATGGTACAAGACGGAGTCATTTGTGGCTCTCGAAAATGAGACCGATGCGCGAATACCGGACCCGGCCGGAAACCAAGTCATGGGGGGCAGGCCCGCCCTGTCTTGCACGCAGAAAGACGTCTGGTGGTACAACGGAACACAATTCAAGAATGTTTACGAGCTAACTAATAGGTCGAATATCAATTTTCCCGATGGATGGGCCACTCAACTGCAGCTAGACTTTTTCGACCCCCGTATCATTGATATGGTCAATTCAGCTGGGTCTTCGTCGCTGGCCAGCTCCTCCACGTTCGTCGGTGAGAGGTTCGATGCACAGAGCTCAAAAATTAAGACAGACATGACTCGCCTATTTACTGCTACATGGATTTCCACAGCCCATACCTTCCGCAACATGCTGATGGTCGGTGATAATACTCAGGACATCCCCAATGCCGCCCATAAAGGGACAGAACAGCCCCAGGACGGCGTGGGGCTCTTCGTGGCTTCCACGCCACAGGTGGGGACCCTACGGTATTCGGTTTTACTTTCTATCCCTATTCTTCTGGGGGTTTTGGCTTTCATGCTATCGCTCCTAGAGTGTGTGTTCAAGTATTTGCCCTGGTACCGGAATATGCATTTCTCCGAGGGCGCTTATCTGTACGCGGTTACCCAGAACCCGGACCTTTGCGGTCAACAGGAAATAGAACCGCCGAGTGACAACAAAATAAGATTGGGCCATGTCATTGAGCGGTGTCTGGAAGAGGCATCAAAGTTGTCCTAGTTAATTTTTCTGAAGCCCCCTTTTCATCCCTATCCAGCACCCATTTCTGTTTTTTATAATTCGCCTACCTCGTGTTTTTGTTTTTCCTTTGCTACCGTCATTCTATATCTACTCTCTATTGGTGGGAGAACCTCGCAGTTTTCGGAAGCAGGCGTTTTCGCACGCAAGTACCGCCAGCATCGCCTCGAAGCAGGGGAGCAGAGTGTGTGACAGTGCTGTAATACATGTTTTCCTTGTTGTTTGTATGAGGTTCTCTTAGTCCGTTTTTCTGTTCAGTCCCGTCGGTGCTATAGGGTACCGTCCCCGTCACCCACGCCCCATACCTCTCAAACCCGAACAATTGGGCAATGTGCTAGGGAGTTGGGGTTGCCTCTCTTAGTAGTCAGGCATTTTTTCTCTTTTTGATTTGTCTTGGAGTGTTGGACGGATGTGCTTGGCTCTGTTGCGGGGTGCGAAGGATCCGGAGACCTGCAGAGGGTACGGATACTGGAGATTGTTCAACAATAGATTTTACCAATATGTTTTCCTTTCACTATCACGGGAGTGTACGGAGGAATAAGGGCATGCGGGGAATACAGAGATAGGTGTGGTGATCCACAAGAGGATCAGGATGTGGTATTTGTGTTTTACTTATAAACTTGTGTCCACCGTTAGTTTAGCTTTAGAAGTGCCTACAGTATTTACTAGAATAATTGAACCTCACTCTAGGATGTAGGAGCTGCCTTCGCTGGGAAGGTCTGGCACTTTTTTGTTTTTTTTATCTTAAGCTGGGGCTCTGGTGGTCAGTTCTCGTGGTGCTTTCGCCCCCCTATCCAAGAGAGGGAATTTTGGACGTCTTAGAGCGAGGTTCAATTACTCTAGTAAATATTGTAGTTGAAAGGGAGCGAATGAGCGAAGTCCGAGGGGTGAAACCCACATTCCATATCCTTCCTCCGGGGTGCCCAAGTTCCACGTGAATTCTCTTACTGGTAGTCTATCGCCTACTTCCGTGCGACCCCCATTTCCCAGATTGACAGAGAGTGAGTATCCTGGTGTGTTTTTCTCCCTTTTCCACACGAGTGGGTTTTGGGCTACCCCGACGCACGTTTGAGTTATTCAAGTTCTTGCCGCGTTCTACTCCTTATTTTCTCCATGGTGTCCGAAAGGGGTTTCGAGTGGTGCATTTGCCGGAGCCTGCATGCGAACCATTTCATGGAAGAATTCCAACCTGGGGCTGAGATTGCGAACTCCGCAGAAAGATCTCGAAGAAGTATGTTTGATCGGGTTTAGTCATAGAGAGTGAGAGTTATTGGTTCAGGGCCCGGATACCGGTATCTATTGGTTGCTTTGTGATCCCGGGCTGCGCATGAACTGGTAGCCATGGCGGAGTGGTGGGAGTGCTTCCATAACTTACCGGTATGGAGTTTGGATCCTGGACTTTGTGAGATCCACTAATAAATGGATGGATACGGTACCGTATTAAACGGTTCAATAGGACAACGTGCTAAGACGTCAGAAATTCCCTCTCCTGGATAGTGGGGGCTAGCGCACAGCTAAAACCAACCCCTCAGCCCGAAGACAGAGAAAAAAAGAAACAAGAGCCAGAACTTACCAGCAAAGGCAACTCCAACGTCCTAGCGTGATCCAATTGAACGAGTTAATGCGGTACCTTGTTGGCCGTTGGTACAGTACTAAATGACTTTTCACAAATTCAAGGCCACATTTTGGCTCCAGGGCCACGCCCAGACCAAACAAATACTTGTGCGACAAAAGTTCCCTAAGAATTCCGATCCAGTCTAACCCCATCAGTTTGAAAACCCGAGATGCGAAGATCTAAAGCAAGGGGTCTGACAGGGAACTGCAAGCAATGTAACACAAAGACAGGCTGGGAGGGGCACTCACCCCGCACGATGCTACATACACGACAAGTACCGGTACGGCAAACCCCGGGTATCCCCCTCCACAGCTGAATCACAGCCAATCACTCCGCAACCATTGGCGACCAAACATCTCATGATTGCTTCGTGCCACCTAGTTCCCACTGAAATCCCAGAACCGATTGCTCCCCTGAATTCACCAATGAAATAAGTCCTCTTTTAAGCTTTGCCGCAATTATAATTCACAAAATTTAATAACTCAACGAGCAACATTCGTGGGGGAAAAGAAAAGAAGAGTCATAGAATTGCTCAACATCAAGAGGTGGTGTTGGTTGATCGATTGGTGTTTTCCCCCGGGGGGGGCTGCTCCCACTTGATTCCACACAATTTTAGCTAGTGATGACCGTGGCGCAAATGCAGAGAGTACTCGAATACGGTTCGCTTACCGTAGAACAATGTATCATAGAAGGATGCTTAAACCCCAGCGAACCCCTGGCCCAGCAAAGGAATTCACCATCCTCCCACTACTATTCACTCCTGTCCAATAGCAATACGTCTCTCCACAGTCCTCATTAGAGCCACCCTCCTAATCCTAACCTCCGCCCTCCTGAACTCTTCCATCCAAACAAACGCGTTTTGGACAGGGATCTCCCCTCGCACAAAGGGCTCCAAAGGCACCATCTCCGAAGATACTATTTACACAACGGGGCACATGGTCACCACGGCCTCGGGCGGCACCCATTAGTGCGACGGCACAAACGATAGTGTGCGCACCATGCCCAGCGCCACCATCACAAATGCGATCGCCGACGCAGTATCCACATAGGACGGGGCCTATCATAAGAGAAACCGGGACCACAACATCACCTCCATTGAGGACGACTCGGAGACGAATGATAAGCGCTGGGGACTGGTTCGTTGGATACAGGTTTGCTGATAAGGGAGGGTGCCCAACTCAAGTTGCCGCAAGCGACCAGGTTTTCATTGCCTTTGACGCATTTAAGGCGGACAAGCCAGGAGTTCGAGTAGAAGGTGATGTGGTTTTTATTATAGTATGACCAATGGAGCGGATAAAAACCCGGTTCAAAGTTCCACGTTGGCTGCGGGAGCCTCCGACCGCAGGGCTGCGGGATGGGGCGGACCTGGTGGAGGTGAGAGAGAGAACTTGTTTATTAACTCTCAGGTGCACGTGGCTGCTAGCTAAATAGGGCCAACAAACATGTGTGCGCAGCCATTGGTTTACCCTCAACGCCGTCCTACGCTCACAACACAGCTAGGATGGTTGCCCGTTCCCCACTACACTCAACAAGGGCCACTACAAATGCTCAGGGGAAGGCCACTATAAAATTTGCGAAGGCCGCTGAGTACAATTCCAAGGTTACGAAGGATAAGGCTATCAGGTCTAATGCGGTTGCCATCACCGTTGCAGTTCGTACTCCCAGAACCGTGTTCTAGAATCTAACCTCTCAAACTTGAAAGCCTCTGCAATCACTAACATACAATTGCGGAACATCAAAATATACGCCCCTTCCAAATACATATTTCGCTGCTGATTGTAATTCTACCCGACTGGCCAATCAATGGGAACTGTATTGGAACGGGATGCGTATTTCAGTGTTCAGCGATCGGGGTTTCAAAACAAAGACCTCACGGCTGCTCTCTCCCACCCTGTCTCTAATCATGAGGTTTTTCTCTTTGCAATCCTGCTAGCAGCTACAGGGCCCCTCAAATTCGAAAAGTTGGATTCCGGTGCATGTTCCGAACGACAGCGACGGCCGCGACTACAACTAGGGAAGTGTGTAGATTGTGTAAGTGTATATATTATGAAGCTGGGTTAAGAGGCCGCAACTGGTGACTCGCGGTGAGTATTAATTGGATATATCAACAGGCGCGAGGCGTAATGGTTTCAAATGGCGAGGCTAGAAACAGGGTTCAATCCCAGTATTAAGGAATTACCTGTACGAGTACTGGAATGCAACTCCTCCGCGGCTGTCAGAGTGAGGGGCGCCCCTGGGCATAAACCGGAGTTAGAAGTCAGAAGTTCGGAGCCGCCCGAAGAGAAAAGAGAAGCAACCATGCACGCGGCAAAGGCGGAGAAAAACAAGGAACCCGCGATGACACTGAGAAGGAGTCTTCTTCCCTCTTGAATATCCGCCAAGAGTTCCAACTTGTGACTTCGAACTTTCCACTCCTGCGCTGGGCCCCGTCACTCTACCGTATTACAGGAAGATTGCGCAGACCTTAAACTCGCCTCCGGGGGTATCTCGGTTCGGGGGGTACCGGCATGTCATTGCTACTTTTTCTCCTTTCATTTCACCTATTACTCAGAGTGACGCTAAATATCAATTATAGTTTCACAGTCTACTATAAGAACTTGAATAATTGGACGGTGTGCTATGTCGTTGGACTTTCCTCTCTCGGTAAGGTCAAGAAAGTTTTGTTTTTTTCTGTCTCGGAGGGACTACCGGTAGATAGCACACCGTCCAATTATTCAAGTTTTTACGGTTCAGGTAGACTATGTCTCTTCTCGACCTACCCTGTGAACGGACATAGCTGTTGACGCGAGTTTAGTACCCCGAATAGTGTGCGCTGACTGGTATGATCATACACATACCAGTATCATCCGTGGTTATTTCTGCCAAGCTTTAGTCCGGGCTCGTCTATCTGTATTCCTGGTCGATGGCACCTGAAAGGGATTACCCCCAAGCGCATGGCGCCTCGAACCAACATGCCCGGCGCATGCCGAGAATCCTGCCAGGCACTCCGACTATGATTGTGAGGCTTAAGACGTAGATTAAATAATTGCTCTGTGTCAAGACATTTAATGCAAGTGCCGTAAGTTATGGTACTTTGTGCCCCTCTGTTTGACACCCCACCCATCTTCGATGCCGTGCTCAAATGAGTGCCCAGCAACAGCTGCCACACGCCACCTGCAACCATCATTCCATCTCCCCCACAACAACGTGTGCTCCCAATTACCTGACATTTGTAAAAACGTCAGGCAATTGAGAGTACTGGAAGAACTGGTTTCTAATAGGGTGTGCTCATAATTGCTTTGGTTTGTTAATGTGACAGGCCAAGCTCCGTCCCAATAAGTTCAGCTGTCGCGTCTTCCCGTTTCCACTCTGCAACCACCGCGCCAAATTACGCGAATAAACGAACCACCACAAACATTCTTCAAGACAATTAGAGGTTACCATTATCACCATGACCCAGGAAGAGCCTGTCTCCGCTCCGATGACCGCCCCCGCCGTCACAGAGGCTCCTTTCGTCGGCGGTCTCTTCCCCGACACTATCTGCTGATACTATTGCTACAACCACCACTGCTGCTATCACTAGCACATCCACACGTGTCCTGAACCGTCGACTGAGGCCCATCCTTGAACAAGCGGAAGGCTACTAACCCTGATAAACCCACTCCTCCCATGCCAGCGAAGAACCTTACTCCTTTGCGCCGGGGGGGAAGTCAAGCACAAATCCTTGTATCAGGAGGCTTTCTACCAAGGCTAGGATTCCGAGGAGAGGGTCTGCACTTGCCGCCGGATATGATTTGTATAGGTGTGCTTTTGGTGTTCCTTGTGATGTGTGGATGGAAGGCCGAATGAAGAGTGCGCACGACGCTACGATTATTCGCCGTGGAAAAGTTCTCATCGATATACACATTCCGATGATGATTCCCGTTTGGACTTGCACGTCCCCTGTTCCTTCCTTCCTTCTATCTGGCGGCTAGCGATCGTTAATTGTTGGTAGACGGGAGAATCGCACCCAGAAGTGACTTTGCCTCCGAGAACTTTACCGACGTTGGTGCCGGAGTAATTGTCGCTGACGTATATCACCCCTTCATCCAACTTTTCGTGCAGCGAAATTAACCAGGGGAATAGTGCCACGGTCAAGTCAATGTCCTCTTCTTCAACCACGGTGGCGCGGGCTGTCAAAGAGGGCGACCGTGTTGCCCAGTTGATTCTCGAGAGGGTGCTCCGGCTCCCCCCCCACCACTTATCCATTCGAAAGCACTAGTGTTCGCATCGCTAAGACTTTCGCTTCTTTCTTTCATAACCCTATCCTCCTACTTCCTTTGTCCATTCCACCGAGTCCTTCATTAATTATCTCCCTGTGTCGTTTGCATTGCATGCCCACTTGGTGAGACGGGCTGGCTGCATTATGCTAAAATCACCAACTATTTTAGATGCCTTCTTTTGCTCTTCAGGATGGCTGGAGTTGTCTATTTAGTGGTTTAGAATCCCGCACCAGAGGGCAAACTGCAATTCAACGGCTCGCAGTATAGCGACAAAGGCTCCAACCATGTCCTCTCTGTAACATACCATTAATTATTCTAGAATGGGAAACCTATACTTACGGCGCGGAAAGGGCACTGTGAAAGCCTTGGGGCACGCAATATATTAATACACAGGAATTTGCATCTCACTTGGAGAATCATCCCATCTCTCGTTAGTTCAACAATTGGTATAGCTACCGGAGCGTGACTTCAACTCGGCCGTACGGTTATACAGAGAGGTAACACCCTTTATTGTCGGATCTTTAGCCGAGGCTTCATACTATGTACAGTGTCCTATATTGTCCAGAGCCCTCGTAGTGCCCAACGGGGGGGGGCAAGAGC
>Ga0307510_10005374_pt1 | contig 15246 bp, 16 predicted proteins | sample 12_EM_MG_FD_207224 | JGI IMG/M metagenome (GOLD analysis project Ga0307510, IMG submission 207224) | Populus trichocarpa ectomycorrhiza microbial communities from riparian zone in the Pacific Northwest, United States - 12_EM | ecosystem: Host-associated > Plants > Roots > Unclassified | place...
GTTGCAGTTCATCCCACCCTTACCGATGAGACGGCTAAAGATGCGGCACCGGGACCGGTGTGTGTTTACAGGACGCGCCGAAGCGTTATCACAAGGAAGAAGTCTTACCCCAGTACCGTGGAGCGCCCCTGGCGATCGCCATCGAAGCTCAGCTCCAGCAGCATCAGGCGATCGATCTCGACGATTCCCACGCACTCGCCCTCGTTGTTGATCACCACAACCGGATCAAAGCGCGTTGCTGCCTCCCGCGACAGCGCGCGATGCAGGACCTGTCGCGGCGAGCTGGAGACCTGCGCCTTCGTGAAGCTGCTCATCACCCGTACACCCACCAGGGGATGCCGGTGCAACACCTGCGTCGGATGTCTCCAGCGGTCCGTCACCACGGCCGCGGTGCAGCTCTTCTGCGCGTTCAGCAGCTCGCCGGCGGCACGCACCGTCGACGACAGCGCGCAGGCGGAGAGATGCGGCTGCAGCGTCCGGCCTAGATTCATCCGGCTGCGCTGCGAGATGTCGCCCGCCACCGCCTGGTCGAGCTCCTCCATCGCCACCTCGGGATGCGCCAGCAGATAACCCTGCGCCAGCGGCACTCCGATGCGGATCAGCTCATCCAGCTCCGGGATCGTCTCCACGCCCTCTGCGATCACCCACGCATCCAGCCGGTCGGCCGCCGCGCTCATCATCTCGATCATCGTCGACTTGGCGCGGTCCAGATGGCAGTCCTTCACAAAGTGCCGGTTCAGCTTGATGAAGTCCGGCCGCAGCTCCAGGATGTGCTGCAGGCTGGCATACCCCGCCCCGGCATCGTCCACAGCCACCAGACCTCCCATCGCGCGAATCTGCTCCGACCGCGTGCGGATCTCCTCGTAGTTGCTGATCGACGACTCTTCCGTGATCTCGATCACCACGCCGGCCAGGTCGCGTTCCGTCACCAGGAGCTGCTGCCACATATCGCTCAACAGGTAGTCCGGGCCCAGGTTCATCGTTAAAAAGCGGTTTCGCGGAAGCAGGCAGCGGCGCGTAAGCACCATGCCGCACAGCAGATGTTCCAGCTCCTGCCGTCGGCCCAGAAGGCCCGCGCGACGCAGGCAGACGTCCGGCGACATGTCCATCCCCACCGGAAAACGCGCCAGCGCCTCGTACCCTGTCACCACGCCGCGGCGCAGGTCTACGATCGGCTGAAAGAGCAGCTCTGTCGTCAGCTCGCCGCTCAGGATCCGGTCAAGCTGTTTAGTAAAGGGAAGCGCATCGATCGATGCAAGCTCGATATTGGAAGACCCCAGAGAGACCATAGGATCAGTCCACGCCTGGTGTCGTGTGAGGCGAGTGCCCGCTCGGCTCTCCAGCGGTAGACCGCAGAGACGCAACGACACACTCACGATAAGCAAAACAGCCCGGAACCGGCACCGCATTCCGGAAGGCAGATGGAGAACAACATACGGACATGATAGCTCCGCTAAGGTGTTTCATAGGACTCTCCTGGTATGCACCACTTGCTGCGGCATCTTCCAGGTGTCGGAATCAAATGGTTACGATCGTACGAAACCGACAGATTGGATACAGCTCAGCGCACAGTCTCGATGGAATGTTGCGCTTGTTCATATATACACACGACAACTTCTGCAGATGATCCCCCAATCGGGGGATGGACTCAAGCCGTGCTCCCCCGGCCAGCCGGTAGAATGAACGGCAACACACCTGCATGCCTGAAGCCACTGAAGTCCGCAGCCTGCGCCGTCACCAGGCCATCACGCTCTCCCTGCTCTTTCTCGCGGGAATCGTTAACTTTCTCGACCGCTCCTCGCTCTCCATCGCCAACACCACCGTCCGCGCCGAGATGCACCTGAACGCCACGCAGATGGGGTGGCTCCTCTCCGCCTTCTCCTTTGCGTATGGATTTGCCCAGCTTCCGCTCATCGGCCTGCTCGACCGCGTGGGAACCCGCTACGTTCTCGGAGGCGGCCTTGCCCTCTGGTCGGCCGCGCAGATGCTCACCGGCCTCGTCCGCACGCTCCCTGTCTTCCTCGTCCTCCGCGTTTTGCTCGGCATCGGCGAGGCTCCATTCTACCCCTCCGGCATCCGCAGCACCCGCGAGTGGTTCTCCTCCGCCACCCGCGGCCGCGCTACCGCCGTTATGAGCTCGTCGCAGACCATCGGCCTCTCCTTTGCTCCGCCCGTCCTCACCTGGATCATGCTCACCATCGGCTGGCGATACATGTTCATCGCCCTGGGAGCCGCCGGCCTCCTCGTCGCCGCTCTCTGGATCGCGCTCCACCGCGCCCGCCAGGACACTCCATACGCCGAAGAGGCAGGGAATAGGGTTCAGGGAGTAGGGAGTACCACCACCACCGACGTGTCATTCCGAGCGGAGCGAAGCGAAGCCGAGGAATCCCCGCATTTCGCCAATGCCGTCACCAATACGGATGCCACCCACGAGCCAGCCTGGCGCGCCCTCCTCCGCCAGCGCTCGGTCTGGGGAATGATGTTCGGCTGGGGAGGCATCAACTACACCGTCTGGCTCTACCTCGCCTGGCTGCCCGCCTACCTGCAGGACCAGCGCCACCTCTCGCTCACCACCAGCGGATGGGTCGCTGCGCTGCCCTACCTCGCCGGGGCCTTCGGCATGCTCTCGAGCGGCGCTCTCTCCGACGCCCTCGCCCGACGCGGTCAGCCGCTCACCACCATCCACCGCCGCAACCTCGTGCTCGGCATGATCGCCTCCGCCGCAGGAACCTTCTTCGTCGCGCACAGCGCATCGACAGCACAGGCCGTCGCCGGAACCAGCGCCGCCCTCTTCTTCATCCACTTCGCCGGAACCAGCGGCTGGGGATACGTGCAGGCCATCAGCCCGCTGCGCTACGTCGCCTCTCTGGGCGCGCTGCAGAACTTCTTCAGCTTCATGATCGCGTCCGCAGCTCCAGTGGTTACCGGATGGCTCCTCGACCGCACGCACTCCTTCACCATCGCACTTGGCCTGTGCAGCGCCATCACGCTGCTGGGAGCGCTCAGCTACGCCACGCTCGCCGCCCCGGGCGGCATGCATCTCGAGCGCGAAGCCTGAGATCCTGCGAACTGCGTGTAGCCGCGGCCAGAACTAAAAACTCTCACAAAGAAAACTTTTCCGATTGCTTGTCGAATTCCAGTCCGGCCGTTCGTCGTTCTAGTAAAGGCCGGATAAGCAATCCGCCTGAAGGACGACTACAGGAGAAGACAATGCCACAATATCTGGTTGCTGGTTACCTCCCCGACGACTTCGACCCTTCGCAAGTGGATGAAGCGACAGGCCGCGAGATCCACGCGCTCAACAAAGAGATGATTGCTGCCGGCGTCAGGAAATTCGCTTGCGGCCTTGGGTCTGCAAAGTCGCTGCGAGCGCAGACCGATGGCAAAGTCCTCATCACCGACGGGCCTTACCTTGAGACCAAAGAACACATCGGCGGCTTTTGGATATTGGAATGCGCTGACATGGACGAGGCGGTAGCATGGGCGCGCAAAGGTGTCGCCGCCACTCGGGGGCAGGTTGAGGTGCGAGAGATTTTTTTCAACCCGGCAGCGGACTAGTAACTGAGCGGTGGACTTGAACGAACAGAGGAAAGTAACTCCCCAGAATAGAAATGGAAACTCCAACCCCGGAACACGGAGACTTAAATGAGAAAGCTCAAAATTATGGAACACATCTCGCTGGACGGCGTGATTCAGCACTCCGCCGATGACGACGGTTTCCCCTACAGCGACTGGACCGCGCCGTATCGGACCCCCGCCGGCAGAGAGGCCACCCTCGCCGCGCATGGCGAGAGATTCGATCTGCTGCTTGGCCGTCGCACCTACGATATCTGGTCGGGTTTCTGGCCAAAGGCGCCGAGCAGTCCGCTGGCAGACGGCATCAATGCGGCAACAAAATATGTAGTCACCCACCGTCCGGACAGCCTTGCATGGGGCCCGTTCGAGGGCCTTCCCACCCCGGGCCTTGGACCGGACATCGTCGAGGGCATTCGCCGCATCAAGTCGCAGGACGGCCCGGACCTTATCCTCTGGGGCAGCTCCACGCTGACATCGACGCTGCTCGAACATGGGCTTGCGGAGGAAGTCCTGTTGATCGTCTATCCGGTCCTGCTGGGTACGGGGAAGCGCTTCTTTGCGGAAGGAACCCCGGCACGCTCCTTCGAACTCGTCAGCACGAATGCATTCCCGTCCGGCAACGTTCTTACTACTTACAAGGTCACCGGGCCTTTGAAGAACGGGTAGTTCGACAATGCGACTTCGTTAAGGAATAGCCATGCATCCCATTCTCTCGACAAGTGTCATTCCGAGCGGAGCTGTAGCCGAGGAATCCCCGCATTTCGCCCGTGTACACCGATGCAGGAAGGCCGCAAACACTCGGCAGGGCGCTATGGCCCTGCCGGGGTGCAAGAGCAGGTCTTAGCGTTTGCGGCTCAGCAGGATGCCTCCGACCAGGAAGTAGATTGCTCCGAAGACGGCATACCCGCCCAGGTCCTTGATCTGAACCTTGCCGCTGAGTCCGCCCAACGTGAAAGCCACACCTGCGGCCGTCGACTGGACACCGCTCAAAATCATTGCCCACTGCCCGCCCAGCTGTCGTCTGCGCAGAAGACCCACTGCCAATTGCAGCAGTCCGGCGACGAGCGCCCATGCGCCAAAGATCGCTACGGCATAGGAGGGATGAGAGTAGCCGGTGAGGCCGATCCCAATCGCCGTAAGGGTTCCCACGATGGCATTAACATATTGCGTCGTTGCAGAGTTTGACCCATTGGAATTCTTCACGTCGTACAGAGTGCATGCGACGTCCCAAAGAGGATACAGAATCAAGAGCGTTGCGCCGGCCGCTGGATTCTTCGCCGCAACAGCAATCACTGCAGCGGCCCACACGACCTGGACAACGGTCCGGGTGAAATAGAGGTTGCGCAAGCCTCTCGTGGCCTGCGAAGTCTGAGGTGTCTGAATCGTCTGGGGTGTCTGAATCGTTTGCTGAGTCTGGATCGTCATGCTGATTTCCTTTCTTGGGTTGACTACCTTCTAGTTGGTAGATTGTCGCGACACAAAAATCCTGTGCGGATCGTTGCATCGATCTGCTGTTTGGTCAGAGCCCTGAGCTACTTTTCAGAATCCCTGGGTTATTTCGTCATAAGCCGTTGAACCGCATTGGTGGTGATCTGTTTGAAGATGACGCTTGAGTTGTTCACCCGCGCCGAAATCATTCCGCCGTGGACTGCTGCCATGAGCATCTCGGCCTCTACCTCTGCCGTTCCCTGGAGCTTGATCGTCTTCTGCTTCACGCCGTCCTTCATGGTCTTCGCGACCCATTGCCGAAGCGCGGTGAAATGTTTGCCCACCTCGGCCTGGACTTCCTCCGGCAGGCTCGGCAGTTCGGCGCCAAGCAGAGCCGCAATGCAGAAAGGTTGGGACATGCTGCGGATGCAGGCCTCCCAGTAATCGACATACTTCTTCAAGCGATCGACGGGCGCGGGAACATGCTCGTCCAACCCGGCATAGGCCTCCTGCGCGCGCAGCCTGTGCCGCTCCAATACGGCAACGACAAGCGCAGTCTTCGTCGGAAAGTGATGATGAATGCTCGCCTTCCGAATCTCGATCGCCTCTGCGATGTCGGCATAACTGAATGCTGAGAACCCTCGCTGTGCTAACAGCTGGTGCGCCACATCCATGATCCGTTCTGCAGTATCACCGTTCATGCTTTATGAGACTACCTACTGGTAGGTTTGGTTACAAAATTTCCAACCTTTTTCGCAGCGATTTGTTTTCGGCCGCCTTGGAGATACCCCGTAGCTGCAAACTCGCCTCGCCTGCGTTGGCGACAACCTTCGCTTTTTCCATCAGATCGTGCTCAAAAGCGTCCGAACGTGGGCGAGATCCCGCGCCACCTCCGGCGATACTTCGTGCATAGGAAGCGAAGAGAGGATGCCCGCCAATGGACAGCAAACTATTTAGAGACCTTCACCGCAGTGCCGATCTGCTGGTTCTGCCAAACGCCTGGGACGCCGGCAGTGCGCGTCTGATCGAGAGCCGTGGAGCGAAGGCCATCGCAACCACCAGCGCCGGTGTGGCCTGGTCGCATGGCTATCCCGACGGCGATGCCTTGCCCGCGGAGGTGCTGCTCGCCTCCGTCCACGAGATCTCCCGCGCTATCCGCGTCCCGCTGAGCGTCGACATCGAAGGCGGCTACTCCGACGACCCGGCCGCCGTAGCGAAGCTCGTCACCGGGGTCATCGATGCCGGGGCTGTAGGAATCAACATCGAAGACGGCACCGCTTCGCCTGAGCAACTATGCGCCAAGCTCGAAGCCGCGCGCAAAGCTGCGTCGTCAAGCGGAGTCGATCTGTTCATTAACGTCCGGACCGATGTCTTTCTCCGCGCTCTCTTCACCGGCGATGCTGCGGTCGAGGAAGTGATCCGCCGGTCCAGCCTCTTTCGCGAAGCCGGCTGCGACGGCATCTTCGTTCCTGCTCTCACGCAGGCCTCGCACATCGAGACGATCTCGAAGGCGATCGGGCTTCCGCTCAACATCATGCTGATGCCCGGCCTTCCCTCGTTCGAAGAGCTCTACCGCCAGGGCGTCCGCCGTTTGAGCGCAGGCTCAGCCATCGCCCAGGCCGCGCTGGCGCTCACCGCGCACTACGCCGACGATCTTCTCGCCGGCTCCGGCGAAGAGATCTTCGCCAGAACCATCGATTACCCAACCACCAACGCGCTCTTCTCCTCACCGGCGCTCTAAACCGCAAAAGAGGCAGTGCACGGCACGACGCATCACAGCGTCCGCATGGTGCACTGCGTCCGCTACCCTACGAACCACCACAAAGGATCTCCTCCATGAAGAACGAACATCTCTCCGCATTCAAGCACTCTGTCGTTACACCGTCAGGTCGCATCAGCTACAGCGAAGCCGGCACCGGGCCGGTGGCGCTGTTCGTCCACGGCGTCCTTCTCAACGGCCACCTATGGCGTCATCAACTGTCGCAGCTCTCGGATACGCGACGCTGCATCGCCGTCGACCTGCTCGCTCACGGCGACACCGAGATCTCTCCCGATCAGGACGTCTCGGTGACGGCCAATGCAACCATGCTGCGAGAGTTTCTCGATGCGCTGCAGATCGACCAGGTCGACCTCGTTGGCAATGACAGTGGCGGTGGAATCGCACAGATCTTTGCCGCACAGAATCCTTCACGCGTACGCAGCCTTACGCTCACCGACTGTGACGCGCACAACAACTGGCCGCCCGAAGCCTTCAAGCCGTTTCTCGCCATGTCTGCCGCAGGCGGTCTGCGTGATGCTCTCAACGGCATGCTGAACGACAAGGGCACCTATCGCTCGCCGCAGGCACTGGGCGCTGCCTACGAGCACCCTGAGCTCGTCTCCGACGAGACGATTGAAACCTACCTGCGCCCGCTCGTCAGCACCGAGCAGCGAACGAAGGATGTGCAACGCTTCCTCGCCGCATTCGACTGCAAGCACACGATCGCCGTCGAAGCGCAGCTGAAAGAGCTGACCGCACCGACGCTCATCGTATGGGGCACCGACGACGTCTTCTTTGATACGAAGTGGTCGCACTGGCTGGCTGAGACCATCCCCGGCCTACGCCAGCGAATCGATCTGGAAGGCGCAAGACTCTTCTTCCCAGAGGAGCGCATCGACGAGTTCAATCAACAGCTGAGGACGCACTGGCTATCCAGCGCTCGATAGTATCGCTCAATAGCGATTGTGCGTAGGTCTAAGGGCGCGGCTTCTGCCGTGCCCTTAACACCCTTCACGAAGAAAAGAAGTTCGCTTACGGCTCAAACGTCTCGTGATCGACCGACACCCGCTGGTCGAACACGTAGCAGCCGCCCTTCCACTTGCTCTCGTCCTTGGGAACATCTTCGAGATATTTAAGGATGCCGCCCTTCAGGTGATACACCTCGCCGAAGCCCTCCTGCAGCATGAAGGCTGAGGCCTTCTCGCAGCGGATGCCTCCCGTGCAGAACATCGCCACCTTGCGATGCTTCTCCGCGTCCAGGTTCTCGCGCACATAACTCACGAAGTCCGAAAATCTCTCGATCTCCGGTACCGTCGCTCCGTCAAACGTGCCGATCTCCGTCTCGTAGGTGTTTCGCGTGTCCAGCAGCAGCACCTCGGGGTCGGCCACCAGCGCATTCCACTCCTGCGGCTCCACGTAGTTCCCGGACTTGGTCGGATCGACCTGCGCCTCGCGAAAGGCGATGATCTCGCCCTTCACCCTAAACTTCAACCGTTTGAATGGCGCCTCGTCGCTATAGGAGAACTTCACCGCGCCCAGGTCCAGCCCGGCAACCTCCGCCAGCGTCTGCAACAGACGATCGATCGTCGTCGCCGACGCCGCCATGGTGCCGTTGATCCCCTCACGCGCAATCAGCATCGTGCCGAAAAGATCGCTGCCTGCAAACTGCGCCAGCATCTTCTCCCGCAAAGCCTCAGGCTCCGCAAGCGAGACGAACCGATAGAACGCTGCAATGGTGTATTTCACGCTCCTACTATCATAAATCGTCGAGGACACCTCTACAGAACCACGGAAATCGCTACCATAAAACTGCTGCCGAAGGGTTCGGCGAGACGATCTCCTGGTCGAACCCCGGCCTCATCTCCCATCACCCGCGCCGAGCAGCAGCGCAACATCGCCTACTGCTTGCGCGCCTCAGTCAAGGCAGGCGAGCTTCCCGCAAGAACGAAGTGTGACGACCTCGCCGTCTTCATCCACTCAGCTTTTGAAGGCGCCCTTCTCCTCGCAAAGGCACAACGCAGCACCGTGCCCATGGACAAGTTCAGGAAGCTCCTCTTCTCCACGCTGCTAGCCAACGCCTCATAACCTCCCCTACACCGAAGCGTCATTCCGAGCGAGTCGAAACAAAAGGGTGTCATTCCGAGAGAGCGCAGCGAACCGAGGAACCCCCGCATTTCGCCCGAGGCGCCACAACTCCATCGGGCACATCCCCGCCACGCCTACCGTCTCTTCCGCAGCACCCACGTCGTCATGCAGCGATGGTCCTGCACGATCGTCGTCTTCAGCGGATCGACCATCACGCCGTTCATCTGCTCCGTAAACTCCAGCAGCATCTCCTGATCCACCAGGAACCACTCCGAGCCATCGCCGATGATGTACCGGTTGCCGTCCACATGCTCGAAGTCCATCCCGATCCGCGAGCCCAGCCTGCAGAACAGCAGGCCGCCCGGCCGTAGCACTCTCCACAGCTCCTCCACCATCGCCGCAAAGTGGTCGTCGTCAGCGGCAAAGTGCAGCACCGAGTTGCAGATCACGACATCCGCGAACCCATCCGCGAACGGCATCTGCTCAATCCGCGCCACCTGAAAGTTCTCCGCCGGAAGCCCCGTCCCCAGCGATTGCGAAAGCCGCCGCACATGCTCCACGCCCTGCCCGTCTGCGTCGACCGCAAACACTTCGCAACCCTCGCGCAGCAGATGGACCAGATTACGCCCATACCCGCACCCCGCGTCCAGCACCTTCATTCCACTGGCAATATTGCCGCGAAGTATCTGATCGAAGACATAAATATCGATCTGCCCGAACTGTTCCTGAACGCTTAATGCCATGCGCCAACTATAGTCCTTTACATCACGGTGAATATTAGAAGCTAAACTTGCAAGTTTAGCTGTTCATCGAATACCATCGCGTTATGAGCGAATCTGCCTCAGACCTCGCCGCCATCGAGCTCGCTGAATCCATTGGCCTCCTCGTCCGCCGTGTCCGCGCCGCATCCGACGCCCATGGACTCTCGCTCGCCGAGCGCAGCGTCCTCAATCACCTCTCCCGCGAAGGCGCCACTACCACCGCCGACCTGGCCCGCTACCAGGGCATGAAACCGCAGTCGATGGGGACCATCATCGCCAAGCTCCAGCGCCTCGGTCTGGTACGCCGCAAGCCGCACCCCACCGACGGCCGCCAGTTCAACGTCGACCTCACCGCCAAGGGGGCGGCCGTGCGCCGCAGCATTCGTGAGGCCAAGGAGACATGGATCGCGCAGGCCGTCTCCCAGCTCTCCGCACAGGACCAGAAGACCCTCTTCGCCGCCGGCAGCATCATCCGCCGCATGGTGAAGGCCGGGGCCGAGCAGTGAGCGCTGCCGCACAATCCGGCACGCCTTCCCCCTCCCGCCTCGCGTCCATCTCGCACGCCTGGCGCGCCCTGCGCCACCGCAACTTTCGGCTCTTCTTCATGGGACAGGGCGTCTCCGTCATCGGCACATGGATGACGCGTCTCGCCACCAGCTGGCTCGTCTATCGCCTCACCCACTCCGCGCTCATGCTCGGCGTCGTCAGCTTCGCCGGTCTCATCATCACCTTCCTGCTCGCGCCCATGGCAGGCGTGTGGATCGAGCGCATGGAGCGCCGCAAGCTCCTCATCTGGACGCAAGTCTTCGCCGCCATTCAGTCGCTCGCTATGGCCGCACTTACGCTCGCGCACGTCATCACTCTCTGGGAGATCATCGCCCTCGCCGCCTTCCAGGGCCTCATCAACGCCTTCGACATGCCCGGCCGCCAGTCCTTCCTCGTGCAGATGGTCGACGACCGCGAAGACCTCGCCAACGCCATCGCCATCAACTCTTCCATGGTCAACGGGGCGCGGCTCATCGGTCCTGCCATCGCGGGCATCGTCGTCGCGGCTATCGGCGAAGGCTGGTGCTTCCTCATCGACGGCCTCAGCTATATCGCTGTCATCGCTTCGCTCATGCTCATGCGCATCCCGCCGCTTGCCATGCGACACCACGCCACCACCATGATCGAGCAGATGCGCGAGGGCTGGGACTACGTCCGCAGCTTCGTCCCCATCCGCACTATCCTTCTTCTCTTCGCGCTTATCAGCCTGATGGGCTACTCGAACACCGTGCTCCTTCCCATCTTCGCGGGTGAAGTGCTGCACGGAAGCGCGCACACTCTCGGCATGCTCTCTTCTGCCATGGGAATCGGCGCTCTCATCTCGGCGCTCTCCCTCACGCTGCGCAAATCCACCGCGGGCCTCACGCGCATGATCCAGATCTCGTCGGCCACCTGCGGCGGCGCGCTCATCCTCTTCGGCCTCTCGCATGCGCTGTGGCTCTCCATGGTCGTGATGGTCTTCATCGGCTTCGGCATGATGCAGACCGCCGCAGCCAGCAACACCGTCATCCAGTCGCTCGTCACCGAAGACAAGCGCGCCCGCGTGATGGGCTACTACACCATGGCCTTCGTCGGCTCCTCACCCTTCGGCAGTCTCTTCGCCGGAGCGCTCGCGCACCGCATCGGAGCACCGCACACCGTCATCATCACCGGGGCCTTCTGCCTCGCCGGAGCAGCCTGGTATTCCCTTCGCCTGCCCAGCGTTCACGCCGCCATGCCCAACCCAACCGCGTAGCACAGGAGAACCCTTTGACCACCCTGAACTACATAGCCTCTTTCTTCGCCGGAGCCTTCTTCGCCAATGTCGTGCCGCACTTTGTCCACGGTGCTTCCGGCGATCCCTTCCCCACACCCTTTGCCAATCCTCCCGGCAAAGGACTCTCCTCGCCCACCGTCAACGTTCTCTGGTCGCTCGTGAACCTTGTCATCGGCTTCCTGCTCTTCCGCAGGGGACAGGTCTCAACCCGCAACATTGCGTCGCTCGTCGTCTTCTTCGCGGGCATCACCGCAATCAGCCTCGTCCACAGCATCCACTTTCGCGAAAAGCACTCCCGCTAGCTGCTCACAAAAAGGACACGCCATGCCCATCACACAAATCGATCCCGTCGCCGCCCTCATCCTCATTGACCTGCAGAAGGGAATCGTCAGCCGCGCCACCGCGCATCCCGCCTCCGAGATCGTCACCCGCAGCGTGCAGCTTGCTGAAGCGTTCCGTCAGCGCGGACTTCCTGTCGTGCTCGTCAACGTAGCCGGCATGGCTCCCGGGCGCACCGCCAACCCGCGCCCCGATCCCTCCACCTTCCCGCCCGACTTCGCCGATCTAGTCCCCGAGCTCAACCCGCAGCCCACGGACATTCGCATCACCAAGCACAGCTACGGCGCCTTCCTCGGCACCCAGCTTGACGCAGAGCTGCGCAAGCGCAACGTCACCCAGGTCATCTTCGTAGGCGTCGCCACCAGCATCGGCGTCGAATCCAGCGCACGCTCGGCCTTCGATCTCGGCTACAATGTTGCCTTCGTCACCGACGCCATGACCGACCTCAACCCCGACACCCACAAGAACAGCGTCGAACGATTCTTCCCCCGCATCGGCGAGCTCGACACCACCGAAAACACATTGCGCCTTCTCAGCACCTAGAGCTCGATGCCAATCATCCGCACAATCGCCAGCGCATTCGAGCTCCGGTTCACGCCAGGCTTCAGCCTGTAATCGAACGCCAGCGGATCGCCCGCATCGGGGCTCGCCATGTGCACATTGATGGCGCAAAGCTCCGGCAGTTGCACCATCTCCGTCAGCGTCAGGTCATGCGTCGAGAGCGCGCCGATGGCTCCGTGATCGGCCAGCGAGCAGGTTACGGCCTCGGCAGCCACCTTGCGGTCCTGCGAGTTCGTCCCGCTAAAGATCTCGTCGATCAGGAACAGCACGCGCCGCCCCTCCGTCGGTCGCGCCTCCTCCAGAATCGCCTGCAGCCTCTCCACCTCGGCCAGAAACTTGCTCCGCCCCTCGGCCAGCGAATCGCTCAGCGCGATCGAAGCTCCAATTACCAGCGCCGACATGCGGCCTGACGTCGCGCGAACCGGCGCGCCCGTCATCGCCAGCACTGCATTCACTCCAATGGCACGCAGCAGCGTCGATTTTCCCGCCATATTCGATCCGCTGATCACGTAGATCCGCTGATCTCCCTGCAGCGCGATATCGTTCGTCACCGCATCCTCCGGCAGCAGCGGATGAGCCAGCGCAACGGCCTCGAACACCGCCTCGCCCTCCGGCAAAATCTCCGGATACGCATGCGCCGGATGCTCATACGCATACGTCGCCAGCGCCCCCAGCGCCTCAAACTCCGCCCACGCCTCCAGCCACTTCTTCATTTCATCGGCATGAGCCCGCTTCCACTGCGCAATCGAGAGCACCGCATGCGTTCCCGCGCAGAGCAACAGCGATGGAATCAGGAACCATTCCTTCGTTCGCTGCTCCACAATCAGGCACTGCTGCCAAAGACCGCGCAGCAGCTTCACCGCATCGCCCGGCCCGCTGGTTGCCCGCTGCAGCTCCTTCAGCCTCTCCGATTCAAACGGCTGCTGATGCAGCAGCGCCAGCCCATCGCGAAACAGCTCCAGCTGCGTCGAAATACTCTTCGACGACTCCAGCAGCGGCAACACCCGCTTGCGCACCGAGTACGCCATCGCCCCCTGGATCGCCAGCACCGCGAGGATGTTCTGCCGCAGAAGGTCCCACGGCAGCACATGCGAAAGCCCCAGGACGACCAGCACCAGCATCAGGCTCGTCGTCGCGACAAGACTTAGGCGCACCAGCGGATGAAACTCCGGTGCCGGCTCCTCCAGCCACTTGTCGAAGAACGCCGCCGGAACCTGCTGAAATCGCGAAGGCCCCATCATCGCAATCGTCTCGCGCAGGTCGTTGCCGTGCGTCATCTCCTGGATCGCCTCGCGCCGCAGCAGCACAGCCTCGCGCGTACCTGCGCCACCGGTCTGCAGCAGTAGCGCCGCCAGGCCGCGCTGCCCCACACCGGTCCGCACCGTATCCAGCAGGCCGAACAGCGAATCCGTCCCCAGAATATTCAGGTCGCGCTCGTAGAGATGGCCCTCCACGCGAAACTCTTCGCCCGTATTGCCCGACTGCGTCTCCTTTCCCGTAATGCGATCCATCGCACGGCCATAGATGAGAAACAGCCGCAGATAGCGGTCGCGCACATATCGCGTCCGCACATAGATCGGAATCATCACCGCCAGCGCAATGGCCGCCGCCAGCAGAGGCGAACCCAAAACCATCCCGCGCAACACCTCGACGAAGAGCGCCACCACGGCAACAGCCAGTAACAGTAGCACCGTCTGCATGCGCGAGCAGACCGCCAGGTATCGCTTGTACTGCCCATCGAGAACCGCGCGCCGCGCGGGATAGAAGACGGAAGCCGGTTCACCTTGACGCTGCATCATCGCTGCAGATCATCCTACCTTCCCCCACGCGAACATGCAGCTTCGCAGCAACCCGCTGCGCGCGGGGCGGTCACTTCGGGACATGTGCGCCGGCGGCGTTCGTGATAAAGCTGGTGGATGCACATCGCAGGCTCGTGGATCCTGATCGCCTTCGTCGCCGCCATGGCAGCGGCCGCTCTCCTCGTGCTGCACCTCACCAGCCTCGGCCTGCTCTTTCACCAGCAGATTCCCGACCGGCCGCACCGTCGCCTCCTGCTCGCGTCGATCTCCTTCTTCATTACCTTCCTCGCCGCGCGGCTGCTTGTCTTCTCCATCACGCACCACGTCGGCCCCTTCGGCTACGTCGTCGTTGGCGGACGCCACATCCACCACCTCGTCTGGGGAATCCTTCTCCTGCTCCTCTGCGGCTACGCCACGCTGGCCGAGGCAGGCACCGACGACACGCCGCGCTCCATCTTCGTCAGCCGCCTGCTCTCCATTGGCTACGGCGTCGGTGCAGCGCTCACCCTCGATGAGTTCGCCATCTGGCTCAACCTCGACCCCAACGCCTACTGGTCCGCGCAGGACCGCGAGAGCATCGACGCCATCATCCTCTTCGGCGCTCTCCTCGCCATCGGCACCTGGGGAGCGCCCCTGCTGCGATGGGCCTTGAAAAATCGCTCGGATCGCTAAGGCGTTTTGCAATAGGCAACCTCCAACGAGCACTCAATTGGCGATAATGGCCTGAACCTGCAAGCTCAACGCAACGCCACCGAGGAGCACGCGATGAAGTACTACCTCTACATCTCCGATGCGAAGGTCGACATGCTCTTCCCTCAGGTCCCTCACGAGATCAAGAGCAAGGTCGCCTCCGAATACAAGTTCGACATCAAGCTCTTCTCTGCCTCTCGCAAAACCGAGACTGAGGGTGAAGACAATCGCATCGCGCGTCTTGAATCCGTCGTCGACTTCATCCAGCAGTACGGCAAGCTCGGCACCATCGACCGCCCCGGCGACTTCATCGCCGACACCCTGCCCATGCGCTGGGGACCCTCCGGATCCGATCCCAAAAGCGAGCTTGTCCTCTTTGAAGGTCATACTCCGCAGACTGTCGCCGTACTTGGCGGTTCCATGCATCATGTTCTTGGGCATCGCGGA
>Ga0307510_10005376_pt1 | contig 15244 bp, 6 predicted proteins | sample 12_EM_MG_FD_207224 | JGI IMG/M metagenome (GOLD analysis project Ga0307510, IMG submission 207224) | Populus trichocarpa ectomycorrhiza microbial communities from riparian zone in the Pacific Northwest, United States - 12_EM | ecosystem: Host-associated > Plants > Roots > Unclassified | place...
TATATTTTTGTACATAAATCTCTTTCCTTGAGTCTCGGGTTACCGCGCATAATTAAATAGGGTTGGCCCAAATGATGAAGCGATTATGGGTCTCAAAATAGTTATTGTCAAGATATCAAATGCCCTAATTCTATCACATGTCTAGAGAATAAAGAATAGAGAATAAAATGATTAGAAAGTTGTTAATATTGTTAGACAGTTAAAAAAATCTGTTACTGTTGGTTAGATTACGTAAACAAGCTTCTAATCATAGTTGATATAAAAGAAATGTAATGGTATTAGTAAACTGTGAATAAGAAAAGAATGCAGAAGTCTTTTCTTCTTCCTCTACACTGCAGAATTTTTCTCTGCTTCTATTCATTTCTCTATTCATCTTTGTGAAAATCTTGCTAACTTTTCATGGTATCAGAGTTTAGAATTCTTAATATCTTGTGATCTTGTGATCCTTTGCTTCTAATATCTTGCTAATCTATGTTTCTGGCATTATTTTCTCCTTATCCAAACAATTCTTTCATAATAATCAATCTGTCTATTATCTATTTGATATATTATCAAACTGAAAAATTCTTCTTCAAATCTTCAACTTCCTGCAAGATTCTTCCTTCTCAATCTTTGATTCTCTTCTTTTCTATCTCTTGCACTCTAAAACTAGTGACTACTTCTCAACTTCAGATTGTTCAATCTCCTATTACCTGTTTGCTTTCTACGGTTTCTACTGTTGTGACAGTCAAGCTTGATGATACAAATTATCTCATATGGCACTTTTAGATGTAAATTCTCCTTGAGAGTCATGGTATTTTAGGATTTGTTGATGGCTCAAGAAAGTGTCCAAATCGATATGATGCAGATTCTGATCTTGAAGGTGTTGAAACTGATGATCATCTGATCAGTTTGCTGATATCCTAACTAAAGGTCTTTCCAATCCTTTATTTCGACATCACTGTTTCAATCTTATGCTTGGTTCCTCCAAGCATATGATTGAGGGGGAATGTCAAGATATCAAAGGCTCTACTTCTGCCACATGTCTAGAGAATAAAGAATAGAGAATAAAATGGTTAGAAAGTTGTTACTATTGTTAGACAGTTAAGAAAATCTGTTACTGTTGGTTAGATTACGTAAACAAGCTTCTAATCATAGTTGATATAAAAGAAATGTAATGGTGTTAGTAAACTGTGAATAAGAAAAGAATACAGAAGCCTTTTCTTCTTCCTCTGCACTGCATAATTTCTCGCTGCTTCTATTCATTTCTTTGTTCATCTCTATGAAAATCTTGCTAACTTTTCAGTTACATCCCATGAAACCCCTTTTTTTTCTTTTTTTTTCTTTTTTCTTTCCTCACTGAAATTGTGAAATAAGGTTTGATATTTTAAGGCAGTCTGGATCAAAATAAATAACGAGTTTTCGGATTAATTTAAATTAATAAAAATAATATTATTATGATAGGATATGTTTTTCATATTCTTGGTATGTATGTATGTATGTATGTATGTATGTATGATAGGATATGTTTTTCATATTCTTGGTAACTCTAAAGGCTACATCCAATGATTAAAGAGACTTATCCTTGCAATTAATTTCTTAAATTTTTATTTTAGAGAAGGTACATGTTCAAAACAATTAATTTATGAATAACAGTTATTAAAATTGTTTGAAAAAATATAATTTTATTAATTTGACGTGTAATATGAGGATGTCACTTAATGATATTCTAAAATCTAGGATGTTTAGGAATAGGGTTCTTTAGTGGTTGGATTATAGATTAATTAATTGTTTGTTCAATTAAATCCACTCTCTATAGTAAAATAAGATATCTCTTTATGAAAGGCTCTCGATACCTACAAAAAAAAAAGAGTCTTATTTGGATGGATTTGGAGAAAATCAAATGCTTAAGTTAATATATTTGTAGAGGAAAAGTGTAATGAATATGCTAAAGAGCATTAAATTCTAAGAATAAAATTGTTTGTTCTTCTTTTGGTATAAAATTAATGCTTTGTAAGAAGATGATATATATATATATATGTTTGAGAATGAAAATTTAAATTTTTTACTTGGATGATTCGTGCAGTATTTATGCCTTGTGCACCTTGTCCTTTTGCTTGAGGAAATCATTTTATCCTTGTAGTATTAATGATAAATAAATATTTATAACACAAACATTAATTATGAACAAATATCATTTACATTGTATTAATGAGATGAAAATTTGGCAAGTCATAGAAAGACTCTTATACACCTAAAGACGGGTGCACATTGAGTAGGGTCTAGGAAAAAAGGATAAGTATTTGATAAAAAAAACTTTTAAGGAGAAAAGTGTTGGGTTCATGTCACAAACTCAGGTCTAACAGGAGTTAGAACACGCGTTGGGCCCAAGAATGTTTGGCAACGTGCTTAGGTTCAGGTGCGAGGTCTAAGGCCATGGTGTGTTGAGCATGCACTCAGCGCCTAGGATCGAATGTCATGCTAAAGCCTATATGGGCGCTAGGCGTAGGCTAGCACTTGGGCTCGGGTGTGTTACCTGAGCTTATAGGGTGTTGGTCATACACCTAGCGACTGAGCTCAAGTGTTACATCCAAGTCCACAGATGTTGGTGTGTGCCTGGTGCCTAGGCCCATGACCACGATTTAGGTTCAAATCATGTTTTCAAAGTCCCTTCAGGGCCTGGGTTATAGTTAAAATAGGTTTGGGCCAATTAAAAAGTATTTTTCTAAAAATAATGATAAATCATGTTTCATCAGTAACCTTTCAAGTCTTTATGGTATTTTTACTGTGGAAACTTAAAAAATATACCTATTTTTTCTCCATGTAAGGAAAAAAAAAAGGATATCTCTAAAACTTCTCTCTAAGACATTTTATTTAACATTTGAAGTTTCACTCTCTAAAACTTCTTTCTACGACATTTTCCTAAGATGTTCTGACATGAGTATATTATTGGTGGAAAGTAATCACGTGGAGTGTTTGGTCTTGGCATGGAGCGTGCTAACTTAGCGTGAAATGAAGTTTAAAAGGATTCATCTTAAGGTAATCTACACATACGTAGCATTCTTTGTAGAGATAGGATCCGATGAAAGGGAAACATATAGCTTGCATTAATAACTTTACATTTAGACCAGGAACACCAAAAATTAAAGGTTTTATAGGGGGTCAGGATCAATTAGGATCAAGCTAAGGACTAGGGGGTTGATGCCCGTCCACTAGAGAACCTTGGATTACTTAAGGTTGTTGAGGGCATTGAGGAAAGTACCTTGACCACTAAACAAATTGCTAGGGATAACAATAAACATGGAGTGGGGTACCTGACCATAATCCCCCATAAATCGGAGACGATTAGCAAACAAACTAAGGGTTTAAAGTATCTCATGATGTGCGGTTTAAAGTACTAGAAAAAACTAGCACAAAAGAGAAAATATATGCAAAGGTAATCATACAAATATTAACAGAGGATGATGATTGGAAGACTCAATTTAGACAATATCTTCTCACAAGGAAATCTTTTCATAGAATTTTAACCATGGGGTTTACATAGAACTCCTCCGACTTGATCAGAGTATGCTCAGAAAATCCTTAACCCAAAGGAGTTCTCCACTACTTTTAGTTTTTGCTTATGTCAAAACCAGGACTAGTTTTGACACCTGGAAATGTTGTTGTGGTGTGCAAACTATTACTCAGCCCTTCTAGGTATTTTTTTAGAGTTCATGGTTGTCTCATTGAAGGCTAGAAGGGATTGTATGGCTAGGCTACCCTTGTAGAAGAAGATGTAGGTCTCATATTCAAAAGTTTCTTCTTTCTTCTTCTTTTTTTCCTATTATTCCACCACCATTTCCTCCTTTATTGTTTCTTTTTTTTCTTTCTTTCTTATTTTCTATATTTCTCTCTGTTTCTCTCTCTCTTTATTTATTTCCCTTTCTTTTTTTCTATTCTTTCCACTCTTCTACCCTATTATTCCTAGTTCGGAAAGGGTTTTGGGGATCCTTTTTATAGCTAAAAATAGAAATCTTTGGGTCTTTTTGCTGGCAAGATCAACACCCTTAATCTTTAAGAAGCCATCACAATCATTCTTTAAAATTTTTATTTCTTTTTGCCTAAATCCTAGGCTAGTAAAGTGGCGAGCTCATATGTCTATAGTTTTTGAATGGTAGGGACAATGATTGTTTTGTTGTTGTTGTTATAACCAATTTGGGGTTGAAAATTGCAAGATTCTAGCTTGGGATTACAAAGAGTGTTTTAATGGGAGGGTTAGGTATGTTATTTGTCTTGATTGCTGAGGGATAAAGGGCATAAAGAAGGCATGAAGAGTGGTACTAGGTAAGATTGACTCTTGTGAACTGGTTGGGTAGGAAAAGAAGACACTGAATAGTACTATCTAAAATAACATCGTTTCTTTCTTCTTCTTCCTTATTGAAACATCATTTCTTATGAAACTCACTATTTATTTTTTAAATTGAGCGATGTCATTATTGTCTTGGGTTAATTTAGGGTTTTGGATTGAAAATAAACGACACCGTTTTAAATAGTCTAATTTAGACTTGGAACTTTAACGCCTTTTTTTATTTTAATCCTTGGTTTATGCACATGTTCAATTCAGCTCACAATCGAACCTTTTCCTTTAAGTTTTTTTTTTTTCAATTTCACTCATGTTCCAACTTGATTTGGTCCCCATATTTTTACACATCTTACAGTGTAATTCTTGGTCCTTTAATTCGTAATTTTAGCCAAATTGACTTTTAGTTTTAAATTTCTTTTCAATTACATCCTTGTTCGAACAAAAAGAACCCTTTTACTTTTAATGCCTTTTTATTTTAATCTTTGATCCTTTAATTCTTTTTTCTTTGTTAAATTAACTCTAAATTTCAATTTCTTCTTCAATAAAGCCATTGATTGAATTAACACGACCATCAAACTTTTCCACATTTTTTATTTTGGTCCCTAGTCTTTTAATTCATACAATTCTACCAATTTCAACCTTTTATATTCAATTTTCTTTTCAATTAAACCTCTAATTGTCCCTCAAGATTATCCTTAGCCTTTTGTAATTGTTCTGTCCAGTCATTGCTTTTTGAAAATTCATTATTTGTCTAATTTTATCCCTAATTGTGTTTTTCACTTTTTTTTAATTATCTTTTAATAGTTGTTTTTTTCTTCAAAAATCTGCCAAATTTTACCTATAAATTTGTTAATGCAAATTCTTTGTTTTTACAAGGGGTAAATTTTAGGTGATGACACACCGTGTCATTATCTTTTCAGGTTCAAGTTAAACCCGGACCCCAAGTCAGGTTTTGAGTCACCAAATTTCAAAACCAACTCATTAGTTCAAGCTAGATTTAACAACTATGGTAATAATATCATTTAGGGAAGCAAAATCCCTAAATTGGAGATGATTCAACAATGTGCTAATAAGAAAGAAACAAAGAGATTGTTATTAATGGAAACAAAACTATAATTATATTTTAAAAAAAAAAACTAAATAAGATATTGATTTCACATAGATTATGGAAGAAAATACTATGGATTGAAACAATGTTTTCTTTTTATTTATTTATTTTTGTAAAACATTTTTTATTTTTATCTCTATTTTTTTAATTTCATCCATATACATTGCATTTACTAGGATTTGAGGATGATAATTTATTTTTATTAGCTTGCTATGAAGTTCTTGTGGTCTTGAAAAGGATATAATGACATTATGTTGCTGCTCAATTTGGTATAATAAAATTCAATTTTATTGTTTAAAAGTAATTAAAATTTCAGGGATCAAATTTGACATAAAAAGCATATTTTTTTTCTTTTTATTAATAGTTCATGAGGTGCGCTTTTTTAAAATTTTGGTCCTTTGTTTTTTATAATTTTTAGTTTTTGTTCAAAACTTTATTTTTTTTATTTTTAGTCTATGAGTTTGAGAGATGATAAGAAAAGTTACTGAAAAATAGGAAAGGAGAGATTAAGTTGTCAGCTGGCCACTTTTTGGCTATAAAAAAGGCAATTTTGGTTTTTATTGTTTGATGGATTAATATAATTGGGTTCTGTATGACGAGAAAAGTACTATTTAGATGTTTTTAATCTTTCATCTTGCTAGAATAAATAGACTAGGCTTCAAAAATTCTTTTTGATTCGGGTTAATTTTTATTGTTTGATGGATTAATAGGTGATTTAATGTTAAAAAAATAAGTTTATTAAAGTCTATACGATCTTTCTTGGATGTCTTCAAGTGAAAAAAATATTGAAAATGAGTTTTTTGGACCCTAAGAGTCAAGCCTTGACTTTTCGGTAGCCGAAATGTGGAATAGTAAACGACACCTCGTTTGCCTATACAAACAACACATCAGCCACTCAATTTAACAAAAACATTAAAGAGTGCTAAAATTATCAAAGCATAAATTTTTTATATTTTTATTGAAACTTGCTTTTTTATAGTTCTGATGAGGTTTTATTTATAAAACAATTATGTTGATAAATAAATATTAAAAAACAACAGAGAAATTGCATTAATAATATGAATGAGTGCCTTTTTATCCTTATTTCAAATGATTCAATTTTTTATATATATTTATTTAATTGCTTTCAATTTTTATTTAGTTAATAACATAGCTCAAAAAGCTATATTTTTTTTGTTAGAAAAAATATATTAATAAGAAAATAAGGAGTTATAATTAAAAAAAAATGTTTCAATATAATTTAAATTATTACTTTTTTAACAAAAAAAAAATTTCATGTAATTAAATAAAAAAAATTTAAAGAGCTTCTCGTGACACGAGATCATATATCTTCATCTATATTTATCTCTTAACTTCGTGACATAGTTTTTAATTAATGTTAAAAACTTCTTTTGATATTTATTTTCTCATATTATAATTCTAGATTTATTTTATTAAACACATGTCAATTTTTTGCAATGGACAAAAAGCCAGTATATTTTTTTTCATATTATAATTCTAGATTTATTTTATTAAACACACATCAACTTTTCGCAATTAACAAAAAGCCAGTACATTATTTTTTTTTCATATTATAATTCTAGATTTATTTTATTAAATACACATCAACTTTTTGCAATTAACAAAAAGCCAGTACATTACTTTTTTTCATATTATAATTCTAGATTTATTTTATTAAATACACATCAACTTTTCGCAATTGACAATTATAATTTTAGATTTATTTTATTAAATACATATCAACTTTTTGCAATTGACAAAAAACCAGTGCATCATTTGTTTTTCTAGATTTATTTTATTAAACATAGATCAACTTTTCGCAATTGACAAAAAACCAGTACATTATTTGTTCTTCGTATTATAATTCTAGATTTATTTTATTAAACACACATCAACTTTTCACAATTGACAAAAAGCAAGTACATTACTTTTTTTTCATATTATAATTTTAGATTTATTTTATTAAACACACATCAACTTTTCTCAATTAACAAAAAGCCAGTACAATACTTTTTTTTCATATTATAATTCTAGATTTATTTTATTAAACACACATCAACTTTTAACAATTGACAAAAAACCAGTGTATTATTTGTTTTTCTAGATTTATTTTTATTAAACATACATCAACTTTTCACAATTAACAAAAAGTCATTATTTATTCTTCATATTATAATTCTAGATTTATTTTATTAAACACACATCAACTTTCAATTTTTTACAATTGACAAAAAGCCAATACATTATTTGTTTTTCATAATATAATTCTAAATTTATTTTATTAAATACATATCAACTTTTCACAATTGACAAAAAGCCAGTAAATTAATTTTTTTATTAAAAAAAGTGACGAAACGTTGGTCAATAATTTGGTACTTCTAGTAATTTGGACTAGATTGGAAAGTGGTGAAAGGTTCTTAAAAAAAATTGTAAGAAGTCAACAAACACGCTTACTTGCGGGGGACACAGGTAAACTCCAAGAATAGTCGATGGATCGAAAGTACTAACGATATTTCGGGATACCCACAGAACAAATCGGCACTCGGCTTCTTACGCGCCTTTTCATTTTAGTCTTGGTCAATAAATAAAACTGGCTCCATCTACCTACCTCTATTTATTTATTGAAAGATTAAAGTACGGGCCAACCTCTTTCTCTTTCGAACAAGAAATTGAATTCCTAGAGAGATAATTGAATTTTTCCGAGTGGTTGAGCAATGCAGGTGAGTCCGAAGGTTAATGAACGCTCCATTACTGCAGCAACCGAGTCTGCAGAAAATGAGCTGTTTTCTTACGACAAGAATCCACATCCACCACCAGTAGTGCGAGATCAAGAAGAAGAAGAAGAAGAAGAAGAAGAAGAAGAAGAAGAAGAGTTTAGTTTCTTATGCACAAACCCATCGGGATCGCTGATATCAGCTGATGATATATTCCAAAACGGCCAGATCAGGCCCATTTTCCCTTTATTCAACCGAGATGGCGGTCCCCTGTTCATTGATGATGATAAAGCAGCAGCAGCAGGAGGAGGAGGTCCGTTCATGTTCGTGGAAGAACGCAAAGAAGCTGAGGGACCGTGCTGCGTGTGGACAGGGGGTAGCAAAGCCTTGCCGGATCAACAGACATGCAGGAAGAGCAACTCCACGGGGTTCTCGAAGCTAAGGAGGTTTCGAGAATTTGTTCTTCGAAGTAACAGTGATGGAAAGGATGCCTTCGTCTTCTTAAATCATGAAGATTCTACTTCTAAACATCTTTCAACAACAACAACAACAACAACAGCTGCTACTTCCGAAAAGATAGGCACTGAGAAGAAGACGAAGAAGAAGGATGTGGTGGTTGTGAAGAGAAAAGAGCAGAGCAGTAAAAGGGTGTCTTCGTCGTCGTCGTCAGCACACGAACTGCATTACCTGAGGAACAGAGCGATCAAGGATGGGGATAAACAAAAATCATATTTGCCATACCGGCAGGATATCTTTGGTTTTTTCACTAACGTTAGCGATCTCAGCAAGAACATTCATCCTTTTTAGACAAGTTTCTAAATCTAGAGGTTTGTAAAGTTGAAGTTGATTAGACTATGGATTTTTTAGGAGTTATGTTAATACTTAATCAACACCTGCTCACTACTCAAGACATAGCTAGTTTGTTAAGAGAGATTGTGCTCCATTATTGGCATCTCTCTTACATGTTACATGAATCCTTCTGTTGAGCAAGTGTTCATCTCTGTTAATAGCCATAACCACAAACAAGTAGACTGTCCAATGTAAATGGGGGTTTCGAAAACATTACTGCTAGATGCGGAAGCCAACATTATTAGCAAACGTTTCTTGAGCCCCTATCAAAACAATTATTCTTTTATGAGAAATTTGAGTTCCATAATTATATCAACTTGACATGAACTGTTTATTAAAAGTGGTCACCGACTCACCGTGAATTGTGTTGTGCTACCTTGCTTAATATGCTGATTAAAATTTAATGATAAATTAATCTTTGAAGATTTAACACTAACTATACAACTCATGCTCGAAGACATCAGTAACTTGATACATCCTGAATATGACATGTTAATATGAATTAACACTCCTGAGTTTAACCATCTCAATGCTCTTACTCTCTCTTTAAATCTAGTACATGGGTCTGCCTGTGTGTCTGAACCTAAGAGCCGAAGGTATAAAAACAATTCAGCAAACAAAATACCAACATGTAATTTGTGATTGAACGCTTTATAAGTTTATACACAGTTTGGAATAAGACACCCCCATTGAAGGTGGCATGAGTCTTGTCATCCAGTAAAAAATATATGTTCATATTCTGCAGGTCAATAAAATCAGGAAAACACTGGGCATAATCTGATCAAGATACACATATTAAAGAGGAAGCATTCATCTCTTGATTTCATGAACAGTCATGAACTCATTATTATGACAGCCAGAAACCACAAACATTAACATCTACATATACTTAAAAAGGAAAGCGCTGATTCAATTCATATATATATCTGCATTCCCCGGTATCATGTCTCAATACCTCAACCCATATTTGCTGCAAGTAGTGGCTAGGGTCATATTAGTGTTAACTTGAACCCTGGATCTGTGCCGACATGCACATGCAGTTGGAGACCAATAAGATAGATCAGCGTAAGTCAAAGATTTCAAACCTCAGATTAGTATTTGTGTATACATTGGCGCAGTGCTCGTAAATGGGGCTCCCATCTGCTGGTTCTCCATGAGGATGAAACCCTGACTCTTCACACTCTTTCAGAACACTCATCCCACCTGGGTCAGATAACCTGAATATTCCATAGCTCCTGCATTCCAAAATTAAGTGGTGCATGGAACTAAATGTGATCCGCTCCACATGGATATATAGAACCATCTGCTTTTGTTTTGTTTACCTTTTAAGCATCTAGGTTTTGCTGGAGTAAACGTTGTTAAACATTAAAGGATTGTAATATTTTATCATGCCAATATTTCTTCTGTTACAGGGAAATATTTTTTATTTCTGCAAATGACACGGCTGATCTTATGTGCCTTGTTCATACTTTGATACCTCGGTAGCTTTTTCTCTTTAAACTTTCTAAACATGAACATAGTTTGTTTGAAAATTAACTGAATCACTAGGTGAAATTGAATTGTGCTGATTCGTGATTTGAAATGGACTGGTACATGAATTAGCAAACAGATAATCAATGCCTTGTTTCCTATTGTTTTACCTTCAAAGTGCTCAACCTGAAGATCCGAAAGTAAATTTAGAAATACAAGATTCATAGTTTATGTAGCAATTAGAGAATAAATGCAAAACAGAAAATAAGCGTTTGTCAAGGTGGAAGGTTGGTGAGAAAGGAATGAGTTGATGACACTTGTGCCAGGGATATTTGGTGAAATAAAGTCAGCAAAGACAAATTAACCTTATGTAACAGATACTAATGTCTACAGTAACATGGACTGATTGTTCATAAATTCTATGAGGAAAATAGAGGGTGTTAATAGAGAATATCTGTGGAGGCTTAAAAAAAAAGCCATTTAAAAAGAATTGGAAAACAAAAATGGCCCTGAATAGTGACAGAGGCTAATCATATAGTGCAGTGAATGAATTACACACCTTGACTGATCAGTTGGAGCCATGACAATGGCAAATGCCTCAGGTACCATTGCCTGAAAGCATACAGAAACAACTAAATTAGTCAAATTTTAATTTTAACCTCATCGGCATGCAAGGAAAACAGAGAAAAACTAGATGAGAACTAATAGTAACAATTAGGTACCAGGCCCAATGGATGTTCAGCTCAATAGTTCTGATTCCCCCAAATAGGGGAGAGGGGGGAAGTACAGGTCCTGTGCTTGTCAGCCAAGAACCAAAGCTAGAGATTCCAAGCATATATTCATCAATTGGGTATATTCCATTACTTAGGGTCAAATCTAAAGGTGCTAGTGTAAGAAAATTAAGGCCTTTAATTGTGACAAAACAGAATATTGACCTTGCCAATCTTAAAAATGATAGCTTGACAAGGATTAGTTGAATCTGTGCAGCTCAATCACAGGAACAAGAATGAAAACTACTCAATCTATACTAACAGATCTGCAGGTCAGTCAATTACCTGATATGAAAAGTGAGTATGGAGGTCAATTGATGACATGAAACAGCTTTGAGAAGGATGTGTCTGAAAACAGAACATTATACTTTTAGTTTTAAGAAAAATTTAAAATTTATATAACTTATAATACCATGTTCATGAAGAAATATTTGAGATTACAAGGTGAAAAAACAAATACAGGAAAATAAACATACATGAATCCACCCAACAGGAAAAAGAGAACGTTCATTCTGTATGGCAAAAAACTCTTCCTCTTTTAAAGCCTCGCACTGTCGTCAATGTTATTGGTTAAGAAATTAGGCCATATAAACATCACATCAAATGACATCTTGAACCCAATTAAAAAGAGTAAAAAGGCTGCAGGAGCTCACAGAAGAGGAAGTTGATTCTTGTTTTGGTATTATTAGAGTGGTGACGTAATAGGTTCCATGCTCCTGATTTCATGAGGATAGCATAGAAACGAGATTCAATATGAAATCATCACCTCAAATTAATCTCCACATCTCAGACCAGTATAGCATCAATGATTTGAAACAATGCAAAGCGTGATTACTAGTGACCAGTAATCCAAAAGATTATGAAAACAGACTATCAAAAACAGCAAGAAAATGGATGAGTGGAATTATGAACATGAGCACCAGCTGTAGCACAATGACAACCAGCACAGAAAGGAGTTTAATTAGTGGAAAAATTGGAAGAACATAACCAGCTAGTCAAGATCTCTATAACAGCATGCATACATGATAAAAGTGGTGGATTATACCCCAGCAAAAGTGGTTGGGGGGAGTTGGGGCTGTTACACCATAAATGAAATAGATATTGAGTGCAGATTTTTACGTGAGATTATGCAATTGGAAAGAGGTAGCAATTCTTTGAAAATAGCAAGGAGAGGAACAACAGAAAAATTTATAAATTAAAGGAGTTCATTTAGAACCCAATTAGAATAAGACCAATTATGTGATGTGCAAACCAAAAGCAATCATTAACATTTGTTAAAATGCCTAAAGACTAAATGCGATAAGTTTTTTTTTTTAAAAAAAAAGAAAGCATTTCAGTTGCAGAGAGTATGAACAAAAACATGATTCTTACAAGGAAAGCACCAAGAACCCCACATGTTTCAAGATCCTTCTCTGTGTTTTCTCTAGCAAGTTCAAGAAAATCCTCCATCAACAGTGGCGACTAATAAAATAACCAAATCATCAAGTTGTCCAATATAAAGAACTCCAGCATAATCTAGTTCTAGGAAACAGCAAATACTGCAACAACTTTGAAGATTATGTAATATACAAGAAGAATATAGCAATAATGAAAAGACCATTTGTACATGGAAGGAGAGTTTCAATAATCTTACTATGTGTACATCTTGCAAGACCCCGGATGCTGATGGTTGATTGCATGAGCTTTGATCTGAATCAGCAACTGGTATAAGTGAAACATGAGCATATTTAGGTGCTTTCTCTACACATGAGAGTATAGGACATGGAGAAGTCTGAGTAACAGTGTGAACGGTGATATGCTCACATTTGCTGTCTGTCTGAGTCATGTTTTGGCAGAGAGATTGAAGTGTGTACTTACAAAGAGCGGCTAAAATCCAACGAATACAAAGATGCATGTCAGATTCATCCTCATCCATGATATGGTATAATTCCAAAATGAAAAATATTTTGATCATTTTGCAAATCATACCAAGAAAACAGTGTTTTGAACTCAATTTTCAATTCAATTCAATTATTTAAGACTAGAGAATTGTATTCATAGCAAAACATAACCAAGCATGATTATTTAGAGTTCCATGAGTCTGCTGAGAAATTATTATGTATCAGAGAATTAAGAAACAAATGGGAACAACAAGACAAGAAACGAGGTTTAGAAGAAGATCCATACCTCAAACGTTAGTTGTGCCTCAGTTTGCTCTGGTTATATATACCTTTTATATCGATCGAACAGAATATTTTTCTGCGATTCTGACCTGAAGAAAGAGAGAAACAAGCACAGGGAAGAAGGAAGGCATCCAAATAATCTTTTCCTTGGGCGAGTTTAGTGCATTGTTCTTAAACCGACCCCGCTTAGTAGATTGATCTAATAAATTTGAGATTCGGAATTTGATTTGGATTGCATTTTATATTAACTCCACAGAAATTTTTCCTACTAGATTTTTATTGAATCAATAATTAAAATTAAAAAAATAAAAAGTTGTTATTTTTTATAAAATAATTGATCTAAAGTAATCAAATAATAAAAAGGCTAATACGATCACTGAAATTTTATTTTATTTTTGGATAAGATTTTAAACCATATCTAAGAATGTGAAGACTCTTGCTTGGCCACGTGTTCCAAGACTGGATGTAGAATCAAAATTATAACAATAATAATTAAAAAAAAATTGCTAATTTTTATTGATTATGCTGGCTGTTTTTAAAAAACATTTATTTTTTGTTGACATTTAATTTTAATTAAAATTTAATTTTTAAATCTTTGTTGATTGATTATGTTTTTTTTTAATCTTTAATAAAAAAAAATAAGAGATTTGTTATTCCATTAACTAATTCGCCATTTAATAATTATATAAGTGTTGCAACTTAAAAACAATTGTCAATTAATAAGGTAATGAATTTGTTGATGTTACATATTTGATGGCAATAATTTAGCATTTAGACATTAAAATTTCAACAAGTCTGGCCCATTATTTAAAAATCTTTATGATAAAACAAATTTAATTTATTGGATTTGGACCTAAAATAAATTAAAAATTCAATCCAAAATACATTTCATGGTTCCTACTTTAACATCATTCTAAATAAAGGATATTTGAGGTAAATTTTGGGTATTTTAAGGGTATTTTAAGTAATTTTCATATTAGTTTTTCTAAAATATAATTTAGATAAAGGATATTTGAGGTAAATTGTATTTGGTCTATCTATGAATAGACAACTAAACCATCAAACTAATGACAAAGACAACATACAGAGACTAAAAACTAAGAACAAATACTTGAAAGTTTTCTTAAAAAAATTCAAGTTCATTAAGGAAGAAAAGAATCAAAGTCTTTTATTTCATCAAATCAAAATAAAAAAGCAAAGAATCAAAGTCTTTTTTTTATCAAATCAAATCAAGTTAAATACCTCACACGGTTAAAGCTTTCAAGCTTGTATGAATAATCTTCATCAAATCAGATCAAGTCAAGTTAATGACCTCACATTGTTAAAGCTTTCGGGTTTGTGTGAATAATCTTCATATTTATCAAATCAAATCAAGTTAAGATCTTACATGGTTAAAGTTATCGAGCTCGTGTGAATATCTTCTCATCCAAAGTAAGATCCAGATTTGACTGTTAATCAGATGATTCGTGCACCTAAAAAGCATCTCAAGAGAGTTTCTACTTTTTTTTATAATCAAACTCAATTGTAATTTTAACACCATGTTTAGTGTATTTTTAAAACATAAAATTTTATGTGTTCAAATTTCTGACACGCCTAGTGGGACCCTCTCTTCCTCTTATCTCTCGAGTCAACATATATATTATCCAAAATGGAAAATATGGAGCATATAAACAATTTTCTAATTGATTCTTAAGGTGTTGAAATGGATACCTTACTAGCCACTCACCTAAAGACTCAATTTGAAAAGTACAGGTTGGTCTCTCCACTTAGAAAATTCTTTAGAAGAGAAAAAAAAATAATTTCCTCAAAATATGAGTTTGGAAACTATCATTTTCAATATCTAGAAAAAA
>Ga0307510_10005379_pt1 | contig 15241 bp, 14 predicted proteins | sample 12_EM_MG_FD_207224 | JGI IMG/M metagenome (GOLD analysis project Ga0307510, IMG submission 207224) | Populus trichocarpa ectomycorrhiza microbial communities from riparian zone in the Pacific Northwest, United States - 12_EM | ecosystem: Host-associated > Plants > Roots > Unclassified | place...
CTTCGCGTCACCGGAACTATCACGGTGGAGTGAACAGCAACGACCGTCCTGCCGATCTTCTTCCGCCATTTTTTGCCGCCAGATTCGGCGATGCCGATTGAACCGCCTGCTGACCACGTCTGACCCATCCAAGCACCAGCTCAAAACCCGCCCCAAGGAGCCTTCCCATGCGTGAGATCTTTCGCCCCGCCGTCTGTGCCTTGAGCGTCGCCTGTCTCGCGCTCGCGATTTCAGCCATGTCCAACACCGATGCGATGGCGCAGGCCAAGCAGGCGCCGCCAAAACAGTCCGCGCCGGCCCAGGCCGCGCCGCCGCCGGCCGCCGAGGCTCCCGCCGTCAAGCAGATCGCGCTGACGGAGAAGCAGATTCAGGGCGTGCTCGCGGCCAGCAAGGACGTCGACGCGATTACCGACAAGATTCCCGACAATGCCAAGCCCGACCCGAAGGTCGACGCGCAGCTCGACGCGGTTGCCAAGAAGAACGGTTTTGCCAGCTACGACGAATACAACTCCGTGGTCGACAACATCAGCCTGGTGCTCGGCGGCTTCGATCCCGCGACCAAGAAGTTTGTCGGTGCCGAGACCGTGCTCAAGGCGCAGATCGCGCAGATCCAGGCCGACAAGAAGATGCCGGCCAAGGACAAGAAAGAGGCGCTCGCCGATCTCAACGAGGCGCTGAAGACGCCGCCGCCGGCGATCGAGAACAAGGGCAACATCGATCTCGTGGCGAAGTATTACGACAAGCTCGCCGAGGCGCTCGGCGAGGGCGAGGAATAGCCCGAAACGTTTTCAAGTGAAGTGGACACCGGTTCGAGTGAAGAACACGCGTCAAAAAATAGCAAGCCACCCGTTCAACGAAAAAGCCCCGGAGCAATCTCCGGGGCTTCCTTTTTGTCACCGATCAGCCGCCTCAGGTGCGGGTGCGCATCCGCATCATGAAGCTGTCGTAGCTCAGTTCAGCCACCTGATTCCAGGCCAGCGATTCATTACGGAACGCCGCCAGGCTCGTATACAATTTGTTGAAGTGCGGGTTGGTCTTGGAAAGATCCGCGTAGATGCCGTTGGCGGCATTGTAGCAGGCTTCCAGAACTTCCTGCGGGAACGGCTTGAGGATCGCGCCCGCGGCCAGCAGCCGCTTCAGCGCCGGCGGATTGACGTAGTCGTATTTGCCGGTGACCCAGGTGAAAGTATCGTAGGAAGCGGTTTCGATTGCGGCCTGATAGTGCTTCGGCAGCTGATTCCACTTCTCCATGTTCATGATGTTGTGGCCCTGGCCGGTGCCTTCCCACCAGCCCGGATAGTAGTAGTACTTCGCGACCTTCACGAAGCCGAGTTTTTCGTCGTCGTAGGGACCGACCCACTCGGCCGCATCGATGGTGCCCTTTTCCAGCGCGGGATAGATGTCGCCGCCCGCGATCTGCTGCGGGACGCCGCCGACCTTGGCGATGATGGTGCCCGCGAAACCGCCGACGCGGAATTTCAAGCCTTTGAAATCCTCCATCGACTTGATCTCCTTCCGGAACCAGCCGCCCATCTGGGCGCCGGTGCTCCCGGTCGGAACGCCGATGCACTTGTATTCCTTCAGGAGGTCATTGAGCATGTCCATGCCGCCCCCGAAACGCAGCCAGGAGATATGCGAGCGCGTGTTGAGACCGAACGGCAATGAGGTGCCGAAGGTGAAGGCGGGATCCTTGCCCCAGTAGTAATAGAGCGCGGTGTTGCCCATCTCGACCGTGCCGTTCGACACCGCGTCGAGCACCTGCAGGCCCGGAACGATTTCGCCCGCAGCAAATGACTGAATCTGGAATTTGTTGTCGGTGATTTCGGCAACGCGTTTGACGAAATATTCGCAGCCGCCGTAGAGCGTATCGAGGGCCTTCGGCCAGCTCGCCGTCAACCGCCACTTTATTTCCGGATTTGTTTGCGCAATCGCTGGTGCTGCAACCGCACTCGCGGCGAGACCGACGCCGCCGACCTTCAAGAAATCACGACGTTTCATATTTTGCTTCCCCTCTGTTTGCCCGACCAAGGGACGACGGTCTTGTGTCGTCTTCGCTGGTTTTTCCGATGGTCGGTGCTGGTCTGTTGTTTTGCAATGTGGGCCCTGAAACCAAGGCTCTTGGTTTTTCGATAAGCAATTCCCGGCTTTATGGACCTGAAGGCAGGATGACGAATTGGTGATCGATAATCAAGGGTTCTGGTTCCGCCGCAGCTGCGAAGGACTGCCTGAATACTGAGCGTCTGAGCCGCCTTACAAGACGAAAGACTAAGATTGGCGCTGACGCGGCTTGCGGCTGCCTGCTAGTGAAAGTCGCAATTCCCTCGCTGGAGTTCGTCAATGGCCGACAGGAAAGTGGTGATTGCTGGCGCGACGGGGCTTGTCGGAAATGCCGCACTGCGGCACTTCGGCCGGGCCGGCGGCTGCGACGTTGTAGCGCTATCGCGCCGCAAGCCGCGCGAGCTCTACGGCGCCTGCCATGTATCGATCGACCTGACCGATCCGGCGCAATGCACGCAGGCCGCAACCGCGTTGCAGAATACAACCCATCTCGTCTATGCCGCGCTTTATGAAGCCCCGAACCTGGTCGACGGCTGGCGCGATCCGGACCAGATACGAACCAACGATTTGATGCTGCGCAATCTGATGGCAACGCTCGAACCGGTTGCACCGACGCTCCGCCATGTCGCGCTGCTGCAGGGTACGAAGGCGTATGGCGTCCACGTTCGCCCGCTTAACGTGCCTGCGCGCGAAGGCCGCTCGGAAATGTACGAGCAGCCGAACTTCTATTGGGCTCAGGAGAATTTTCTGCGCGAATTGCAGCAGGGCAAGGCCTGGCACTGGAGCATCCTTCGTCCGGTCCTGATCGTCGGCGAGGCGATCGGCGGTGCGATGGATCTGATACCCCCGCTTGGCGTGTACGCCGCGATGCTGCGCGAGCAGGGGCGCCCGCTCGATTATCCCGGCGGCGCAGCGCGGGTGTCGCAGGCGGTCGATGTCGACCTGCTGGCGCGTGCCATCGCCTGGTCGGGCGAGGCCGCGGCCGCGCGCAACGAAGCGTTCAACGTCACCAATGGCGACGTCTTTACCTGGGAGAATGTCTGGCCTGCGATTGCCGAAGCGCTTGGTATGCAGCCCGGCAAGCCGGCGCCGTTGTCGCTTGCGCAGGAATATCCGAAATGGATCGCGCCGTGGAACGAACTGCGCCGCAAGCACGATCTGGTTTCGCCGGAGCTGGAAGCGTTCGTCGGCCTGTCATTCCAGTACGCCGATTACAGCATGCGTTATGGCCAGACCCAGCCGGGGCCGCCGTCGATCGTTTCGACCGTGAAGATCAACCAGGCCGGCTTCACCGAGATGATGGATACCGAGGCGATGTTTCGCAAATGGTTTGGGCAGGCGCGCGCGAGCCGTTTGCTGCCGTGAGCAGCACAAACAGATGCTGCACGGGTTGGCGCAAGATCGGCAAGAATTAGCTTTGCGACAGTTGGTCATGGTCGAATGACCCAAGCACAAGACTGAGGCTTGGAAACGATTTGCGCGCGAACGGCCGTGGCTGCGGCGACCAGCCGGTCACCGAGGGTGCTGGGATCGCCCACGTCGACCGATGCCCAGGCCTGGTGCGCGACCTGGGGCAGCATGCTTTGATAGGTCATGGCCAGCAGACGCCATAACCGTGAATCGTAGCCCCCGGCAATTGATTCCCAGATCAGATGCGGAGTTGGCAAGCCGGCTTCTTCAAAGCAGGCGACCAGCCGTCCGCCGACATCGCGATGCGGCAGCACCGCGTCGAAAACGGTGCTGAGGCATTGCTCCAATTTTACGTAAAGGTCGACGACAGGCAGCGTGCGCCCGCTGATATGGCCTGCCGGCTCATGGAATGCGACGATGCCGCCTCGACGTACTGCCCCTGCTGCTCGCCTTATCGTGGCGACGGGATCGGGCTGGTGATGCAGAACGTAGCGCCCGATCACGGCATCGAATGCCGGCCGCTTGGGAAAAGCGTCATCCGACGCGACGACAAATTCAATCCGCCGAAATCCGGCGGCGCGTGCTTTTGTTTTGGCGACGTCGATCGCGCGCGCTTCGCGATCGAACGCAACAACACTGCCGGTATCTCCGACTGCGTCGGCAAGCAGCATGGACACGTCGCCCGTTCCGCAGCCGATGTCGAGCACATGCATCCCCGGCCCAATGCCGCATTCGCGGATCAGCCTTCGGGTAACGGGTTCTATGACGCCGGCCTGAAACTGCAGACGTTCCATTTCAAAGTCTGCGTGACCCAGAACGTAGGCAGGCGCGACGTTCATTGTCCAATTCCTCGCGGTTTTTGATCAATCGCCCTTGATCTTCGCTGCCTTGATGATCGGCCACCACTTCTCGATCTCGGCCCTTTGAACCGTACCGAGCGCCTCTGGCGTCTGCTGGTAGCGTGAAGGAATCTCGTAGCCAAGGTCGGCAAGGGTCATTTGCGCGGCCGGATCGGCCAAACTGCTCACCACCGCAGCGTTGAGCTTGCCGATGATCTCTTGCGGCGTGCCTTTTGGAGTCCACAATCCGAACCAGTTCGAGACATAGAAGCCCGGCAACCCTACTTCATCTGCCGTCGGGACGTCGGGTGCCTGAGTCAGGCGCCTCCTTGCCAGCACCGCCAGGGCTTTGACCGTGCCGGCGCGCAACTGGGGCAGGATCACCACCGGGGCATCGACCATCATGTCGATCTGGCCGGATATCAGATCCTGCATCGCAGGAGCGGAGCCCCGATATGGTACGTGCTGGATGCCGGTCTCAGTGATCTTCTGGAAATAGACACCCCCGATGTGCCCCATGCTACCCACCCCGGCGCTCCCCTGAGTGGCATTGCCTGGCCTGGCTTTCAGCCACGCGATGAATTCCTTCAAGTCGTTCACCGGCACAGCTTTTCCGACGACAATCATCGAAGAGAAGCTCGCGAGCAGCGCCACGGGTTCGAAATCGTTCAGCACGTCATAGCTAAGGGCATACATAGCGCCGTTGGAAACATGGGTGTTCCACAGCCCGAGGCTGAGCGTGTAGCCATTCGGCGCGGCGCGCGCGACGCGTCCGGCCGCGATACTGCCGTTTGCCCCAGTCAGGTTTTCGATGACGATGGGTTGGCCGAGCGCCGCCTTCATCCGCTCTGAGATAACTCGCGCAACCGTATCGCCAGGTCCGCCGGCCGCATACGGGACAACGACGGTGATCGGCCGTGTCGGATAAGTCTGCGCGCGCGCAATACCCGCGCTTGCCGGAAGAGCCGCAATTCCGGCGGCGAGCTGGAGGAATTTGCGGCGAGATGGCATCGTCATTGTAGTCTCCGACCCCGATGTCAGCTCTCACTATCAGTCGCCGTTGGGACCCGGTAATGCTAATGTCCGATTGCCCTATATCCAGATTGATATCCGGACCATCCCGATGGACGACATCAAACGAATTGAGCGCCGTCTAAAGCTCCACGATGTGCGCGTCCTCATGTCTGTGGTGGAGGCGGGCAGCATGAACAAAGCGGCGGAGCGCCTTGCTACCTCGCAGCCAGCGGTTTCGAGGGCGATCGCCGACCTCGAACGCGCGCTCGGTGTCCGCCTGCTTGAGCGCACGCCAGGCGGAATCCAGCCGACGCAATATGGTCGAGCCATCCTCAAGCGTGGACTTGCGATTTTCGATGAGCTCCGACAGGGCATCAAGGACATCGAATTCCTGAGTGATCCGACGTCGGGCGAACTCCGGGTCGGATGTAGCGAGTATGCGGCCGGTGGGCCGATTCTGGCCGTCGTCGATCGGCTGACGCGACAACATCCACGCATGGTGTTTGATATCGTGACCGCCCCAGTGCTGTCGCTCTACCGCGATCTGACGGAACGAAAAATCGAGCTTGTGGTCACCCGGCTCGTCGACTTCGCCAATCGACGCAATATGACGATCGAAACACTGTTTGAAGACGACATCGTTGTGGTAGCGGGTGCCCAAAATCCGTGGATGAGGCGGCGGCGGATCGACCTTGCCGATCTGGTCGGGGAACCCTGGACTTTGCCGCCCCGCGATACGGGCCTCGGAGCGTTCGCCGAGGGCGCATTTCGCGCGCGAGGCCTGGAGCCACCTCAACCGACCGTCATCACCTATTCGATGCACATGTGTCACAAACTTCTGGAGACCGGCCGCTTTCTTACCATGCTCCCGAGATACACACTGACGCTCCCGGGCAAGCATCCTTCGCTCAGGGCCTTGCCGGTCGAGCTCGCCAATTCGCGAGCTCCAATGGCGATCATCACCTTGAACAGGCGAACGCTCAGTCCGCTCGCGGAGATGTTCATCAAGGCCGTACGTGCAGTCGCCAAGCCACTGATGACGGCGAGATAATTGGCGAATAGCGGGCACAGATCATGCCCACCGAACAGAATCGATCAAACTGTGGTGTGACGAGTTAAGTGTTGCCTAGGCTTGGGGTCGGCGCCCCAAACTTCGCTTCCATCGCCTTGCGCGTCTTGATGGTGTCGTTGTTGGCATCGACCTCGACGTCGCTCCAGCGCACCACCGCGCCGTGGGCGACGTTGTTCTTCAGCTTGACGCGATGGGCGAGACCAATCGGCAGCGCGCCCGCCTTGAGGCTGGCGGATGCCGGCATCAACTTGCCCCACACCGTGTAGCCGCCTTCGCCGTCGAGCATCTCGCCGGCCCGCAGATCGCGCTTGGCCACCGCGGCGACGTCGCCGCGAAAATCGTGCGGCTGCCCGGTCGGCTCGTTGCGCAGCGCGGCCGACAGGATCGAAATGTTCAGTTCAAGTCCGATCAGATGGTACGGCTTATACATCGCTGCATATCGGCCTGAAGCATCGGTTTTCAGTCCATACTGCTTGAAACAATCGGCGGCGTAGTCGTTCGGCGCTTCCAGCACGACATAGACGCCCCAACGCAGGTCCCTGAAGACAGGACGGCCGTCGCGTTCGAGCGACGACACGACTTCCGCGAGGCCGGCCTTCTCCAGCACGCCGCCCGCATCGCGCGGCCGCATCACGTGCGGCAGATCGTCGACGCCGCAGGGCGGAAACAGCAAGCCGCCTGATGGCACGTCGAGCCCGCAGGCGTTCGCGATCGCCGCCATTTCGATCGCGGATTTGGTGCCGTCCAGAAACGAGTTGAACATCTGCGGGTTCATGCCGGCCGATTGCGCTTCGCCGGCCGTCAGTCCGTAATGGCCCCAGATGCCATCCGGCGTCACGTCGTGATATACCGGCAGGTATTTGGTGCCCTTGCCGGCGGCAACGACGCGAAAGCCCGTCGCGCGCGCCCAGTCCACCATCTCGGCGGTCAGCGCAGGCTGATCGCCATAGGCCAGCGAATAAACCACGCCCGCTTTGCGTGCTTCCTCGGCCAGCAGCGGGCCGGCCAGCACGTCGGCCTCGACATTGACCATGACGACATGCTTGCCCGCCGCAATCGCTGCGCGTGCGTGTCTTATGCCGACGGCCGGATTGCCGGTTGCCTCCACCACGACGTCCATGGCGCCGCCGGCAATCGCGCGCACGCCGTCATCGGTGAAGACGGTTCGCGCGATCCGCTCTGCGTCCCAGCCGACGGTGCGGCACGCTTCGCGGGCGCGGTCGCGATCGATGTCGATGATGATGGGCACTTCAAGCCCCGGCGTGTGCGGCACCTGCGACAAAAACATCGAGCCGAATTTTCCGGCGCCGATCAGTGCGACGCGAACCGGCTTGCCGGCCGCAAGGCGGGCGCTGAGGAGGCGATGAAGGTTCATGAAAGGAATCCGATCGGATTGAAGCGTGTCCCGGACGCGGTGCAGCGTGAAACGCTGCGCCGCAGAGCCGGGACCGGTGATAGCGACAAACGAGCCTAGGCCCCTGCTCAGCAGTGCATCATTTCATGATGCGCTGCGTCCGGGGCACGGGCAACGCTTACTCCGCGGCCTGGCGATGGGCCCGCGCCAGCCGCAGCAAGGCGTCATCATCCACCGTCTGGATCGGCGTAAAATCGCGATGGGCGATGTATTCCGGCCGCGTCGGCGTGCGAATGTAGTTCGACACCGCATTCAGCGTCAGATAGACGATCTTGCGCGGGTAGGGCGTGATGTTGCCGCTTGATCCGTGCACGAGATTGCCGTGGAACATCAGCATGCCGCCGGCCTTACCGGTGGGGGCGACGATGCCGCCTTCCTTTACCAGCCGGGTGACAGTCTCCTCATCCAGCGTCCACAGCGGATACGACGTCGTTTCGAGATCGTGCGCGGCCTTGAGGTCGCCGGCGTGCTGGCTCTTCGGCACCAGCATCAGGGGGCCGTTGATCGGCATCACCTCGTCGAGGAAGATCGCGATGTTCATCGCGCGCGGCTCGGGCATGCCGTCGTCGCGCTTCCAGGTGCCGTAGTCCTGATGCCATTGCCAGACGTCGCCCGTGAAGGCGGCTTTGGCGTTGATCTTGAACTGGTGCATGTAGAGTTTTTCGCCAAAGATCTGCTCGATCGGATCGATCATGCGCGGATGTGCGCCGAGAGCGCCGAAGCCTTCGTTATAGAGATGCGCGGCAAAGGCGGTGCGCGGCGCACCGCTCTTCTCGCGCCAAACCTCGGGCCGGTTGGCGTCGTAGATGCTGACCGCCTCGCGCGCGAGATAATCCACTTCCTCGGGGCTGAACAGCTCCGGCAGGAACAGCCAGCCTTCGCGGTTGAAGAATTCGATCTGTTCTGGCGTCAGTTTCATGGCGTTCTCTCCTGTGGCTTTGTTTTTGTTTTACTCTCCCCTCATGGTGAGGAGCGCGTCTTCGCGCGTCTCGAACCACGAAGCCTGCGGCCATCCTTCGAGACGCCGCTTCGCGGCTCCTCAGGATGAGGACCTGTGTTAAGCCGCCTTGTCAGTCGCCCTTAGTCTCTCCTCAGTCATTCTTCCGGCGGTTTGCGCATGCGCGAGCGCCGCGGCCTCCGCTGCTTTCGCATTGCCGGCAAAAATCTCCGCGGCGATTGCCTCGTGCTCAGCCCAGGCGCTTTCGCGGTAATCGAGCTCGGCCAGCACCGTCGCCATCGAGCGGCGCATATGCGGCCATTGCGGCGTGATCATTTCCTCGATCGCGGGATTGCCTGCGAGGCGATAGATCGCACTGTGAAAATCGACGTCGAGTGCGATCAGCCGCGAAAGCGGCGTGTCTTTCCCGATGGTTCGTCCCGCTTGCAGCGCGGCCTCAAGCTGCGCGCTTCCCGATGCATCGGACCTGGTCCGTCCGGCCGCAAGCCGTGCGGCCAGCGCGTCGATGGCGCCGCGCACCTCGTAGAGCTGGCGGATGCGCTCCGGATCGAGCCGGGTGACTTCAAAACCGCGGCGGCCGCTTTCGGCGACGAGCCCCTGCCGGTGCAGCAGATGCAGCGCATGGGACACCGGTTGCCGCGAAACGCCGAGCTTTTCCGCCAAGTCGTTCTGCCGGATGCGATGCCCGGGCGGCAGCGAACGGTCGGTGATCGCCTCGAGGATCCGGGCATAGACCTGGTCGATCAGGTTGGGGAGCGGATCCAAGGGGATCATGCCGACAAAACTCTATTCGGAATACGGAATTCTGTATTCGATACTCTCCGGCCGGGCGCGCGTCAATAGCCTTGTCGCGGGGAACGTGCCAAATCCTACGCCGCGCGCTAAGCAACGGACCCGGCCCAATCCCGGATCGACCGGGCGTTCGTGTCGTCCCCATTCGGTCCGCCACCTCAGAGCGCAACTCCATGCTGCAACCGACAATCCGAAAGCGAATCCTCGGCATCGCCCTCGGATTGATCTTCCTGATGGCGATCACGTCGGCGCTGTCGATGGTGATGACGCGCAAGATTGCCCACCAGCTCGACGAGTTCAGTTCCAAATATGTCGAGGCGTATGGGCATCTGGCGCGGATGAATATCCGTTCGCTGGAGCAGGCTCTGGCGCTGCGCCGGCTGATGATCAGCCGGATGCAGTCGCCGCCCGACGAGCCAGCCATGGCGGATCAGCGGAAAATCCATGAGGCGAAGGGCCAGGAAATCGAGCAGGAAGCGCAGGCGGCGCGTGCCCTGATCAATGCGATTATCGACGACAGCTCGACTGCATCCGATAATGCCCGGCTCGGCCGGATCGACGATCGGATCGAGCGTGTGATCAGCGATCTCCACCGCTACCTCGGTGAAGAATACAAGCGGCTGCTGATGCTGCTCGACGCCGGGAATATCGCGGAGGCCCGGGTCAGCGTGGCGCGGACCGACGAGCTGCGCGACGACCTCAACCAGAGGATCGAAGTTATTCGCACCGACATGCTCGCGCTGGTCCGCGGCGATGCCCTGATGACGATGCGCGACCAGCAAACTGCCATTGTCATCTCCGTGGTCCTGACCCTGCTCGCGGGCATTCTTGGACTGATATTTTCACTTTTTATCAGTACCGGAATAACCGGCCCGGTACGGCGCCTGCTCGAAGGCACCCGCGCTGTCGAAGCCGGCCGGCTCGACGGCTCGATCGACGTCACCACGCGCGACGAGATCGGCCAGCTCACGACGGCGTTCAACAACATGGTCGAACAGTTGCGCCACAAGGAACGCCTGCGCGAAACCTTCGGCCGCTATGTCGACCCGCGCGTTGTTGAAGGCCTGATGGATCGTCAATCGCTGACTGCCAGCGACGGCGAGCGGCGGGTGATGACGGTGCTGTTCTGCGACATGAAGGGCTTTACCAGCCTCAGCGAGGGCATGACGCCGCAGGGCCTCGTCAAGGTGATGAACCACTATCTGTCGACCATGTCCGGGCCGATCCGCAGCCATCGCGGCATCATCGACAAATATATCGGCGATGCGATCATGGCCTATTGGGGACCTCCCTTTACCGAGCATGGCGAACAGGGGCGGCTGGCCTGCCTGGCCGCCGTCGAGATGGCCGACCGAGGGGCGGCGCTGCGGACCGAGTTGCCCGAATTGCTTGGCGTGCGCACCGTGCCGAGCGATTGCGAGGTTCGCATCGGCATTGCAACCGGCGAGGTGCTGGTCGGCAGCATCGGCTCGGAATTCATGATGAGCTACACCGTCATGGGCGACGCGGTGAATCTGGCGTCGCGCCTGGAGAACGCCAACAAGTTCTACGGCAGTCATTCGCTGGCCTCGGAAGCCGCGATCATGGCGGCCGGCGACGCGGTTGAATCGCGCGAGGTCGATCGGCTGACGGTCGTTGGCCAGACCCATTCTGAAGCGGTGTTCGAGATCATCGGGCGCGCGGGTGAGTTGACCGAGCAGCAACGGGTGCTGTTGGCGCAGTACGCCGAGGGGTTGGCTGCTTATCGGGCGCGCCGCTGGGATGAGGCGCGGCGGGCTTTTCAGGCGGCGCTCGAGGCCGTGCCGGGCGATGGCCCGTCGATGGCGATGGCCCAACGTGTCGAGAATTTTCAGGCAAACCCGCCGCCCGCTGATTGGGACGGCGCCTGGCGGCTGGATCAGAAGTAGCGGCTGGCGGCGGATTTACGCCGCGAGAAAATCCAGCACCACGTCGCAAAATTCCTGCGGCGCCTGTTCGAACATCCAGTGGCGCGTGCCCGGGATGACGGCGGTCCTGGCGCCCGGAATATGCTCGGCCAGCACGCGCCAGATCACCGCCAGCGCGCCCCTGGTGTCGCCGCCGCCGATTAGCAATGTCGGTGTCGTGATCGATTCCGCTTCGCTCCTGAGAAATGGCTTGCGGTTCTCGCCGACCTGACCAAGCAGCGTGTAGACGTTGTCGCGCAATTGCTGCCGTGGCGCCGCAGGCCACCGCACCCACGCGCCTTCACCATCGATGCCGTCGACAAAGAGTGCGAGCGCACCGTCGATGTCGCCGTTTCGCACCATCTCGGCTGCGACCGGAACGCGCGGCCCCAGCGGCACTGGGCCGGGAGGCGGACTTGTCGGTTGCAGCGATGGTTCGAGATCGCCGCCCGGCTCGGCAAGGATGGCCCTGCGCAACAGATCCGGCCGCGCCTGCGCCAGGCGGAATCCGATATGGCCGCCGCGGGAATGCCCGATCAGATCGACCGGCCCGGCGTTCAGCTTTTCGATGAAGCCGATCACGTCGTTCGTGTGCTGCGCTACCAGATAATCGCTGCCGACCCCGTCCCAATGCTCCGGAAAGAACCGCCGCAGGCTCAGCGCAACCACGCGATGCTTTTTCGACAGCGGGCCCAGCACGGCATTCCAGGTGCGGAAATCGCCGAGCGTCCCATGCACGAGCACCAATGGCGGGCTATTGTCGGTACCTCGGCCGACATCGAGATAGGCCATGTTGTAGCCGTTGACGCTCGACGTCTGCATCGCGATCAATCCTCCGCGAGATATGCGAGAACGATCTCGCAATATTTCTGCGGCGCCTGTTCGAACATCGGATGCGTGGTGCCGGATATCATCGCGGTACGCGAGCCCTTCACATTGGCGGCCAGCGCATTCAGCACCTTCGGCAGCGTGCCCTTGGTGTTGGCGCCGCCGATGAACAATGTCGGCGTCTTGATCGCCTCCGCATCCGCTTTGGAGAATGGCGGGCGCTGGTCGCGCATCTGGCCGATCAGCGTCGTGGCGTTGTCGCGCAAAAGCTGTTTTGGCGTCGCTGGCAGGCGCTTCCATGCGCCGGGGCCTTCCAGCGCGTCCATGAAAATCTGCAGGCCGCCATCGATGTCGCCCTTGGCGATCACCTCGGCGGAAGCCGCAATCATGCCGGCGAGCGGCGAGGGGCCGAGCTTGTAGGCGGGATCGAGCGTGGCGTCGAGTTCGCCGCCGGGCTCGGCCAGGATCAGCTTGCGCAGCAGGTCCGGCCGACGCTGCGCGACGCGAAAGCAGATGTGTCCGCCGCGGGAATGGCCCATCAGGTCGACCGGTTTGGTATCGAGCTTCTCGATGAAGCCGATCACGTCCTCGACATGCTGCGCGATCGAATAGGTGTCGCCGATGCCGTCCCAATGGTCGGGGAAGAAATGCCGCAACGACGGCGCGATCACGCGGTGCTGGCGCGTCAGCGGTCCCAGCACTGACGACCAGATCCGGAAATCGCACAGCGAGCCGTGTACGCAGACCAGCGGCGGGCCGTTGCCAGCGCCTTGGCCGACATCGAGATAGGCCATGTCATAGCCGTTGACGTGAAGGGTTTGCATGGGCTCTCGTTGAGGTGAGATGGGACCAAGGCCGTTGCAGGGCGCTGGCGAGAACCCCAGATCAGCGGAAGTTGTTCATGCCGTCAAGTTCCCTCAGGTTTCGGGTGGATAGCAATAATCTCCAAGCCTAGATTTGGGCTCAAGAGGAAGTTGGGGCGGCATTGAACAGGAGAATACGGAGCCAGCCATGACCGGGCACCATTTTACGATATTCGACACCGCGATCGGCCGCTGCGGCATCGTGTGGGGTGAGCGCGGCATTACCTCGGTGCAATTGCCGATGGGTGACGAGAAGAAGACCCGCGCCCGCCTGCAACAGCGCCATGACGATCTCATCGAGACGCCGCCGCCCGCGAAGGTGCAGGCCGCGATCGACGGGATCGTCGAGCTGCTCGAAGGCAAGCCGAACGACCTCGCCGATGTCGTGCTCGATCTCGACGGCGTTCCCGAATTCAACCGTGGCGTCTACGACATCGCGCGCACGATCCCGCCGGGCAAAACCCTGACCTATGGCGATATCGCCAAGAAACTCGGCGGCGTCGAGCTCTCGCGCGACGTCGGCCAGGCGCTCGGCCGCAACCCCTGTCCGATCGTGGTGCCGTGCCACCGCGTGCTGGCGGCCGGCAACAAGCCCGGCGGTTTCTCCGCCAATGGCGGGGTGGTGACCAAATTGAAGATGCTGGCGATCGAGGGCGCGGCCGTGAACCACACGCCGAGCCTGTTCGACTGAGCGGTCGCCTTACCGCCCCTTGAAGTTCGGCGTCCGTTTCTCGTTGAAGGCCAGCACGCCCTCGCGGCGGTCCTCGGTCGGGACCATGCGGTTATAGGCCTCGATCTCGAGGGCGAGGCCATCGCGCAGCGACGATTGCAGGCCGCGATGGATCGACAGTTTTGCTTGCCGGACGGAAATCGGCGCGTTGTGGGCGATGCGCGAGGCGGTCGCGAGCGCTGCCGGCAATAGCTCCGGCAGCGGGAACACCTCGTTCACCAGACCCCATTCATGCGCTTCCGCCGACGTAAACGGCTTGCCGGTCAGGATCAGTTCCTTGGCACGGCGCTCGCCGACAGCGCGGGGCAGGGTCTGTGTGCCGCCGCCGCCCGGCATGATGCCGAGCGTCACTTCGGTCAGTGCAAAGCGCGCGCTCTCAGCGGCGTAAAGGAAATCGCAGCAGCCCGCGATCTCGCAACCGCCGCCGTAGGCCGCGCCGTTGACGGCGCCGATGATCGGGACCGGACAGTCGATCAGCGCCCGCACCATGCGCTCGAAGATGACATGCTGGCGTGTCCACGCCTCGTCGGTCATGCCGCGGCGTTCCTTCAGGTCGCCGCCGGCGCAGAACGCCTTGTCGCCGGTGCCCGTGAGAACGATGCAGCGCAGGCTCTTCGGGTCGAGCGCTGCGTCCTCGAAATAGCGAACGAGGTCGCGGCCCATCTGGGTGTTGAGCGCGTTGGAGGCATCCGGCCGATTAAGCCTGACAATCGTCACATGCTCGTCGACCGGCTCGACCGAAAGTGTTTCGAACGTCGGCGTGTCCGCGCTCATATCGCCTCGCAGGAAAATCCATTGCCCTTGCGCCGGATCTTTCCGACCGACGGGGAGGGGAAATGCGCGGTGCAGCATAGCGTGTCGCTGTCGCAATAGCGCTCCATGAAATGGCGCCGTGTGGCTGCCGCCTGCGCCTGATCGACGTCGAACTTGACGGACAATTCCGGATAGCGCGTCTGCAGCGGCGAATGCATCAGGTCGCCCGAGAACACGGCGTCGTCCTCGCCGCGGCCGAAGGTGAAGGCGGCGTGGCCGGGCGTGTGGCCCGGCGTCGGCAGGATGCGGGTGTGGTCGCCGATCTGGTAGTCGCTGCGGACGATCTCGGCCTGTCGGGCCTCGACGACCGGCAGTACGCTGTCGCCAAACGCTGGCACCTGCGTTTTCGCGTGCGTCTCGGTCCAGTAGTCGAACTCGGTCTTCTCGAACACATAGCGTGCTTTCGGAAAGGTCGGCACCCAGCGGCCATTGTCGAGCCGCGTGTTCCAGCCGACATGGTCGACATGCAGATGCGTGCACATGACATAATCGATGTCGCCAACGGAAATTCCGGCGGCGGCCAAC
>Ga0307510_10005380_pt1 | contig 15239 bp, 14 predicted proteins | sample 12_EM_MG_FD_207224 | JGI IMG/M metagenome (GOLD analysis project Ga0307510, IMG submission 207224) | Populus trichocarpa ectomycorrhiza microbial communities from riparian zone in the Pacific Northwest, United States - 12_EM | ecosystem: Host-associated > Plants > Roots > Unclassified | place...
CGATGACACTGAGCGTGTGGAGGCAGCCTTGCTTTTACTGCTGCGTACCTAGCAGCGGCGCCAGTAGCCCGCGCGTCACGCCGGGCGGCACGGCATCCAGCCCAAGCACCGCGCTCGCGGCCGGCAGCGCCGCATCCGCCATCGCGGCGTGGCCTTCGGCGCTCGGATGCACGGCGCCGCCATAGACGGCGGAGAGCACGCCCCAGGTCGCATCGTGGATGTCGGTCGGCTGGCTCGCCGCCGGCAATCCTTGCGGATAGGTCATCGCGGCAAAATAGCTGTCATTGGCGTCGCGGATCCAGCGCGCGCGGGGCAGGTAGGCGCGATATTCCGAGGCGCCGCGGCCGCACAGCATCGGCTGGCTCGCCGCGCTGACGATATCGGGATTGAAGCTCTGGCCGTTTTCGGCAAAGCAGGCGCGGTCGAATTCGGGATCGTTGCCGGAACGGGCGCAGAAGCCGTGATCGGCGAACGCGGCCTGATGCGAATCCACGAAGGTCATGCGGTCCGCCTCGGGATCGCGGCACAGTGCGCCACGGGTGCAGGTGGCGAGGCCCTTCAGTTGCGGCAGAAATTCCGTGTCGACAAAGGTCGAGACACGGGCGAGACGCTGCGGGTCGGCGTTGAAGGCGGGATGAATGTCGAAGCCGCCGCGGCCGCCACGGCACGGCGCGCCGCCGTCGGCGAGTGCGGGATTGGCGTAGGAGACGTAGACCACGTGCGAGAGATCGCCGCCGACCAGCGGCTTCAGCGCCTCGCGCAGCTTGACGAAGTTCTGCGGCAGCTCGCGCGCCAGCGCGTCGCGGGAATCGTCCACGCTCGCCATGACGCCGGAGCGGCGGAATATTGCGCGTTCGGTCGTGGTTTCGACAATGACGTCGGCGACGAGGCCGGAGAAGTAGATGTCGTTGGCGCCGACCGAGAGCAGCACGAGGTCGAGCGTACGGTCGGGCTGGCGTTTCTTCGCAGCGGTGAGCGCTTCGCGCAGCTCGGCAATTTGCGCATTCACACTGGTGTTGCAGACGCCGGTCTTGCCGGGCGGGCATTCGCGGGCGCGCTGCGAGCCAAGCAGCCCGTCGCCGATGCTGGCGCCGGTGCAGGCAAGCGGAAGGAAGGTCACGGCGACGTGGGTGTAGCGCACTGCGAGCGCCAACGCGGTGCGGGCCTGGTAGCTGTAGAGCGAGCGGTGGCAGGGCGAGTTGAACCAGAGCGCGCCGTAGTGCTGCCAGTTGGCAAGCGTATCCGGCGCCTCACAGGCGCGGCCGCCTTTGTAGCCGGCGCGGCTCGGTCGGTAGTACTGCGCACCGGCGGTACCGAGATAGGAGCGGAAGCAGAAGCCGTCATCGGACAGCGCCAGCGGCCGGTCCGGATTGCCCTCGCCGGAGGCGATGCTGTCGCCGAGACCGGCGACGAAGATGTCGCGGACCTGGATCTCGGTCTGGACGCGCTGGGTCGGATCGGAGCCGGAGGAGACGTCGACGCTCGCCACCGTCTGCTTGCCGTAGCGGACCCGCAGATTGATCGGCTCGGCGCAGTCGAAGGTCGAGGTCTGCGGCCCGTCGCCGTCGTCGAACGACCAGGCGCAGGTGGCGCCGACCGGTACCGCGCCGGTCAGGCGCACGGTGACCGGGTGATCGATCGGGGTGATGTAGTTCTCTTTGACGTTGTCGCGGGTGCAGGGCTGGTTGACCCGGCCCTGAAGGTCGATGCAGAGCCGGTTGACCATGTTGCGGGCCCAGCCGCGGCCCTCGCTCTGGAGCTCCAGCGACTGCTCGGCGGCGAGGATGCTGCGGTTACGCGCGTTCTCGACATGGAGCAGGAAGTCGCGCTCCTCGCGGAACAGGCGGAAGCGATTGCGCACCTCCCAATTGATCTGCATGGCGCCCGCGTCCTGCGCGGCCGCGCGCGGAAGCGGCAAAGCCGTCAGAATCCCGACAAGCAGCAGGGCGCTGGCGGAGAGGGTACGAAAGAATACTGGGATCATGGCCCGCGTGTTCAACGGCAAAGTTGAGGCGGAAATAAGAGAGGATTGCTCCGCCGCCTGCAACCTTTCTCTGGGCCGTCCGTCTTACCGCTTCGCCTGCCGCAGCGCCCGCTCGCGCTCCATCGCTGCCACCTGCTTGGGCAGGTTGGCCTGGGCGCAGGCCTCCGCCAGCCGCCGCCGCTCCTGCCAGGGCTGGACCACGTTCATCCAGAGCTCGCGCGCACCCATGATGGAGATGGCGAGGCCGAACGGGATCACGAAATAGAGGATGCGGAAGACCAGCAGGGTCGCCAGCAGCTGCTCGCGGCCGAATTCGGGCAATGCCACCAGCATGGCGGCGTCGAACACGCCGAGCGAGCCGGGGGCGTGGCTGGCAAAGCCCAGCAGCGTCGCCAGGATGAACACGACGGCGAGCGAGAGGAAATCGATCTGCGGACTGGCCGGCACCAGCAGGTACATCGCCAGCGCGCAGAAGCCGAGGTCGACCACGCCGATCAGGATTTGCACCAGAGTCAGCGGCGCGGACGGCAGCACCACCTTCCAGCCCTTCTGGCCGAGCTCGCGGCGTTTGTCGCCCATGCAGAGCCAGACCAGATAGGCGCCGATCGAGGCGAGGCCGCCGAGCGCGATCAGCCGGTTGATCGACGACGGCAGCTGATCCATGTAGGTGGCCGCATCCGGATGGATGACCATGCCGATCGAGAGCACGAAGATGTTACCGAGCCAGAAGGTCAGGCCCGACAGGAAGCAGATCTTGGCGACGTCGATCGCGTTCAGCCCGTAATCCGAATAGATCCGGAAGCGGATCGCGCCGCCGGTGAAGACGGTGGCGCCGATGTTGTGGCCGATCGAATAGGACGTGAAGCTGGAGAGTGCTGCGATGCGATACGGCACGTGTTTCTTGCCGATCGTTCGCAGTGCAAAAAAGTCATAGAAGGTCAGCGTACAGAACGCGAAGAAGACGCAGATCGCCGCCAGCCCGATATTGGCGCGGGGAATCTCGGTCAACGCGGTCAGGATGACACCGGTATCGATGCCCTTGAGGGTTCGCACCAGCGTGGTGATCGCGAAGGCGATGATGAACACGCTCGCGGCAATGCCGAGGCGTCGCCAGCCGATCCATCTCTTGAAGCCGCGCTTCAACGCGGGCAGCAGTCCGTGCATTCATCCTCCCGGCGGGGGGCAAGACCGACCGGGCCAGACATTGGCCGGTCGGGTACGATCACTGCCCGAACTGGGCGTCGATCGCTAGGCATGATGTAGTTCATTTAAGGCAAAAACAGCGGCTTGTGCAGCCCTTGACAACGATAGGTTCTGCATTGGACCGGCCGCTTTTGTCATATGTGGTTCACATGGGGCGCGCGTTAAGCATATGAGTCGTGAGGCAGCCGACGGATCGGGCGCCCGAATGTTGGCATGATCTCAAATCCACCCGTCGCGGGCATTGTTCCAGCGCAAGCGGTTGCGTGCTTTTTTGGAACGTCGATGTCGCGTGCCGGTTAGCGTCCCATCAGCAATCGAACATGGCGGAATATGCGGCTTTTCGTGCGAGCCGACGCCGTCGTGTTCCCAAAACCCGAGAGGATCGGAACGATGGGATTGTTCACAAAAGACATCAAGACCATGAACGACCTGTTCGTGCATCAACTGCAGGACATCTATTACGCCGAGCAGCAGCTCACCAAGGCGCTGCCGAAAATGGCAGATAAGGCGACCGACCCGCAGCTGAAGCAGGGCTTTTTGACGCACCTCGAAGAAACCAGGCAGCACGTCAAGCGCCTCGAGGAAGTGTTCAAGATGCACGGTGCGCAGGTGAAGGCGGTCAACTGCCCGGCGATCGATGGCATCATCGAGGAAGCCGACGACACCGCCGGCGAAGTCGCCGACAAGGCCGTGCTCGACGCCGCTCTGATCAACGCGGCGCAGGCCGCGGAGCATTACGAGATCGTCCGCTACGGCAGCCTGATCGCCTGGGCCAAGCAGCTCGGCCGCACCGACTGCGCCGCCGTGCTTGCCAAGACGCTCGAGGAAGAGAAGGCGACCGACAAGAAGCTCACCACGCTTGCCGAGAGCAAGGTGAATTTGCGCGCCGCGAGCTAGGAGTCGGCAGAGCCAGAACAGCGCCGCGCGATCATTCGCGCGGCGCTTCTGTTGCTGGGGTGTCATGCCCTGGGAAGTCGGAGCGCTCGTGACGAGCCTTCACCGGTCGCTAATCATACCGGCCCTGCTCGCCGCTCGCGTGATCGGCCCAGTTGCGGAGGGCACAAGGGCAAGCAATGTGAGCGACCGCACACATTCTCCGTTCACCATTGCGACAACCGACACATAGCCGGTTACCGACTGTCCATTTCTGCCGGGTCTAGTGCGGGGTGGAATAGGGACCGGCAATGTATCAAGTTCTTTACTGTCTCACGGACCAGCATGATTGGCGTCTGGTCGCACTCGGCGGAGCGGTGTGTCTGCTCGCAAGCGCGGCGGCGATCAGCCTGTTTCACCGCGCGCGCGCGGCGAGCGGGGGTGCTCGCGTATCGTGGATCGCGCTCGATGCCGTTGTTGCCGGCTGCGGCATCTGGGCTACCCATTTCATTGCGATGCAGGCTTACGGGCCTGGCGCGGGTGGCGCCTACAACATTCCGGTGACGGTGCTGTCGCTGATCTTCGCGATTGCGGTCACCTTCATTGGTCTCGGCATCTCGGTGTCGGCGACGCGGACGATCCTGGTCGCGCTTGGTGGCGCCATCGTCGGCTCCGGCGTTGCAGCCATGCACTACACCGGCATGATGGCGTTCGAGATTCCGGCTCATGTCGGTTGGGCAACGGGTACCGTGACAGTCTCGATCCTGCTCGGCATCGTCTTTGGATCGTTCGCTCTGGTGGTCGCGGGACGACGCGACAGCATATCCAGCGCGCTGGGCGCGACGGTCTTGATGACGGTCGCCATCGTCTCACATCATTTCACCGCCATGGGGGCGCTGGAGCTGACGCCCGATCCGTCGATCGTCGTCAGCGGCCTGTCGATTCCGCCGGCCTCATTATCCCTCCTCACCGCCAGCGCCGCCGCCGCGATTATCGCGATCGCGCTCGCGGCGGCTCTGCTTGACCGCCGCGCCAAGGGCGAACTCGGACGCCAGCAGGTCGTGCTCGACAGCGCGCTCGAGAACATGTCGCAGGGGCTGTGCATGTTCGACGCGGACGGCAAGATCATGCTGTTCAACGAGCGCTACGCGGCGATGCTTCGCCGTACCGAGATCGCGCTTATCGGCCGCTTCCTGGTTGACGTCCTGCGGGAAGAGCAGGCCAAGGGCCAGTGGCAGGGCGACGCCGACGAATTCTTCGCAACGCTCGTGGCCGACGCGCGCGAGGGCCGCACCACCAGCCAGGTCGTCAACCGGTTCGACCGCTCCATCCGCGTCGTCAACCAGCCGATGCAGGGCGGCGGCTGGGTCGCGACCTTCGAAGACATTACCGAATGGCTGGAGGCACAGGCGAAGATCTCGCACATGGCGCGCCATGACGCGCTGACCGGTTTGCCGAACCGCGTGCTGTTCCACGAGCAACTCGAGCAGGGATTGCGCCGTGCGGGTGCGAACGACCAGCTCGCCGTGCTCTGCCTCGATCTTGATCACTTCAAGGACATCAACGACTCGCTCGGCCATCCCATCGGCGATGCCTTGCTCAAGGAGGTCGGCCGCAGGCTGAAGGCCACCGTCGGCGACAACGACACCGTGGCGCGGCTCGGCGGCGACGAGTTCGCGGTGGTCCAGATCGGACGTTCCGAGGAAGCTGCGGCGAGAGCGCTTGCCGGCCGGCTCGTCGAGGTGATCTCCGCGCCTTACGAGATCGACGACCATCAGATCATCATCGGTGTCTCGATCGGCATCTCGTTGTCGCCGCAGGACGGCAACAATCCGGACGAGCTGCTGAAGAACGCCGACCTCGCGCTGTACCGCGCCAAGGCGGACGGCCGCGGCACCTATCGCTTCTTCGAGACCGGCATGGATGCGCGCGCGCAGGCGCGGCGCCTGCTGGAAATGGATCTGCGCGCGGCGCTGCAACGGAGCGAATTCGAGGTCTATTATCAGCCGATCCGCGACGTCGCCAGCGACCGCGTCGTCGCCTTCGAGGCGCTGCTCCGCTGGAACCATCCGCAGCGTGGCCTGATCGCTCCCATCAACTTCATCCCGCTGGCCGAGGAGACCGGCCTCATCGTCCAGCTCGGCGAGTTCGTGCTGCACGACGCCTGCGCCGACGCGGCCACCTGGCCTGATGATGTCGACGTCGCCGTCAACCTGTCACCGGTGCAGTTCAAGAGTCCGAACCTGATCGCATCCGTGACCGCGGCGCTGGCCGCTTCGGGACTCTCGGCCCGCCGCCTCGAGCTCGAGATCACCGAATCCGTGCTGCTCCAGAACAGCGAGGCGACGCTGACCACGCTGCACGAGCTGCGTGCCATGGGCGTGCGGATCTCGCTCGACGATTTCGGCACCGGCTATTCGTCGCTGAGCTATCTGCGCAGCTTCCCGTTCGACAAGATCAAGATCGACCGTTCCTTCGTGTCGGAACTGGCGACGCGCGAGGATTCCATGGCGATCATTCGCGCCGTGACCGGCCTTGGCCGCAGCCTCGGCATCGTCACCACCGCGGAGGGCGTCGAGAACGACGCGCAGCTCGAACTGCTCAGGCGCGAGGGCTGCACCCAGGCGCAGGGCTATCTGTTCAGCAAGCCGCGGCCGGCTTCCGATGTCGCGATCATGCTGAACCGGCCGCGGCTGCGAGCGACCGCCTGAGGTTAGCCGCGGCGCAGCGCGAAATGCGCGCCGCAGAACGCCATCACGGCGCCAAGGCACAGCGCGGCGAGGGCAGCCAGCACGCCGGAGGCGGTCGGGACAGCGCTCGGCGCCGAAGCCGCCTGGCCTGCGCCTGCGAGCAGCAGCACGCCGACCGCGATCAGGAACTGCCGCATGCGGTGCGGGATCTGGCCGTCGGCGGCGCTCTGCATCAACGTCGCGGTGAAATAGCCGCCGGAGAAGCCGACGGTTGCGATCAGCCACCAGGCGATAGCCGCGCCCGCCGGCATGAACTCATGCGTGTCGGAGCGCCAGAGGCCGCCGAGGTCGAGCCCGTAGCGCGCGCCCAGCATATGCACCGCGAGCGCGAGCAGCACGCCGGAGATCACGGCAGCGCCGAGAATCAGGCGGCGCGGAAAAAAGGTCGTCTCAGCCATGCCTCGCTTGTAGGATGGCCGAGGGCGATCGCGCAAGCGGATCGCAGATGGGATTGCGCGGACGGGATTGATCGGGAAAATGCAGGTTTCGGATGCGCAGGGCGATCGAGGCGCGAGCTATGCCTACAAGGCGTCGCTGATCGGCTCGGCGCATCGTTTCGAGCTGACCGACGAGGGGCTGTCCTGGCACATCGCCGGCCGCTCCGGCCTGTGGCGCTATGACGAGATCAGTGCAATCCGGTTGTCGTTCCGCCCGGTATCGATGCAGCAGCACCGCTTTCGTGCCGATGTCAGCCGCAACGACGGCGGCCGCATCAAAATCCTGTCGACGAGCTGGCAGACTGCGGCGCTGATGGCGCCGCAGGACAACGGCTTTCGCGTGTTCATCGTCGAATTGCATGCGCGGATGGCGAAGGCGGGCAGCCACGCGACGCTGACCGCGGGCCTTGGCCACAAGACCTATGCGATGGTGCTGGCGTTCCTGGCGGTGTTGACGGTGGCGATGACGGGGCTGTTGATCCGAGCGCTCATGATCGGCGAGTTCGCCGGCGCGTTGTTCATCCTCGGCTTCGCCGCGCTGTTCGCCTGGCAGGTCGGCGGCTTCGTGCGGCGCAATCAGCCGCAGAGTTACAGTTTCGATCAGGTGCCGAAGGCCTTGTTGCCTTAGATGCAATCGGCCGCAATCAAACGTGACTTCGTTGCCCGGTGCTGATGTCGCATCGTGCGGCCATGTCAATCATGGACCGCACCACGCGCCCGCTCTCGGTGGATGAGATCGCCGAGATCAGCCGCACGCACCTGATCGATACGCCGCTCCGGCCGGCCGACCTGCTGTTCATGTTCGGCACCCGCGAGGACGTTGGCTTGCGCGCCGACACTGCCGCAAGGCTGTGGCGCGAGGGCATGTTCAGTTGGTCGATTGTCAGCGGCGGTGTCACGCCGGGTTCGGAGCAATCCGAGTGCACCATCATCAAGGCTGCGATGGTTGCGACGGGTATCCCGTCGGACCGGATCCTCGAAGAGCATCGCGCGACGAACACCGGCGAGAACGTGATCTACTCGCTGCCGATCATCGGCGCCGCACTTGGATTGCAGAACATCCGCAGCGTGATCTGCCTCGGCAACAGCTGGACCGCGCGGCGCTACCCGATGACGCTGCACCGGCACTGGCCGGAGGTTGAGAAGATGCTGCTCACGGTCGACAGCTTCGCGACGCCACGCGCACTCTGGCACACCGATGCCGAGTTTCGCCGTCGTGTCCTGCACGAATGGGACAAGATCGCGCCGTACAAGGCGAGAGGTTTTATCGCGGAATGGCCGCAGGTCTGAACAGCGTGCGGCACTATTCCGTCGAATCAAAATCCTCTTCCTTGGTGCCGAGCAGCGAGACGAGCGTGCGCAGGCCGGAATCGAGCTGCTCGAAGGTGGGCGGGGCGAGCGCGAGCCGGACCGCGTTCGGCGCGTGACCATGCGCGATCGCAAAAGTCGAGGACGGCGTCAGCGCGATGCCGCGCCGGGCGGCTGCGGCCACGAAGGTCTGCGAGCGCCAATGCGTCGGCAGTGTCAGCCAGAGATGATAGGAACGCGGATCGGAGGTGAACTGGTAGCCGGCCAGCAGCCTTGCCGCGGTCTGCTGCCGACGCGCGGCGTCGATGCGTTTGAGCCGCGTCAGCTCGGCGACGGTGCCGTCGGCCATCAGCCGCTGCCCGGATGCGAGCGCGTGGCCGGAGGCGATCCAGCCGCCGGTGCGGACCGCGCTCATCACGCTCTCACGCAGATGCGGCGGCGCGACGAGGATGCCGAGCGCAAGCCCCGGCGCGACCTTCTTGGACAGGCTGTCGAGCACGATGCAGCGGTCGGGCCCGAGGGCCGCCAGCGGCGTGTCGTCTGCGAGGAAGCCGTAGACGGCGTCCTCGATGATGGTGAGATCGAGCTTTTCAGCGACGCGCATGATATCGGCGCGCCGGGTCGCGTTCATGGTGACGCCGAGCGGGTTCTGGATGATGGGCTGGAGATACAGCGCCGACAGATGCGCTTCGCGATGCGCCTTCTGGATCGCATCGGGCCGCGCGCCGAACTCATCCATCGGAATCGGGACCAGCGTTATGCCGAGCCGCGCGGCGATGCTTTTGACGTAAGGATAGGTCAGCGCTTCGACGCCGCAGCGGCCGCCGGTGGGGACAAGCGCCGCAAGCGCGGCTGCTAGCGATTGCTTGCCGTTGGCGGTGAAGACGATCTGCTCGGCCTGCGGCGTGAAATCCTTGCGCGCGAGATAGGCGGCGGCGGCATTGCGCGCGCTCTTGGTGCCGGTGCTGGTGGAGACGCGAAGCGCCGATTCCAGTGCGTCGACGCGCTCGAGCCCGGCAAGGCTCTTGGCGATCATCGCCCATTGCTGCGGCAATAGCGGATAATTGACCTCGAAATCGATCCGCGCGTCGCGCGGCTCGCTCAGCGCCTCGACCTCGCGCCTGATGTCGCCGGAGATGAAGGTACCGCGTCCGACCTCGCCGACGACGAGGCCACGACGGAGCAATTCCGTATAAACCCGGCTTGCGGTCGAGACTGCAATGCCACGGTCATAGGCAAAATTGCGCTGCGGCGGCAGCCGGTCGCCGGGCCTTAACGTGCCGTTAGAGATATCCGAGGCAATGGCATCGGCAAGCTTCACGTATTCGAACTTGGACATTATTGCACCGAGAGCAATGTTTTACTTGCTCCGAGTAGTGTACTGGAGCATTTAAGTTCCATCAAGGTCCGCGATTGAGCCGAGGAGAGCGAGAGCAATCCGACGGCAAATGAGGTGCAGGCGCTTCCAGCGTCGGCGCCAACGGCATTCGTTTCGCCGCGCAGGACAGAAGTCCGGAGAAGAAAAATGACCACGATCTCGCAAACTGCAGGGCGGAGTTTACGCCCATCCTCGCCGAGCGGATTTTTTGGCACGCTCGTCACCGCCGCCTATGCGCTGTTCGACCGCCTGGAGCGCCGCTCCGCCGTCAAGACCCTGAACGAACTCGACGACCGCGCCTTGCGCGACATCGGGATCAATCGCAGCCAGATCGAGGATGCGGTGTACGGGCAGTTCAAGGCCGAGCTGACGCGGTATTTGTGAGTCGATAACTTCATGGCCGGGTCTTGTCCCGGCCATGGCGCACTCTGTGATAGGCGCGAAATGTCGCCGCATCGTCATTGCGAGCGCAGCGAAGCAATCCAGAATCTCGTCGCGGCGACGATGTCCATTCCGTCATCCTGAGGTGCGAGATTTGCGATGCGATCGCATCGCAAGTCGAGCCTCGAAGGATGAACGGCCGAGATGCAGCCGGGCCGTCGCCCTTCGAGGCCTCCGCTTCGCTCCGGCACCTCAGGGTGACGGTCATAGATTGGCGCTCGCGGCAACATTCGATATTCCGTTTCAATCGCAGACACACCTTCGCCCTCTCGCGGCGCATTTCGCCCGAGCTTTGCTTCGTCGCCTCACCCTCCGATGAAAGAGGGCGCAGGGAAGACCGGGTGCCGGCTGGCACCCGCGGTCCACTGTGCGAAGTTGCAGTCGGAAATCTGCACAGCGGCATACAGGTGAAGCCCAACACACGGCCTTCCCTGCGCAGTGGCTTTACGGCTTATGTCGTGCTCTCCCCGGGGAGCGATGCACTATTGCCCCCGTCGCCTTGCCGATGACTGATGTGCGCGCCCGGTCGGGCAGCTCACATCACCACAAGACTTGGCGCACAGACCCCGGGCGCCAGGACGACACGATTTCGCCGTACGCCGATCACACCGGTCGTGCGCGCGACGTCCTCGCTCACGGTTGCCCGCCCTGCGAAACCCTTCGCGCCGATGTAACCAACGTCCACCGCCGTCCGGCCCGCGTTCGTGACGATCGCGATGCGCCCCTCTTCCTTGGGCCGGGTTGCGGCACACCTGCGCCGTTTCCGAAATTCGGTAAAGTGGAATATTTTTGGCGGCGCGGATTGACCGACGGTTAGGGTGTTTTGCCCGACGGGCAACGCGATATCTTGTAGCCCGGATGGAGCGAAGCGTAATCCGGGAATCGATCCAAGCGGAAAGAGCGGCCCCGGATTGCGCTGCGCTCCCTCCAGTCTGCTCTCATGCTCCCCCGGCCGTCGATGTTCAGTGGTCCCATATGGGTGCTCACGGGGGACATGCTGCCTGTGAATAGTCGGGACAAGCGCCTCAATCCCCAGCTCGCCAGCTCGCATTGTGCCAGCGTAAGGCTCCCGATTCGCAAGGACGCTGGGGCAGATTAGTGATGGACAGCCAGCCGAACGGTGAGACATGGCTCGTGGCAAACCGATAATCAGCAGAACCTTTGCGCCAATCCATTTTGAAGATTTGGACCCTCATCGGTTCGAGGATCTAGTTCGCGAACTGATTTACGATTTTCGCGACTGGCAGAGCATTGAAGCCACTGGCCGGAGTGGCGACGATTCCGGGTTCGATATTCGCGCGTTCGAGAAGCAACCATCGCTGCCACCAAGTGATGCGGACGATGAAGACGATCCCGCTGACACGCGCCACCCAATGGAAGGGCCGCGCTGGATGATTCAAGGGAAGCGCGAGAAGAGCCTCAGCCCTTCTGATGTCAAAAAGATACTGGCAGACGTCGATCCGGACGAGCCGCCGTATGGCTACATACTGGCCGCGTCGGCCGTATTCTCAAAAAAATCATATGACGTTTTTCGAGACGGACTTCGGTCGAAGGGAGTAATGGAGTTCTATTTGTGGGGACGTGCAGAACTGGAAGACATGCTCCACCTACCAAAAAATGATCGGATCTTGTTCACCTTCTTTGGCGTCTCTCTCGTAAGCCGACGTCGATCACGCACAACCGAAGTCCGTGCAGCGGTGAACACCAAAAACAAACTCTACAAGGTGCTCGGCGATCATGTTCAGACGCTCAACAAACCCGTCGTCATCCGCGACATCATCGACGTTCACTATCCATTTGAAGATGAGTATCCCGACTTCAGAGAACGGCCTCGTTGGATCGAACAACGGGTTGTGAGGCACCACCCAAATGGCCTGCTAATCGACAGTCAGGAATATTACGCTTACGTAGACAAAGAAAAGAAAGAATGGGACTACTCGAGGCACGTCAACATCTTAGTTCAGATGCGGACGATAATTTCTGACGATGATCGGCGGGAGAACAGGGCGAAGCAGGGGGATGTCCTTGCGATTTGGGAATTTCTGCCCCGATCCAAACAGGGCACATTTAAAATTGCTGGGCTTTTGGCCTACTCCGATGTCGTGTTGGTCGATCCTAACGGCGACGGGCAATATAACTGCCCGCATCTCTACGTCGAGTTTAGCGACGCATCGGGCCCATATTCTGGCTTCTATGAACGCCTATCGATTAAAACCGAAAAGATAGAGCTGGATGATACCTGGCATCGGATTGATTTTTTTCCGAAGACTTTTCCTCGACCCCGACCGAAAGTCGGCTATCGTCGCCAGAGCGAAAAGATCAATCTCGATGCCACAACGCTCAAAGGTTTGAATAGCTACACACTTTCTTTGGATACTCTGATCGCAGTAGACGGCCGGTATGATTCCTTGCAGCAACGCGATATTGTAGAGATCGCAAATTCAGCCCGACAAGGCTACGACCGAGATAGTGCTGTGGTGGTGCGGCACGTGCATAGAGGTCTTTTTTCAGATTATCTCAAGGATCAGAACGACAAGTACAGCGTTCGCGAGGCCGCCAAACGTCAAGTGGGCCGAGAAGTTGGCGACGAAGAGAAAATAACAATACTGGAGGTAGAGTTTGCCTACATTAGGGATGACGAATAACCCACGCTATGTCGATGCCACGAGCGCGGCACGCTCCATCTGCTAGGATGAAACCCACGCGACTTGGCCCCACGCGCTACCATAAGCGCGGTCGTCCTCGGATTGGTCGGGCTTGCGGTGAAGCCTTGTCGTGGTGCCGGGCTGGCGCCGATGCCGGACGTCCAGGCGCTGCACATGCGCGACGACGCTGCCGGCGAGCAGGGCGATACGCGCCGCCGCCTGTTTGACCACGAACAGGATCGTCGTGACCCGGCTCAGCACACCGAGCAGGATCAGCACCGAGAAGACGTCGATATAGGCGAGGAAGTCGCCGACCAGCATCAGCTCCGGCGGAACCGGAATCCTGTGGTAGTAGGCCAGTACGAGAAGGACGACGGGGATGAAGGCGATGACCTTCCGCACCGTCAGCCGGTCCAGCAGTGCAGCGAATTGCACCACCAGCACCTCCCACAACGCATCACCGATCGCGAGCGGGACCTCGTAGGTCCATCTGCGCCACCATTGCCTCATGGCATTGCTCCGAGCTCAGTGCCTGACCACCAGTACCGAGCATTTTGCGTAGCGCACGACATGCCCGGCATTGGAGCCGAGGAAATAGGTGCGCATCGCCGGCCTATGCGAGGTCATCACGATCAGGTCGGCCTTCATGTGCACGGCTTCCTCCAGGATCTCGTGGTAGATGCCGCCCTGGCGCACCACGCTGGAGATGTGTCCCGCCTCGATGCCGGATTCGCGCGCGACGATGGCAAGGGCTTCTTCCGAGGTCTGGCGCTGCTGCTCGTCGAAGTCGGCCGGGACGTATTCGGCGAGCATCACCGGCGTCATCGGCAGCACGTTGAGCAGCCGGACCGATCCGCTCCAGTTCTGCGACAGCGTGGTCGCGGTCGCGATCGCCGGCTTGGCGAGATCGGTATCGGCAAGGTCGATGGGTACGAGGATGGACTTGAACATCTGCGCCTCCCTGTGAACCAGGCTGGATCAACCGGTCGAGACGTCGCCCGCGCGTCTCAACCCGATCGAAGCAGCTTGGGGCTGACGAACAGCACCAGCTTGCCGCGGCGGTAGGCCACGTCACTCCAATCCTTGACGTCAAAGTCGAAGATCGCAAGCCCCGCGGTGGGCAGGTTGTCCGCCAGCGCCTTGGCGCCGGCCGGATCGCCACCGCCCATCAGCATCAGCGCGGCCTCGTGCATGCCGGGATTGTGGGCGACCAGCAGCAATTGCTTCGGGTCGGCCGGGGCGGTTGCAGTGCGAATGGAGTCCAGGATCTGCGCGGGATCGGCGCCATAAAGTTCCGGCAGGACCTCGACCTGCGGGGCCGGGACGCGGTCCTTCATCGTCTCCCAGGCCTTGTCCCAGGTCTGCCGGGCCCGGACGGCGTGCGACACCAGTACGGCCTCGGGGAAGGGCGGATGGGAGGCGAGCCAGTCGCCGATCTCGGCGGCGTCCTTGTGGCCGCGGTCGTCAAGCCGGCGGTCCTGGTCACGGCCGCTTGGCGCGTCGGTCTCGGTCTTGGCGTGACGCAGCAGCATCAAACGGCGCATGGCATTCTCGAATCGTTCCACATCCAGGATAATCTACAGGCGCCGCCTGAGCACAAGGTGACAAGCGCCCGCACAGTCCTCTAAGAAAACGATATGAGCGAGACTTTCACAAGCGTGTCCCAGGAAGAAGCCGGCTTTCGTGAGCGCGCGCGGCTGTCGTTCGACCTCGATGCCGATATCTGCGTGATCGGGGCAGGGCTTGCCGGGCTCTCGATCGCGCTGGAGGCGGCCCGGCTCGGGGCCAGCGTCGCAGTGCTCGAGGGCCGCCATATCGGCTGGAACGCGTCCGGCAACCAGCTCGGCACCGTGATGCCGGGCTTCGCCCTGCCGCTCACCGAGCTGATCGAGCGCATCGGCTTCGAGGACGCGCGCGAGCTGTGGACGCTCTCGAAGGAGGGCGCCGAGTTCGTCCGGGCCAACGCCACCGAAGAGAACATGCCCGGCATCGGCCTCACCGACGGTGTGCTCGAGGTCTCCAACGTCGATGCCGGCGACCGGCTGATCAGCCGCTTGCAGATGCTGAACGAGGACTTCGACACCGAGGTCGAGGGCTGGCAGGTCGACCGCGTCCGCGATGCGCTCAAGACCGATCATTACTTCCACGGCGTCCATTATCCCAAGGCGTTCCAGGTCGACGGCCGCAAATATGTGCAGGGCCTTGCGGCGCTGGCGCGAC
>Ga0307510_10005381_pt1 | contig 15238 bp, 19 predicted proteins | sample 12_EM_MG_FD_207224 | JGI IMG/M metagenome (GOLD analysis project Ga0307510, IMG submission 207224) | Populus trichocarpa ectomycorrhiza microbial communities from riparian zone in the Pacific Northwest, United States - 12_EM | ecosystem: Host-associated > Plants > Roots > Unclassified | place...
TTCTGGGTGTTAACATTAAGCTCAAGCTTGGGACTCTTGATACCCTGAGGGTACGTGATACGGTTGATATCTTCGATGTGGCGAGCAGTAGCGAGGGCAGAAGGTAGAGGCGGAGCGATGGTGGAATTGATAGTTGTCTGAAGATTCAGCGGATCAGGTCGCTTCCGCGTGTGCTCAGGAGACTGGGGAAGAGTAGTGTCGATGCGTAATGGCTCCTTCTCCACGGGCTTGACTGGAAGTTCCGGAGGAATATGCGGCGCAGGCTGTGGTGACGGCGGTGGCTGTGGAGCCGCAGCACTTTTGTTGGCCAAGGTTAGCTCTTTGGTGGCAGTCGTGGCGGGCCGTGATACCTCATCCTCGACTTCACCTTCTTCTGGCAGGGAAGAAGTGGAGTCCTCCACATCGTCAGTGAGAGAATGAACACTCTCAGAGGCCTCAACAGCCTTGAGTTTGTCTTCCTCTGCCTTGCGCTGTCGCTCTGCCTCCTCCTTCGCACGAGCTTCCTCTTCTTCTTGGAGCTTGCGTAGCCGTTCCTGTTCCACACGCTCTTTTTCTGCTTTCTCCTCGGCTTCGCGTTGCACCCGCGCCTCCTCCTCTAAGCGCACGCGCTCTTTTTCCTGCTCCTCCTTTTCACGCGCTACCCTCGCTGCACGTTCCTCGGCCTCTCTGCGTTCCTGCTCTTCCCGAGCAGCACGCTCCTCGGCCTCCCTCCGCTCCTTCTCCAAGATAGCACGTTCTTCGGCCTCCTTTCGCTCCTTCTCAGCTCGTTCTGCTTCCTCCTTTGCCTTGCGTTCTTCTTCCTGGCGACGCTCCTGTTCCTCAATTTCACGGCGGGCAGTAGCCTCATTGGCCCTGACCAAAGCGTCACTTGATTTGCTCTTGTCACCGCCTTCCCCTTCTTTTGCCCTCTCCTCGGCCAGGCGCTTTTCTTTCTGTTGCTGGCTCTCTATCCGAATCGGTTGCCGTTTGATATCCTTTTTTACAGATGCGGGAGAGGGTGGATGAGGAGGAATAATGGTTGGAGGGGGAGGAGCGCGCTTCAGTGTGTCAAGGGTAACTTCTTGTCCCGAAGCATTCTTGATTGATACCTTCTTTGCAGGGATGAAGGCACCAGCATTAGCGCTGAGTGACGTTGATCGATTGGCAGTCGAAGGCGTGGATGGAGGAGAGGTGACGGGGGGAGGGGGTTGTGGAGCAGATGGGTGAGGAGGATGGTGCATGGGTGGAATAGCATGCGATTGAGTAGGTGTGCCAGGTACCTGTTGTAGGGGCAAGGGCGGGTTTCTTGGTGACATTGGTAGACCAGCAGACGGTGGAGCCGGACCTGGCGGATGATGGGGCGGTGGGGGTTGGTGCTGGGGTGGAAGAAGGTGGCCGGGCCATTGTGGTTGATAGAATTGGTCCGGAGGCACACCAGGAACGAAGGGCGGGTGATGATACTATACATACAACATTATCAGGATTATGTGCTGACGTCATCGAATCAATGGAGTTAATACACGCACATAGTAAGGGGACCACATGGCGGAAGGTGGGGGTAGCCCGCTAGGTGGGCCAGGGGGCGCATGTGGTGTCAGCCTCGGACTAGGCAGAGCCGTGGGCGCGGGACCAGCACTGGGACCGCCAGAACCAGCTTGCGGCCGACCACTGATACCGACGCTATTGGCTTGACCATTCGCCATGGGACGCGAATACACGGGGGACCGAGGAGCGGTAGAATTACCATTTTGGCCTTGGCGCGGAGCACTTGACGGGAACGGGGTCTGGTATGGCTGAGCCGGTCCACCTTGGGAAGGTAACGATACGGATCGTGATGCAGGGGAGGCTCCCTCAGGGGGTGTCGGCACGGACTGGGAAGGACCTTGAAAGAGCTTTGCGATTGCAAAGCTCTTCTTGTCCATCTTTGGGGCAGGAGAGGGCGTAGAGGTAACTGCGGCCGCAGCCTGAGAGGATGACATTGAAGGAGCGGCGAGGGGTGGGGGTCGATTTGTAACGGCAGACTTTGCAGCGTCAGACCCACCATTCTGGACGGCAACGGAGCCAAAAGATTTGACACCCTCGGCAGGTTTTACTGCCGGGACAGATGCTGGCGAAGAAGAGATAGGTGCCGGGGCATTATCTATCGAGCCAAAGGTTACGGGTGATCCTTGGTGACGTAAATTAAATGGAGGCGAAGAAGAAAGGATAAAAAATACCTTGCTTCACCGCATGTCGAGGGATGTTGACACCATCCTTTACGGAGACTCCTTGGCCAAGAGCGCTCGGACGGCGGGAATGTGTTGCATGAAAGCTTGCGGGATTTGTGGCGGAAACGGGGGTAGGTGGGGCAGGAGATTGTGAGCGTGGAGTAGAGTTTGCGCTATTCTGTTGTGGAGGGCCCCGTAGCCAAGCAGACTTTGACGGAAGAGGATTCTTTGGCGTTGAGGCTGTTGCGGATCTGCTCATTCTGCGAGACATGGTGAGCAAGGGCAGGAAGGGAGATAGATGCGTGAAGAATAATAAGACGAAGTCAACTCGGATAAGATATAATGAGAATAATTAACCGGCGGTCACGCAAAGAGGGTATGAGAGAAATGCACAGAGGTTTGTTAATGCTAGGAGTAGAGAGTGGGCCACGCGAGCGATAGAGGCGGTAAGCCTTTGAAAGGGAAGAACAATGGGACGCGACCGATGGATAGAGATCGAGTGGGATGGAAAAGTAAGGGGAAGATGCTCACGAATGTGGACGAGTATCGCCTGTCGGGATGGGGGAGAGATCTGAGTTTTTGTGACTCGATGTGGGAGTAGTACGTGCTCGGGTGGTCTTTTCGAAAAATGACCTGCCAGCAGGCGAACTGGCTAGCAAGTAATTCGACAGAGGCAAAGAAGAATAGGAGAAGGGGGAAGGGGATGAGGAGAAAGGGGAAAGGGGAAGGGAGGGATAGGATGGACGGATGGGTCCAATCCAGAGGTCAGTCCTTGGGACGTGAAGGGTGAGTAAATGCGCTCGGTCGACCACTCCCAAAGAAAATCCAGCCCAGCCTCTTAGTTGGACCCCCTGTCACCTACCCTCCAATACCAGACCCTTGACACCCTTTCACAACACACGACACAATTAACCTTTGAAAGCCAGCGCCAGTAATGTTGACTAAAAAGGGTCATGTTACGCTTCCGTGCCTGTCCCACTCCTGATGTTTACGGTACTTCGTGGTTCCGGCCTTGGCCAACTTTAGACGGGCAGTGGCATGTCTAACATGTACTCTAGTGGTTCCGTCCACAGTTCCGTCCACCACGCGTACCCAACGCTAATAACGAATATAAGGCGAGCCGCTTAGCCCTCGAGCTATTTTCCGTTCGGCCAAAATTACCCTCATGTTACCGACATTCAACCCTCGCAAGAATTCCCTCTCAATATCCCTCACAGAATCCGTCGTCTTCCTTCGCTCCGTAGACCTTTCCGCAAATCGGTCCACGACCCCCGAAAATGCTTCACCGTCTATCGTCCGTGGTCTCTTAATCCTAACCCTAGTTAGGCCGACTCGCATCTGCAACATTCAAGTCGAGCTCACCGGCCAGTCGATCACAACGTGGACGGAAGGTACATTGTCCCATATGGTCTTTGTTCGCAAATATCAATATCGATTTATCATCGTTGCAGGGCAGAGCACACGCTATCCCGCAGAATTGCTGGAGAAGATTAACCTTTACTCCGCGACTCGCACCTTTTTTCAGGCGCCCCGTATCCCCTCCGGCCGCCGTGCCCTCTCCCTCGAACCTGGACTCTCCCATTATGCCGACGAAGCCGAGTTTTTTAATCGTCATCGTCCTTCCACACCATCGATAGCACGCGGTTCGGGCCACATTCACCAATTCAACCCTGTCGAAATCCCTCGAGGCAGAGAGCGCGCGCGCGCTCGCATTGGCGCTGACGAGTATATCCTCGAGCGTGAACCTCCTCCGCAGTTTCATTCGCCCTCCACACCTGGCCTTAGTTCTCCATCACCTGCGTCATCCAGGGATGATGGTTCAGTGCCGCCGCTTAACTCACGCGTAGATCGCTTGCATCCACGTCCCCCGCTAACATCTTCGCGATCGACAACGACAATCGAACGGCGGTCCCCCACAATCTCACCTCCGTCCATGATAGACTTGTCCTATGAGAGCCGGTCATGGTCACGTACGCGTTTCCTGCCCACATCTTGTCGTCATTGCTCTCATCATATTCTTCCCTTGTTGTAGGCAACTCCCCTTCTGTCTCACACCTTTCACTGCCCGCCAACTCGAACCTGGACTCATCACAGCCTTCCTCACTATCACGCGAGGGTCGTCGTGCCTACTTCGATGACCAGTCGTTAGAACGCCAACGTTCCCCAAGTCGTGGACGCGTGCGTTCCCGGTTTAGCTTTGCTAGTGTGTCCAGTTCTATACTAGATGCCATGCGCAGCGTGCAGGGTACGCCCAGCAAACGTGGTCTCTCGAGACAACGTGAAGAAAGTAGGGGCGATGAGCGCTCTCACACTCCTCCCACTCGTCTTAGCCACGTGGAAGAGGCTGCTGTCACCGATGGCAACGAGCACTGTCCAGAGAGTTCAGGAGACGGGTGGCAAGAGTTCAAGAAGGGTATGCATGTTGTACTGGTCTCTGTCATCTCGCGCTGATTGACGAACGTGCAGGAACATACACGTTCCCCATCTCTTTTGTAATCCCATCCCACGTGCCTCCCACGATGCAGTGCAATTACGGTTCTGTCTGCTGGCGTTTAAAGGCCAGGGTCCACCGCCCAGGAGCATTAACGCCCAAGCTCTCTGCCTCGCACGAGGTCGTCGTCGTCGCGTCGCCAAGTGAAGACGATAGGGACGATACCGACAATGTCACCATCGAACGGTTTTGGGAGAGTCAAATGCAGTATATGCTCACTGTCTCAGGCCGGGTATTCCCCATCGGCGGCGCTGTGCCAATAACGCTCAGCTTGTTGCCCCTGGCAAAAGTCAAGATATTCAAGGTCTTGGTGCAGCTCGAAGGTAATGTAATCTATCTATCCTCCCTGATTACCATCACTGAGGTCAACAGAGCGGGTGGATTACTTCTTCGCTTTTTCGGACAAGGCGCGCCGCAAGGATCCTGATCGGCAGGTTGAGCTCCTTTCCCTCCAGTCCAAGGACGAAGACACGCCACTTCTCCCGCTCCCGCAGGTGGTAACTCCAGCCACAGAGTCTATGCTTCATCCCCTCCTCAAAACCCATGACGACCCGTCAGAGTTCATGGCAAGTTTGATGGGTCCTGGTCCGTGGACGTTACAGATGGCCCTGACGGTCCCGGATATACCCGGGACGCTGCACTTTTCAAACAAAAACAAGCGTGCGCCGATAGAGATCACACATACCCTTAAGGTTGTGGTGCGCGTACAGCGAGGCGACGAGCAAGAGGTAGACCCGCACTCGGGGAAGCCAAAGCAGTATGACATTGTGATGCGAGCGCCCGTACACATGCTTTCGGTTCGTCTCTTAATTATATCAAATTTGTGCATCAGGCACCGTCGTATTAATGCAACCTTATGTGTAACCTTATGCGTTCTAGCCCCTGTCAAACGCCCATCACACCGCTCTCCCGCGCTATTCGGAAATTTTCGGGGCCTCGTCCCCATTAGCTGCCACATGCGCGCCTTCCGAGGACCATGGGGACCCTTGTCGCCGGGCGCATCGTTCTGTTATACTACAGAGCCAGGTGGTAACAAGTGTCTTCCGTCCTTTGGCGTTGCCTGAAGAACGGTCGGCCGAAGTGGACGCATTTTATGAGCGTAACATGATTTTCGAACGGTTGATCACTGGTCAACAAAGGGAGGATGGTAGCCTACCACCAGCTTATTGCGCTGCTTCATGATCTCGCCAAGTGATGATGGACTGATCTACTTATGACCCAGCCACGACGTATTCGTTTACTATTATCGGACGTATAATGTTTCATGATGACACTCCGGAGATCAGACGGAATGATGCTACTACTGTAACGGAAAAGAATAATGGAAACAATGGGTTCCTTGTCGGATGGATCGATCTCATCATTCGAGAATGCATCGATGGAACAATGATTGACTGACTGAAACAAAGAGCGCGAATCTTAAATGGTGCGCTACCGAATGGGCGTCGTTAATAGCTCTTCGTGCACGTTGAAATGCCTGTTTTTGGCCGATAATCAGCACAGTAACCAAAACATATAAAATCCCCGAAAATCTTTTACGGGCAAAAACTCACGTCTCGACATGTCCTTCGGCCCGACAGGACCCCTCGCCATTCTCCCCCCAGGTGACGATCCACCGACCGAGCACGTGGCCTGCACCGTCCAGCGTCTCCGCGACCGTCTCCTCCGTGGCGGGTTGCACGCCCTCGGCGTCCTCTGGAGGCAGCTGCACGCGGCGCGCGAGCTCCCAGCGCGCAAAAGCGCGCGGGGTGTCGCAGAGGAACACGGGGTCGTACACGCGCGTCCTGCGGGGCGACAATGTCAGCGTGAGCGTCGTGAGCTCGATCCCTGCGGGCGCATTCTCGTTGTGCGAGTGCGTCGTTTGCTTTTGGTGCTGGTCCTGCTGCTGTTGATGTGTCGTCGTTGACGGTGTGCTTGCGGTGGACAGGCGGCGTAGGATCGTGACGTAGGGTCTGCCGCACCATCCGACGAGCGCTGTGGAGACGCCTGAGGTGGCGAGGGCGGTTGCGGCTAGGGCGGCGCGGGCTGTGGATGGGAGGGACGACTCGACGATGAATATGAACGGGGAGAGTGTGCTTGCGAGCGCGAGGGAGGAGAGGGAGAAGATTTTGAGGCGGCGGAAGGTCTGCGTTAGTGGACCGACGTAGATGAGTGACGCATCGTCGTCGTTGCAAGGTGAGGGATTGCGCGTTGCGTCGGCAACTGCGACGGTCGATAGAGGTGCCGCTAAACTGGGGCTTGAGGAAGAAACGGCGCAAGACTCATAGGGAGGCCGAGAGTGCAGTCGCCTACATGATTGGGCAGGTATGACAGGGTGTCCAAGTATTTTTCTCGACGGGTGTAACAGAGCCCTTTGAAATACTACTCGTTGCATAGAGTGCGGAAGGTCAAGGAGTCTTCGCAACGCGCAGGGTAACACTTCTTGAACGGAGATTGTAGACACACGCGGCTCCTCGGCTTGACCGCCTAATTCTTCGTGTGTCCCGATTTGGAATGCTGTACCAATACCAAATCCATCAATGCTGTACTGGTACGTGACCAAGCTTTTTCTCCACAAAAACATAGGCATCCATATACTTGTCCAGAAACTTAATAATGCCCTCTGTTTTGGTGTTGTCAGCTTGCACCGCATCAGCCGTTTTGCGCTGCGATGAACGAATATCGATATGTGGGGGCGGTGTACTGCTCCACAACCCTACCACCGTCCTCACTATAAAGGACCACATCCCCTTCCCCAAATCCCCAAATCCCCATTTCCTTCGTAACCTGCAACATGTATGACAAATCAGCATCGTCTTGTTTTCAAACCCTTTTCGAGGCCGCTTTGCGAGACTACGAGAAGCAGACGGGGATGACATTGGCTGAGCATCCGCTCACTCAAGAACTCCAGGATTGCCACTCTGTCGAATCCGTCATGGCTGTACTTGAAGACCAGGCACGTGCCTTGAGTAAATCTGGGAAAAGCGATAGCCGAGTCATGAAACCGCTCAAATCCGCCGTCTCTGTTCTGTTTGCGCTTTCCACTACCACTCTCGGCGAGGCCATCAGTCTGGTACGTCGGAAATCAAAGATGGGTGTTGGGTACCTCTGACGCTCGTCATATAGCCTTTCCCACCGGCTAAGGCGATATTTGCTGGCTTTGCCATCCTAGTCTCCGTTTGTGCCTTTCTTTAGGTCTTACGCGCGCACCTTCCCTGACATCCAGTGTATCAGGCTGTCAAGGACGTCAGTTCCAGCTACGATGCCCTCGTCGACTTGCTCGAGTCCATCGAACACTTCTTAAACCGCCTTGATATCTATACCAAAATATCACCGACGGAAGCCATGGTCGAAATCATCGTCAAAATAATGGTGGAGCTTCTCGCCACCCTTGCTCTCGTAACCAAACAGATCAAGCAAAAGCGACCAAGTAAGTCAGCCACCCTCGGAGAGACTTCAGTTGACCGAACAACACGCAGTAAAATTTATGAAGAAACTATTAGGAGAGCATGATGTCGAGGCAGTGTTACAACGACTAGATCGACTCACGTTGGACGAGGCACGCACTACCGCGGCGCAGACTCTCGAGGTCGTTTACAGCCTTGTCCAGAACATGAGGATCATCATGGCAGGTGAGTAAACTCCACTCGCATAGTCACACAATGGCTGTTGAACATTGTTCCTCTAGACGGCAAGGCATCGATAGCGTGCGTCCAGAATGCTCTTAGTATGTTCTACTACCGACAAGGAGCGAGTACTGTTCCTGACTAAGGTTTAGAACTCCTCCAGCAAATAGCGACCGACATGAACAAGTCGAAAAGTTAGTTACATCTTATTGCCGACGTTGAGTGGTGGATATTAAGACCGTCTCACAGGAGCCAAGATGCAGAAAAACTTTCGGAGGTGGCTCTCCCCGCCAGATCCCTGGGAGAATCATAACACCGCCCACAAATGTCGCCACCATGGAACAGCAGAATGGTTCATTCGAGGGAGCGTTTTCTCGAAATGGAAAATTCCCTCCACTGGTTCCTTACTATGGATCCGTGGCAAGCGTCAGTATCTTCCACATCAAGTTACGCGGGGGCTGATGATTGTTGCTTTTATAGCGGGCGCAGGAAAGACCGTTCTTTGGTACGTTTAACTTGTCTTTATTTGTCGTGGAGCTTACCATACGGACAGCTCTGAAGTCATCCGGGACATCGACACCTTGCGGAAAGATGGACATGCCTCCCTGGCGTTCTTCTATTGTGACTTCAGGGAGGGCCAGAAGAAGGAGCTGCGTGGATTGCTCTCGTCTCTGCTCGTCCAGCTTTGCCATCAATCCGACTCCTACTGCGACGTACTTGCCGATTTCTACTCGGAATATGGAAGTGGTTCGCAACATGCTAGCGATGACGCGCTTGTCGGATGTTTGAAAGGCCTTCTTAAACTGCCAGGACAAACCGCCGTCTACCTGGTTGTGGATGGTCTGGACGAATGTCCGATTACAGCTGACATGCCATCGCCCCGAGAAGAAGTCCTGGACTTCATCGACGACCTTGTCAAATTAGAACTTCCGAATCTGCGCATCTGTCTCACTAGCCGACCAGAGATCGACGTTAAGGCTGTTCTCAGTCCCTTGACATCATATTCTATTTCTCTCCACAGAGAGAAGGGACAAATTCAGGACATCGTCAACTATATTAAGTCCGTCGTCAACACGGATAAAGGGATGCGAAGATGGAGTGCGGAGGACAAGGAGCTTGTTATTGACGTCCTGACAAAAAGAGCTGATGGAATGTAAGACATATCAATACCTTACTTCTTTACAACACTCACACATACCTGTATTTCAGGTTCCGGTGGGTGTACTGCCAAGTCGCCTATCTTCGTGGCTGCCTTCCGGGACGTATCCGCCACGCTCTGGCCGAATTGCCAGAAACGCTCGACGAGACATATGAGCGTACCCTGCGAAGGATCAACAAAACGAATTGGGAATTTGCCCACCATCTCTTTCAATGTGTCGCGGTAGCCTCCCGCCCTCTCAGCGTCAAGGAACTGGCGGAGTTCCTGGCCTTCGACTTTGAAACAAGACCGATTCCCGAGTTTCACGAGGGTTGGCGCCTGGAAGACCCAGTTACCGCTGTGCTATCCACATGTTCCACTTTGCTTGCCGTCGTCAACGTAAAGGGATCCAAAGTGATCCAATTTTCGCACTTCTCGGTGAAGGAGTACTTGACATCCACCCGCCTCACCGAAAAGTGTGACACTATCTCCTCCCGTTTTCATGTGTCTGTGGCGGCCGCTCATACCCTCGTCGCACAAGCATGTCTAGGCCTTTTACTACACTTCAACGATGACATCACCGCAGGCAGCCTACAGACATTTCCTCTCGCCGAGTACGCCGCCCGGCACTGGGTTGGCCATGCTCAGAGTTCGGATGCGTTGTCAAACCTGCAAGATGGCATTAAACTCCTCTTTGACCCGAGAAAGCCGCATTTAGCCGTCTGGGTGTGGATATACGATCTCCAAGGCTCATGGAGTCAAACATGGTGGATAGAGAAGCCTCCACGGCCCAGAGGAACGCCCTTGCATTATGCTGCTCTTTATTGTCCCGACACAGCTTTAAGATTCCTGGTCACTGAGTACCTCGAGGACGTGAACGCTCGGTCCGAAGACGACAATTCGACCCCATTGCATCAGGCGTCGGACAGTGGACGTGCGGAAGTGGTGCGCACCCTTCTCGAGCACGGGGCAGATCCCATAGCTCAGAACAAGCGTGGGTGGTCCCCATTGCATCGGGCGTCGGATAGGGGACACGCCGAAGTCGTGCGTCTCTTGATCGGGTACGGCGCGGCTGTGTCTGCCCAGGACGAGCAAGGGTGGACCCCGTTGCACTGGGCGGCGGACAGGGGACATGTCGAAGTCGCATGCGTCCTTCTCGAACGCGGTGCAGATGCGACGGCCCAGGACGAGCAAGGGTGGACCCCATTGCATCGGGCGTCAGACCAGGGACACGCGGAGCTCGCTCGCGTCCTCCTCGAACGTGGCGCGGAGGTGACAGCTCAGGACAAGTACGGCTGGACTCCGCTGCGTCACGCGACGGAAAAGGGACGGGTGGACATCGTACGCGTCCTCCTCGCGCACGGTGCAGGCGCTACGACCAACTATACGCGTGGCTCGCCATCGCAAGCGGGGCTTGCCAGCGTATGTCCTATTCCACCCTTTTGGGTCTGGCACTCGTCTGCGAGAGAACTACACGACTCGATGACCATCCCAAGAAGCGTCAGCTGGTGGGCATCATGACATTATGCAGGCTGCTGTCGAATCGTAGGCGCGGGGGTAGTAGTTGCGATAAGGGTGGCTTCAGATTCGTATCCCAGAGGTGTCCGACGTTTCATTCTATGTATGATAGTGAAGAAACCACAATGTATTCAAAGCACGATTCTACCTCGATCTTAAGTACTGACCAACAAGGGTGGCTGAGCGATCCTACTTTGAACCTGCAACGATATTTCCTTAATTGGCGAACAACTAGAAACTGGTCTCAGATTTCCAGCATACCGAATATCTATGATGCGTCATGAGACGGTTGCTGTCGTTAAAACCGCAAGACGTGAGCTGATCTGAGTGGCGTTGGATTGCGCAACACTTTATTGTATCACGGTTGGCATCATATTGCCCGTGTACTCACTTCTATTGTTTGTTCAGAATGTCTGGGCCACGAGACTCACGGATACAATAATACACTTGTTAGCTCCGTCGTCTGCTTTCAATCACTGGTTTGCCGGCAACAATGCCATGCTGTCAATTGATTGATGCGATTGATCGCCACGGACGGGAATAGAAGTCCAGGCCCAAGTTGATCTGGGAAAGGAACAACTGTGTAGTGTCTAAAATCGTTGCCCCATCATTTTGATAGTAGCCGTGTGGTTGTTAGCTGTGAGATGAGAGTGACTCTATGATTAAGTATGATGGAGGGTGATCTGAGTACTAGACAGCGATTAGGGAAGCGGTGAGTGGTAGACGTCTCATACAGGTTCTAGTAACATGCAGTAATAAGTCAAAGCGTGACAGAGGTGCGTATATATCTAATCAGTCGTCACTGGTGTAACCGGTTAGTAAAGAATCTATTTCGAGGGGCTCAGATACGCACTCAGCAGGTTCCCGTCGAAGGAAAAGATCTATTGCCGCAGAAAACGCAGCAAAAGCCAGGCCACCTCCAACTGCGCCTGTTGGTCCAGAATTGCGCGCGAGAATACCCCCGGCGACAAAACCAGCAGCGACGGGGTTCACCATGTCATTTCGCGCTCGATACTGTGGGTGAATAAGACATCGTCAACGACAAGACCAGAAAACCTGGTAGAATATGTGCGAACCGATTCGATGACGCACTCAATCCCCGCGTACAAAGCTCCGACCTTCCCAAAGCCCTTTCCGCTCCTCCACATACCTCGGCCCATATCCCTGAAAATCTCCATCGACTTCTGTGTCGTGCTCAAGTTCTGTCGTAATAACGGGTCCTCGTACGCAAACGACGAAGACATCAACGAAAAGAATCCACCGGCAGCGAAACCTGATGAAGGTTCCAAAAAAAAAAACGGTAGGCGAGGTGCGAAAATGAGAAAACAGGACGTACCGAAGACACCAGCGAGGGCCGTTTTTCCGAGGCAGGATTCCATCCCGACGGACATGTAGTCCTGGTATTTCTTGATCTGCATCACGTTCGCGCGGTCTTCCTCCGTCATCCCCGGAGGGAGTGGCTCCCTCCCTGCTGGGAAGACAGGAGCCAAAAGAGGGTGTGTTTGCATTGCGATCCTGGTGGGAGCTCTGCCAGCCAACCAACGAGGCGAGGTGTCGGTCACGGCACAGCACACGGCACCAAATTTACTTTTTCGTGCGGAACGGTCCGGCTCGGCCCGTCACGATTTCGGGAGGGGAGACCCCCACTCGGCCGGTCTCGTCTCCGTGTTTTTAACTAAAAGAGATGCAGACACCGATATACTACCCAAAAGCCGAGTTCATTGAGACAGTAAGTGTTACCAGCATTGATGAAGAGACGCTTTTTACGTATCGATGGTCAAGGACACGGGCAACAAAGTCTCGCGTCGTGCCACGATTTCAGGACCTCAGAACATTATCCTAGGCGGGAAGACGATCATCTCGAACGGCGCCATCATCCGGGGGGATCTGAAGCGTGCCGGTCCCGGACATGCCGTGGTTATCTCGTTGGGCCGGTATTGTCTCGTGGGGGAGGGGTGCGTCATGAGGTGCGTCTCAACACGGCTCTTTGGTCCACTCTCCAACCGAGTCGACCGTCCGACACGCGTCGTGACCCATCATACAGGCCGCCTTACAAGACGTATCGTGGTGCATTCAACTATTACCCTATGAAAATCGGTGACTTTGTCCACATTGGTGCCAATACCATCGTAGAAGCGGCGACTATTGGCAATCATGTGGAGATCGGGAGGAACTGCGTGATCGTGCGTGACTCCCTACAGCTCGTCCGGTTCATATTAGAGTCTACAGATTCTCTGAACAGGGAAAATTTACGATCATCAAGGATTGTGCAAAGATTGCGGATAACACCATCATCCCTCCCAACACGGTCATCCCGGGGCTGACCCTCTTTGCCGGCTCGCCTGGTTCGCGTCGCGCGACTGTACCATAAAAGGAGGCCGATCTCATGTTTGCTCGATATAGGTCACTTTGTCGAAGATCTTCCCGAGTCTACGCAAGAAGTCGTCGAAGCACACACCAAGTCGTATTACACGCGATTCCAGCCAGTCGAGCGTTAACGTGACGGAACACACTTTTCAGCTTTCCGCTCGGAGTCATCTTCGGATTGGCCACACATGTACGTCGTTGCTGCGTATTCCACCCAGCTGCTTCTCGATACCTCATGGCTCTGTTGAAGCCTAGCCACTGATCAGGCCTTATTCCGTAGTTGACGAGCGTATCACCGGGTAGTATGACGGAGATCGGCATTCAAAGCACGGGGCTAGAACACGGAATCAGTAACTTTCCCCTTCAGGAGGAAACTCCAATGTCACCATTTAATCTTCGTACTCTATCTATTTCACATGCCAAGTTTTGGCTGTGGACGGGGTCAGAAATGTAGTGACAACCGAGGAGAGTGAGATGCAATATGCGTGGGATCAAATGTCGACAGTCGACGAAGATAATAAATCCTCGTTTTCAGTAAAGCTTGACATCCATGACTTCTGCTGGTGACACTATTGGTCTTACATGGTCAGCGACAAAACGCAAGAATGCTTACTGAGCAACTCACATGCGGTATGGAATAGCGTGTCCTCTACAGGTTTCCAACACGCGGGTTCAAGGTGTGGGCGCCGACTATCCCCAGTAGGAGCTTGTACGCACGGATTCATCTTCATATGTTCCCGGGAGAATGATAACACGATCTCTACATCATCGGGGAACAGGTCGAACACCCGTCCCCCGAAATGGGATATGCAGAGACAACAGTAAAGTCGATGCTCACAAGCTTGTTCCCAACAACCCATGCCATGATGAAAGTGATGAAGCATCTTTTCTCGAGTACACACTCACCATCCTACATCCTTGTTCGAGGGTGTTGTGCAACAGCTGGCTATCTATGACTACAAACCCTGGCCGACTGCAGGACGAGCTTTGTTTCCGAGTCGACGACATCCACCGCTTGGTATAGGCACCTCTTCAATTTGACGGCTCCCCCATTGGCACACGGAAAAACCCGACAGTTTCGCATCGGAAATGATCAACCACAGAAATGAGGATGGCTTCCATATCATCGACTGACGCTAGCTTTCCAGCAACTCGCGGGTGTTCTCGGTATGCGAAGAAGTTGTGGATCTGACCGGCGTAGTCAATTCTCGAACACACACACGGCGGCCATGTTCAGTGTGACCCGACAGAGGTGGAATGCTCCTAGTAGGAGGATATCATTGCGGAGTATGTGACGGTCTTCACGCCACATGAGATGTTATTGCGAACGTTGCACGAGTACGTCTTTGAAATTTGAATTGGACTACTTCTTAGCACCGCCCAAACGCCGGATGATCAGTATTTTGGTATGAACCGTGAGATAAGGATTCCCGGCTCGTGTGGGTGACCGGGAACATGCTCGGCTCGGCTCGGCTCGGCTACCTCCCAGTTGTAAATGTGGGGGGTTTTTTTTTTTCGCATTGACTTTTATTGTCCACATCATGTGACACAAGACATCCGAGCTATATCATCGTGCAAACTTCGTAACCAGTAGTAGTAGTGAATCGTGAATCAAAGGGGGTTGTGATATGTGGTCATGCTACTGTAGTCAAATTTCCTAAACATAACGATCCGATGAGGAAGCGTTAAGCGGAGATGGTCAGTCAGATCCGATTACGTCGTTGTTTGCACTTGTGCCCTTGGGCCTTGGGTGGATGGGTGGATCGTCGGTGTCAAGTGTCAAGGCACGGGGAACGGGGCTTTTTTTGTGGCGCCGGCACCACCAGTAATTACCATACACGGTGACGGCCCAAGGCCTGAAGGACGACGACCTTGTCCTCCCTGAACCCATACAGTAGGAGTCATACAAGGCGTCCACCTCCTCTCCTGTTAG
>Ga0307510_10005382_pt1 | contig 15237 bp, 19 predicted proteins | sample 12_EM_MG_FD_207224 | JGI IMG/M metagenome (GOLD analysis project Ga0307510, IMG submission 207224) | Populus trichocarpa ectomycorrhiza microbial communities from riparian zone in the Pacific Northwest, United States - 12_EM | ecosystem: Host-associated > Plants > Roots > Unclassified | place...
GAAAAGTGGTTATCATCAAATTAGGATGAAAGAAGGGGATGAATGGAAAACTGCTTTTAAAACTAAATATGGTTTGTATGAGTGGTTGGTTATGCCTTTTGGACTTACTAATGCACCTAGTACTTTTTTGAGATTGATGAATCATGTGTTGCGTGCTTTTATTGGTCAGTTTGTAGACTTTCACTTTGATGATATCTTGATTTATAGTAAGGAGATTGATGAGCATATAGGTCATTTGAGACAAGTTCTTAATGTGCTTAGAAAAGAGTCCTTATATGCTAGTTTGAAAAAGTGTAACTTTTGCATAGATAGGATTGTTTTTCTTGGATATGTGGTTAGTGTAAAAGGTATAGAGATGGATGAGGTTATTCAAGAATGGCCTGCACCAAGATCCATAACAGACGTTAGGAGCTTTCATGGTTTGGCTAGTTTTTATAGGAGATTTGTTAAAGACTTTAGTATGATAGCCTCTCTGTTGACTGAAATTATTAAGAAAGTCGTGGGTTTCAAGTGGGGAGAAGAATAAGAAAATGCTTTTAGCTTGTTAAAATCAAAGTTGATTTCGGCACCTTTACTATCTTTACCTGATTTTAATAATGCTTTTGAGATTGAATGTGATGCTTTAGGAATAGGTATTGGAGCTGTTCTAATGCAAGAAAAACATCCCATTGCTTATTTTAGTGAAAACCTCAATGGTGCAACTCTTAACTATCCCACTTATGACAAAGAGTTATATGCAGTAGTGAGGGCTTTGGAGACTAGACAACATTATATGTGGCCCCGGGAGTTTGTCATACATATTGATCACCAATCATTGAAACATTTGAAGGGTCAAGGTAAGTTAAGTATGAGACATGCTAAGTGGGTTGAGTTTATTGAAACTTTTCCATATGTGATTAAATACAAGTAAGGTTAGGAAAATGTGGTCGTCGATGCCACAAGCAAGGAGTTGTATCTTGATGATCATGATTTCAGTGCTATCTATGACACATGCAAGGTTTCGACCAAGGATAAATATTTTAGGCATGATGGATTTTTGTTTAAGGAAAATAAATTATGTGTGCCTAATTGTTTTTTACGTGAATTACTTGTGAGGGAAGCACATGGAGGAGGTTTAATGGGGCATTTTGGAATTACTAAAACTTTGGAGGTTCTGCATGAGCACTTTTATTGGCCTAATATGAAAAGAGATGTGCAAAGAATATGTGATAGATGCATAACATGTAGACAACCTAAGTCTAGGATAATGCCTCATGGACTATACACACCTTTGCATGTTCCTAAGGAACCTTGGGTTGATATTTTTATGGATTTCATTTTGGGTCTACCTAGTCTAGGAAAGGGAGAGATTCTATATTTGTTGTTGTGGATAGATTTTCTATGATGGCACATTTCATTCCTTGCTATAAAACCGATGATGTAACAAATATACCTGACATATTCTTTAGAGAGGTCATTCGGCTACATGGTCTTCCTAGGAGCATTGTATCCGATCGAGACGTTAAGTTTTTGAGTTACTTTTGAAATGTATTGTGGGGTAAGTTAGGAACTAAACTTTTATATTCTACTACTTGCCATCCACAAACAGATGGTCAAACTGAAGTTGTTAACCGGACTTTGATTCAATTGTTAAGGGCTATCATTCAAAAGAATCTTAAAAATTGGGAAGATTGTTTGTCATTCATTGAATTTGCATATAATCGTAGTGTGCATTCTACTAATGATTATTCACCATTTGAGATTGTGTATGGTTTTAACCCTTTGACACCATTAGATTTGATTCCTTTACCTTTTGATGAAAGGGTTAGTCTTGATGGTAATCAAAAAGCACAGGTGGTGAAAGATCTCCATGCAAAGACTCGGCAACAAATAGAAAAGAAAAATGAATAATATGCAAACAAAGCCAATAGGGGACGAACATTGATGAGATTTGAACCAGGTGATTGGGTTTGGGTGCATATGAGAAAGGAAAGGTTTCCTGAACAAAGAAGATCAAAGTTGATGCCTCGAGGAGATGGTCCTTATTAGATCATAGAAAGGATTAATGATAATGCCTACAAAGTGGATCTACCAGGTGAGTATGGTGTTAGTGCTACATTCAATGTTTCTAATCTTTCTTTGTTTGATGTAGGTGATGATTCGAGGTCGAACCCTTTTAAGGAGAGAGAGGATGATGCGATCCAACCATCAAAGGATCCATTGGAGGTTCCAGTTAGTCCAGTTACTAGGCTTAGGGCTAAGAAGTTCAAAGAAGCTTTCAATGGACTTCTTCAAGAGAGGGTTAAGATGGACTTTAAGAGAATTTGTAATAATAAAGAGCAAGCCCTGATTAATCTAATTCAAGTTCAAGAGGGGCTTGTTGGTGGAACCAAGACCATTACACAAGGATTGGGAGAAGAATACTAGATTCGGACAGTTTGACCTTTAGTTACTCTTTTGGTCATAAATGGAGCTACAGATCTAATTTTGGTGTGATTCTAGTTTGGTTGGAAACGAAACTACAATACCTTTCCAATGGTATATGGAAGGCCTTCTAATTCATTAAGACAAGAGAGAACCATCCATTTTAAGTTGGGCTTTTGCTACTGCCAGACAGAATGCGGAAACAACGAACTTGTCTTATTTAATTAATTGAGCTATAAAACTTTATTTATTTTGAGAGGAGACATTTTATTTGGGTCTTAGACTTGTTTATTTTTTTTATTTTAATTAGTTTGGGCTAGTTTTAGCTTGGGTTGATTATTATTTAAATTAGGCTTATGTGAGACCCATTAGGGAAACTAGGGTTTTGACTTGAGTTTAAATACTATTTAGAAATAATTTTAGGGCAGACTTTTGATGATATTTTCAGCATTGTAGCTGACTTTTTGGTTACTCAATCTTGGTTCTTGATTGAACTTTCAACTCTACAAAGAATTGACCATTATTTGTTGTGAATTTATACTTCCTCTGCTTGTCTCCCGGTGCAAGCGTTGTGATCGAGTTGGTTTATAGTCTTGTTGCCTTGGAGCAAGTCTTCCATTGTGATAAGCTCATTCAAATCTCAACAAACTTGGATTAGATTGATCTTAGGGTCGCAAATTCCATTAAATTTCGCTAGGGTTCGCATCACCTAGCAAATTTAAAATGGTAGAAAATAAAAAGCCATAGGTGTTGGGCAACTACCTGCTGTAAAAGCTTTACTGGCAGTCCCTAATTGCTCTCTAGGTCTTGTAGTCCCCCCTAACAAATCACTGTTTTTATGTTTTGTCCATAACTAACATTATATATTTCGGTTTAAGGTGTGGCTTAATCCCTCAGAAATCTAAGACACGGTGCAATAAGTCCACTAAAGGGAGAAGAACCTAGTTCTGCTCCTAAAGCACTAAAAACTACCTGTTATTAAAAAGATGACCAACTGTCTAGTAGGGTCTATCCTAACCCCCTCTTGGTTATGAGCCCATAATTAGAGCTTTAAAACTTAAAATTAAGCAAGGTCAACTCCCTTCAATAGCTAAAATCAATAGCTACAATTTATATGTAGAGACCTAGTCCAAATTCCCTCATTTGTATACTCGAATTCCCTTTGGAATACCAAGAGATAAAACTGTCCAGTTTCATCGATAATTCCGTAAACATTTACACATTACCAATTTAACCTATCCTCATTCAAAACCAATTCCTTGCCATGTTTATATACACTATAATTTTGCTCAAAATACTTTCTAAGAATTAGTTTTCCCAATTTCATTAACTTATCAATCAACACTCTTTTCAACCCTCTCTAACACCTTCATTGTTATTCCTTCATGCATTTCTCATCATTTCAATTCATATAAACACACATAATCATGTCTAAGATTCAAATAAAACACCCTTCGTCTTCCTACATCAATAGACAACCACACATTTAGTAAAGAGCTATAAAGTTTCTTTCAAAATTACTTGTTATTTCAAGTCATTTCAACCCTATTCTATCTCACAAAAGTCAATTCAATTTCTCATTTCCCCTAAAATTCATCATAAACCCTAATCTCAATTTGATGAAAAAATCAATGGAAATTTAACAATTATTGTAAGAACTTGTTAAATTGATGTTGGGACACCTTACTAAAAACTAATCTAGGCTCCAATTGTTAACCAATCAAGGATTTCCACCTCTTCCTCCTTGCTTGTTGTTGTCACCACTTTCTCCTCACTCTATCCCCAAATTTCTTCTCTCAAAACACTTTGAATCTAAAGGATTTTGTAGTCTAAATCCTTTAGTATCATTAACTCTATTTTTTTCCTTGTATTTCTCTAGATTTTCTCAAGAATTTTCAAACAAAATGGAGTTTTTCCCTCTCTTCCTTCTTCATTCTCCATGGTCGGTCACAACAACCTTATATAGACAATAATTTGTCAAATTTCCACCATGTCCTTTCAAATAGTATTTTTTTTTAGTTATCATGTATTATTTCCTTCGACCTAGTATATTTTTAACATTGATTTTCAACAGACGATATCGAAATTCATTAATTTATACCCCAATACCTTTCTTTCCTCATAAATCACTTCCATTTAAATTTAATTCACATTTTGAATTTTATTTATTTATTTTTCGGGCATTTTTCGCACTTCAATTTTAAATTTTTTTTTGCTAACCATTTTTTTGAATTTCAAAGGTTTATATCCCTTCCCTTATTGCAAGTATCCTATCCCTAATTTTCATATTTCATTTTTTTAATTTTCTTATACTCTTCTTTTATAATTTTTTTATGGAACTCTTGAGTTATATCGAGTTTACATTTCTTAACCAACATTACAAGCGATGATTTCGGATCAATTTTTGTATCCTTACCCTTAATATAATTCGTACATCATTCATTTAATTTTTGTAAATCTAATTTTAAACATTTCTTTAATTTTACGCTGAATTTGCATTTGAGGTTTACATTCTCCCCCTAAAAGAAATTTCATCCTTGAAATTTAGACTCATACCTACATCTTTGAATAGATGTGGATATTTCTCCTTTATATCTGCTTCCCTTTCCAACATCTCTTCCTTTATCTGAGTGTTCCTCCATAACACATTTACCAATGAAGCTCTTTTATTCCTTAACACCTTCTCACCCCACTCCAGAATCTTGATCAGTTTGGTTTCCAAGGTTAAATCTCCCTTGACTTCGATAGAAACCTGTGGCAATACCCTTGATGGATCTACCTTTGCTTTCCGCAATAGTGATGCATGAAACACATTATGGATCTTATCCAATTATGTCGGCAAATTCAATCGATAAGCAATAGGTCTGATTCTTTATATAATCTCAGAAGGACCAATGTATCTCGGAGCTAGTTTCCTTTTTATTCAAAACTGAATAATACCTTTCCACGGTGCCACTTTCAAGAATATCTTATCGCCCACTTGAAACTCTAAAGGCCTTCTTCGATTGTCTACATAATGTTTTTGCCTATCTTGAGCTTCTTTCATCCTTTTTCTAATTACCCTCACATTTTTTAGTTGTCATTTGTATGTGAGGAAATGTCGCACCACAGACTGTTGGGATGAAATGCTTCATACAAGGCCATATCAATTGTGGCTTAGTAGCTATTATTATACATGAATTCCACCAAAGGCAAAAGATCTTCCTAATTTCCTCTAAATTCCAACACACAAGTTCTCAGAAGGTCTTCAAGAGTCTGAATAGTCCTCTTAGACTAACCATCTGTCTGAGGGTAAAATGCAGCACTTAGGTTCAATTTGGTGCCCAAAGCCCGTTGTAGACTTGGTCATAGCCTCGATGTGAACCTTGGATCCTTGCCTGAAACAATTGACACTGGTACACCATATAATCTAACCACCTCGTTTACATACAACTTGGCTAATTTATCCACCGAATCTGTCATTCTCATGGGTAAAAACAAGGCAGACTTGTTAGTCGGTCCACAATCACCCAAATAGCATTATTACCCTTCTTTCCCCTAGGCAATCCCGACACAAAATCCATGGTGATGTCTTCCTATTTCCACTCAAGAATCGATAAAGGCTGTATTTTTCCTGCTGGCCTTTAATGTTCCACCTTCACCTGGTGACAAATCCCATAATTTGACATAAATTCTGCTATTTCCCTTTTTATGTTAGGCTACCAATAGTATCCCTTTAAGTCCTTATACATCTTTGTACTCTTAGGGTGAGATGTAAAACAGGATTCATAACCTTCTCTTAGTACTTCTTCCTTGAGTGCCTCATTCATTGGGTAGGTAAATCCGTCTACCCATCACCACCAACCTATCTAGTAACATTTGAAATGGTGTTTCAATGCCTTGGTCCATTTTTTCCTTTACTTTCTTCACTTCTTCATCCGTTTGTTGAACCTTTAAGACCTTATCTCGTAGTACAAATCAAATCTTTATCTGAGCCAATAATGACCCTTTCGACCCTATAATTACCTGTAAGTTCATCTTTTTCAACTTTCCTAGGTTGTCTTGCCCTTGTTCCTCCATATTACTTACTGCTGCTTTTCCTTTCTAGCTTAGACAATCAACAACTATGTTAGCTTTTCCTGAGTGACAATCAATAACACAATCATAGTCCTTTATCAATTCCACCCATCTCCTTTGCCACATGTTTAACTCTTTCTATGACATCAAATACTTTAAGCTCTTATGATCCGTAAAGATTTGAACTTGCGACTCATACAAATAATGCCTCCAAACCTGAAGAGCAAATACTACCACTACAAGTTCTAGGTCATGTACGGGGTAATTCACCTCATGTGGCTTCAATTGTCTCAAGGCATAAACAATTACCCATTCGTGTTGCATCAATACACACCCCAATCCCTTTTGGGAAGCATTAATGTATACCATAAATCCTTATATCCCTAAAGAAAGAGCCAATACTGGAGCTGATGTGAGCTTTCTTTTCAACTTCTGAAAGCTCTCCTCACATTCCTTTGACCAAACAAACCCAACTTCCTTGCGAGTTAATCGGGTAAGAGGAGATGCTATTGTGGAAAATCCTTCAATAAATCTTTAGTAATACCTTGCCAATCTTAAAAAACTACGGATTTCCATCACGTTGGTGGGTCTTTCCCAATTCAAAAATGCTTCCATCTTTCTTGGATTCACAAATATCCCTTCTGCATAAATGACATGACCCAAACATACTACCTCCTTAAGCCAAAATTCACATTTATATAGTTTTGCATACAACTTATTCTCCCTCAAAACTTGTAATATACTCCTAAAATGTTGTTCGTGTTCCATGTAAGAGCTAGAATACACTAGTATGTCATCGATAAACACTACCACGTATGTGAAACCCTAAAAAATGAGTGATTAAAATGAATGGTTAAATAATAATAATAATAATAAAATCACCTATTGACTAGTTTTATGCTATTAAGCGGAACGCTCAATTCGATCGTTAGATCAGACTAAAATTTTATGAGGAATCTCATAAGATATAGTCCTACATTCGATTATAATTTTAGGGCAATCCGAGTTCAGTAAGATATTTTAAAAATGTTAACAGTTGGATAGTAAATAACAAAAAATTTGTCAATGGCAATTTGGTAAATATTCTGATGAGCTGGCAAAGTTCCAGCAATTTATTCTCCCTTTTTTTGACGCTAGAAACAGAGACATAACAAAGAAATAAACAAGGGAGAGAAAAGAAGAAGAGTAAAGCACTTAAAATATAAAAAAAATACCTTGAGAGAAATAGTAGAAATTGTGTAGAATCAAGGATCTAAAAGGTGTAAAACACAAATCACTCCCTCAAGCAAGGATTTAAGAAGAAAACTAAGTGAGGGAGAAGGAAGAAGGGAGAAAAAGGGGTTGTAAGTCATGGCAAAGAAGAAAAATTCAAGGGGAGGAAAATACATCACCAGGTTAGCTTTCAAAGTTCATTTTAGTGTTGGGTAATGAGTTCTAAGTTGTTTAAACAAGTTTGGATGGAAAGAAATAGATTTAATGCATTGTTCTTAGATTTTTGAATTAGCGTTCTTAGGAGAGAATTTGGGGAAAAATGTGAAATTGTTGAAATTGATACATTTGTGATAGGATATGTTGAAAATGATTCAAAATAATAAAGGATAGAATATAAAAAAATTGGGTGTTATGGAGACAACATTGGTCGGTCATGTTAGAAATAAAAGATGATGAACATGGAATGTAATAAAGCTTGTATAATTGTGTGTTGATGCATGAATGATAAAGTTGTATATAGGGATATAATAATATATGGAAAAAGAGTAAATAAATGGTTGATGTCAATGCATGCTAATATGTATAGGTAGAGAATTTAATGTATTTCAATGCAAAATATTGAAAAGAGTATTAAATTATATGTTCATGAACAAGTTAGATAATTATGAAGGTATAAGGAATGGTGTGAGGATTTAGAGCTCTCAGTAAGAAAGAGCTCTCAGTCGCTAGAGAGAGAAACTAGAGAGAGATGCTCTCTTTCATTTTGAAAATTTCTCCTCCCGATGGTGCGCTGCAGCTCAAGAGTTCCTGATTGCAGCCTCTTTCTTCATTGGCCACTTACGTGGCTATCTATAGAAAGCAATCTGAGTCTCTCCTCTCTTCGATTCAACTGAAATGAAGCCATGAGGAGTCTGTTCAGAAGGGGTTTCGGTTTAACCTAATTGTCTTGGTTTCGTCCCCTTCTACCCAAGCTTCTGAGGTTTTAGATTCTTCATATTTCAGTCTCTCTCACACCCTCAGAGACAACTCAGGGGCTGGGATTGTGTCCCCATCATCTTGTCTTGATGGGTCTGGTATTGCCTTCTTCGAAGGTGCAGAATTCATCTCTGGCGGTGCCTATTCCTCTGCCTTTACAGATGATATCAACTGGGTTTTTGACCTTCTGGCTGGTGTTCAAGGTCCAGGTACTTCTAAATCCTTTGCCTTAGGGCTCTGGAGTGATCTATTCCCCGGCACTGTAGATTCAAATTTTGAATTGCACCTTTGGGTTTTTCTGATGATGCAAGGAGACGGGGTCGGGCATCACCTCCCCCTTCTTCTTAGTTCTGTATATATATGCTGATATTTCAGAGGGCTTATGCCCTCTGACCATCATGAGGCCCTTCTCCTCATGTAGTTCTGATTTTGTGGACCTTGGGGCCAGTTGTCTATGGCTCCTGGATGGTAGAAGCTCACTTTTGCATGTTGGAGCTATTGTATTGCTCAGCTGGTTATTCTGTTTTGGATGATGTTGTTATCTTCATTCTGTTATGTCTCTGGTTCCCCTTCTGTTGATTGGGTTGCTAGAGTAGATGTTACTTTTAGGTTGCCATGTCTATACTCTCTTAGTATGGAGTTCTGCTTTCCTATATTGGATCCTTGTGTTCAATTCTAGTTAGTTCTCTGTCTACCTGCTGTTGTTTGTATCTACAATGATGTTCGTTTTCCGGAGAAAATAGAGCTTTGTAGGGTTGCTGTCTTTCAGTTGTGTGAGCATTATGTTGGGTTGTTGGCAAGCCTCTATTAGGTTTCTTCATCCTGTTGTTCCTGCAGATTGATTTCGGTGGTGTCTGCTTGCATTCGTCCTCTGGTTGATGACCATCTGGTCAGATTTGCTCACAACAGGTATTGCTGGTTATGGTTGATCTGTTTGTGTACAGCTGTGGGTGTGAATTTGGATATGTCTAGAGTCCTGCTTGGTGAAGGACTTCTTTGCCTGCTAGTGGGGACCTGTTTGGGTGAGGCTCTCTCCCCTTCTGGGTCTGGGCTACCTCTGCTTTTATGGAGTGGGTTTGTATGCTGGAGTTGGGTGCTACTTGCCTTTACTCTAGTGAAGTGTGCTGCTAGCTTTCCTCCTGTGTTAGTTAGCTTGATGCTGCTACTTGCAGCATGGTCTGCTATACTTCTTGCAGCTGGCTGGATGTAAGTTGTGCTTCTTGAAGCTAGCTTGAATTATGGTTTGCTAGAGTTGCTGTGATCCTTCTCTGGCTTGTTACTCCTGGCTTAATGCCTTGAGTCTCTCTTCCCCTGCATATTCCCCTTGTTTGGGTGTGCAGGTTGCTGTTGCTGTCAACTTGCTGGAGATGCTTGCTGATGACTTTTATTGTGGGTGGCGGCTTGTTCTCCTGGTTATTGCCATGTGTCTCTCTTCTTGCTGATGCATGGTCCCTGGTTCCTTGCCGAGTCTTGGTGTCTTGGATTGATGGTCTTACTGTAGGTGGAGGCTGCTTCAGGTGGATGAGGCTCTCTCCCCAAATGCTTGGCCCTCTTCTTGTTCACCATATGAGTTGCTGGTTCTGGCTGGTTGGTCTGGGCTTCCTAGCTGGTAGTGGCTGGTTTGTGTGTGCATGTCAAGCTGGTTCAGCTGTGGTTCTTTTACAGGTCTGTTTTGGCTGCCTTTCTCTTGGGCTCTCGAGGAGACTGCTTCCGCTATGCTCTTTAAGTTGATACCATGGATTCCAATCGGTTGGGTGAGGCTCTCTCCCCAACTGCTTGGGCTACTGCTATAGTGTTCTCTGTCGCAGCTCTGCTAGCATGCTGGTTTGATTGGAGGAAATTGGGCGATCTTTCCTTCTTTCGATCACTTCTAAGTGGAGAGTGCAGGATGGAGACTGTCCTAGTATCAATCAAGTTAAAGTTGTGGTGTAGACTTGGTCTTCTGGAGATGATGTGCAGATAGTTCACTACCAAAGTGTTGCTTGATAAAGTGCTCTGTTTAAGGGTTTTGTTCCCTGTTTCTGTATCTGCAGGTTACTGCCTTGATTTGTTGCTGGTCTGATTTGGCTGGCCTCTCTAAGGTATGAATGTTTGGGTGCGGCTCTCTCCCCACAAAATTCTGTGGTGTAGGGTCGGTCAGTTGGTGATGATGTGTGGCTGTTTTGTCATGGTTGCTTGGTCATAGGAACCATTTGGTTGGTCTGTTGATAAGGTGGGTTAGTCAGTTGCTGATCTCTCTTTTCCTAGCAAGCGTGCTGCTGGTTCATGCGCGGTTGCAGTCACTGGTTGGATATGCCTGTCATTGCTGCCGGTTGGAATCCATATGGGTGAGGTTCTCTCCCCAAAGCATGTTGCTGGTTCATGTGTGGTGGCAGTTAAAGGTAGGATCATGTTGGAGGTTATACCTTTTAGTGCTGCCGATCTGATGGGTTGGAAGGAGATCACAAACAGTATGCCCCCTTGTTTCTATTTTGAGGCTTTCTGTTTTGGCTCATGGGATTTTGTTCCTATTTTGGTTTGCTATACTCTTGTCTACTCTGCTAGTGCTACTTCGTGATGGCATTTGGAGAGTTTATGTTGTAGGTTGCAGGTTGCATTCTGCTTTGCTGGTCCATGCCCGATGGCTAGGATTCCCTAACATGTTGGGTGAGGTTCTCTCCCTACATGCTTAGGCTGCTGGTTGGCTATTGCTACCCTGCTGCCACTAGTGCAGGACTGGTCTGCTGATGTTAAGGATGGCCAGTTTGTTGATGAGGTTTGTCTCCACTGCTGTTATTCTTTCATGAGTGGTGGCAGCTACTGGTCAGATCATGGTTGAAGGATCTACCGGTTATTACTGTGCTGGTTTTTGGGTTTCCAGGCAAATGATTCTTTGTCTGCTAGGTAGGTTTTATTGTATTTGTTGCTAGTTCAAGGGAGCCTGTTCTCGTTGATCTAGGTAATACAAGGGAGTCTATTCCCTTTTCTTTCTGTTCCGTAAGCTTGTCTTGCTATGGTTTGTTCAAGGGAGCCGGTTCCCTTTGCCTGGATATGTATGTCCTTTTGTATTGTTGGTTTCCAGCTTGTACTGTAAGCTTGTCTTGCTATTTTTGATCTATACAATTCTTACATTTGATCAATATATATATATATATATATATATATATAAAAGAAGTTAAGGAGATATGAAAAGAAATAATTGAAGTATGAAAGTGTAAATCAATAAGGATTGAAGGTATTTACTACTGATATTAAGACAATGCATTTTAAGGGAAATTCAGTTAGGAAAATATGTATATTTGATAAGAAATACTAACGAAAGAATTAATTAGTACGAATGGAATTAATGTTGAGACGAGAATTATTGGAATATGTAATGTTGAGATATGTAACGTGACAATGAAATTATGTACGTGTTACAATTCTGGATATGCATATGCTAACAAGCATACCTTCCTTTTAATTATAGGAGGAACATTCGTGGCTGGAACTTTAGCGAAGTGAGCTCAAACACCTGGAGCTACAGGTAGGTGTTTCGCTCCTTAACTATGTCAAGTTATTGTAGTTGTTCTTTCTTTTTCTTATATATGAATGGGTTGTATTTGTTATGTACGCTTGATAATTAGTGGAGCAGAATTGTGTTATGAATGTAAGAGAATTATGAGAACATATGGTGAAGAATGAAAATTATTCGATGAATAAATTTAGTTAATATAAAAGATAATGTGTATAACTTAGTTGTCTAAATGGTCAGAAACTAAGGAGATATAACTATTTTGATTTTGACTTAGTTTCTAAATTGGTGGAAAGCTAAGGTGAATAATGTTTGACTTAGACATTCCCAGAGGCATGGCTAAGGTGGTATGGTCAGATGACTTGGTTATTCGTAAAGATAGGAATTAAGGAGATTTGATGTAGAAATTGACTTAGTTATCTGTAAGAACAAAAACTAAGGTGTGGTTATAAAACTTAGTCATCTATGCATGAGATGGTTAAGGTAGTAACAAACTTGATCAGAAATTGAGGAAAACCTGGATTATTTGTGTGATTATTTGGTTTCCATTAAGATAAGAACCAAGGTGGAAAGAGGAGTATACTTTATAAGCAAACTATGAAGCTTGGTAATGGAGAAGTCATCTAAAAGTAACTAAAGTTGTAGGATATGTGTAGAGATAAATTATTAGAGATTATGGTGTTAAAAAAATGTGTAAACTATATATATATATATATATATGTAATTAAATTAGTATTAATAAATAAATTACATTGCATTGTTGCAGGTCCTTCTCATACTTGCAGGACAACCTTGATTCTTTTTTTTTATGCGTAGTTATTTACTAGGTATATTTTGGTATTTGGTTTATGTAATATTATAGTTCACTAGAATTTGAAGTTATCTTTTGGGCTTGTATTTAATGTAAAGTCATATACCACTATTTAGATAATTAAATCTCTTTTGTGTAGGCATTAGGTTTTTTTAGTATGCATATAGATAACTTTTATAAAACGCTTTGTTTTAATGACATCATGTATAAAGAGAAAAGATATATGAAACTATTATTAGAATGGAAAATGGAGAAGGTATAAGTCGAAGTGGATGAAGTGATGAGAAATCAGATTATGTTGAAGAAGGTCCAGGATGGTTAGATCATATTTATGTATGATAAATTGTGTTTTTGGTTGATGTCGACACTTGGGAAGGTCAATTTACAGAGGAGAATCAGCTGAATTTTTAGTAGTTAGAATAATAATAATAATAATAAGCTTAAATGGTTGTCAGGATAGTTAGGGATCAGAGATCATGACACACACACACACACACACACACACACACACACACACACATATATATATATATATATATATATATATATATATATATTATAATTTACCTAATTTTTCAACGAATATGACATAAATTAAATAGAGGGTGTTACAATTTGGTATCAGAGCGGGGTTGTAATTTGATGTGCATATGAAGAGAAAGCAAGGGTTACTAATATAGAACTTGAATCTTTCATTTAGAATGGCACATGCTCGAGTTGGAGCTAGAGTTGGGGATCAGATTGACCTTATTCCAGAGAGGGGACATAATAGTAATGAGGCTCAAAGGAGCGACCCCGTAGGGGATACTGCATCCCATAATCTTGGGGAGTAGGCAAGGCATAAAGAGCTTGTGGGATCACAAAGTACTTCAATGACATCATCAACACTAGAAGTGTTAGAGTGTAGAGACCATAACTGGCTGAGCAGGTTCATCCACCTTAACCTACAGTGCCATTGGGGATACCTATACAGTCTGTGGATCTTGCTTCTATAGAATAGATAGTGAAGGTTGTAGTGGCTGGAATGACAGGAGTTATAGGAGGAGTGAACACGGAAAGAGTTAAAACTTTAGTTTATTGGGTAAAAAGTATGAGAGAAATGGGATGCACACCCTACCTGGGAAAGGAGGACGCAAAAATCTCATGGCTCTGGAAAGTGGAGGAGTCGCTTTTTTTAGATACTAGTGCCTGAAGATATGCAAGTGAATTGTGTGGCTGCTAACTGATAAGGCTCAGACTTGGTAGGCTACAGTAAAGGAAAGGAGAATAGGAGAGGTGCTTTCCTGGGCTGATTTTAAACATGAGTTTGAGATCCGATACTACTCAGCACAATATCAATGGAATAAGGAGTACGAGTTTTTTAATTTGAAACAATTAGACATATCAGTTATGGATTATGAAAGACGGTTCCAAAGCCTTTCTACATTTGCCTCTGTATTAATTCCCACTAAGCACCATAAAATTGGGAGATTTAAAGAGGGATTGACCCAGGAATTGAAGAAGGGGTTGATCACTTATCAACGAAAGACTCTAAGGGAATTGGTAGAGGCTGCTCAAGCTCTAGAGGCAGTGTTGAAAGTAGACCAACGTGACATGACTGGACAGGGGCAGATAGCAGTAGGAAAGAGGAAAGTGACTGTTACTTAGTTTTCTATGCCATCTTTTTCAAAACAACGTAGGGAAGGATTATCCAGAAATCAGTTTTTCGGAGGAAATACTAGCAGGTTCTTTCAAGTTGAAAGGAGTGGACAATCTAGCGGTGGAGCTCGGCAGGAGCTAGTTAGAGGGGGAAGTTCAGCAGGAATTATAAAACAAGAAACTTCAAACCATCCCCACTGTGAAGTGCGTAATCAATTCCACCCAGGAGATTGTAGGGTGATCCCACGACATTGTTTTGTTTGAGAAGCCTTCTATAAATCTCCTATAGTCCCCGGCCAGCCCTAGAAAAATTCGAATCTTAGTCACATTGGTTGGTCTCTCCCATTTCAGTATAGCTTCAATTTTCCTAGGATCTACAAATATGCTGTTGCGATGTCGCGGTCGCACAAATTAATTACCCTAGCTTCAAACACAACACACAAGATAGTATAGAGCAAGCAAGGGGTCGATCCCATGAGGAAAGTTGAAGTCAGATTTTTATGCTAGATGATATGCAATTTAGGGGGGTTTGGACGTTATCTAGGCTAAAGCAAAAGAAAACAGAAAACTATCAAACAAAATTTAATAAAATCAGAAAATTATCAAGAGAACAAACCTTGGTCGCAAGCACACATCCACCTACAGAAAT
>Ga0307510_10005383_pt1 | contig 15236 bp, 12 predicted proteins | sample 12_EM_MG_FD_207224 | JGI IMG/M metagenome (GOLD analysis project Ga0307510, IMG submission 207224) | Populus trichocarpa ectomycorrhiza microbial communities from riparian zone in the Pacific Northwest, United States - 12_EM | ecosystem: Host-associated > Plants > Roots > Unclassified | place...
CAGCCGGCCGGGCGTCTGATGTGCGGCGGCACATCAACAACAAAGCGGGCAAGCAGGCCATGCGTGGGATGCTCAGGGTTTTCATCTGCCTTCTCCTGCCGGTCGTGGCCCTTGCCGCGGGCGCGCTAGATCCGGCGCGCGCGCAGCAGCAGGAAAAGCGCATCGCGCTCGTGGTCGGCAACGGCGCCTATGCCAAGTCGCCGCTGGCGACGACCGCGAACGATGCCGGCCTGATCGCGCAGACGCTGCAGGCGGCGGGCTTCGACGTCGTCGGCGCGCGCGATCTCGACGGCGACACGCTGCGCAAGAGCTTTCGCGACTTCATCCAGAAGGCGCAGGCCTCTGGCCCCGGCACCGTCGCGATGATCTATCTGGCCGGCTACGGCGTGCAGCTTGCCGGCGAGAACTATTTCATCCCGGTCGATTCCAACATCAGCCGCGACACCGACATTCCGACCGAGGCGTTGCGCATCAGCGACTACGCCCGGCAGCTCGCGTCCATTCCGCTCAAGGCCAACATCGTCGTGCTCGATGCCGCCCGCGCGCAGCCCTTCATCGAGGGCGGCCAGCCGATCGCGAGCGGTCTTGCGCTGGTCGAGCCGGATCCGAACATGCTGGTCGCGTTCAATGCCGCACCGGGCACGGTGGCTCCGGAGGAGCCGGGCCCCTATGGCATCTACGCGCAGTCGCTGGCGGAGATGATCCGCACCGGCGGCCTGCCGCTGCCCGAGGTGTTCGACCGCGTTCGCCTCCGCGTCAACGAGGCCTCGAAGGGCGCACAGGTGCCCTGGAACGAGCAGAAGATATCAGCGCCATTCTCCTTCTTCGAGCGTGGCCCCGATGCGCCGCCGGAGACGGCAGCGGACCAGGTCGCCGTGATCCGGAGCAAGCCGATCCGCGATCTCGGCGTTCAGGACGCCTATGCGGCTGCGCTCGCGCGCGACACGCTGCCGGCCTATGAGGAGTTTCTCGCCGCCTATCCGAATGATCCGATGTCGAAGCGCGTGATGGCGATCGTCGCGGCGCGCCGCGAGGCCATCACATGGCGGCGGACCTATCGTAACGACACGCCGGAAGCGTACTGGTCGTATCTGCGCCGCTATCCGCGCGGCCCGCATGCGGGCGATGCGCGCCGTCGCCTCGCGATTCTCACCGCGCCGGTCGAACCGCCGCCGACATTTGCGATGATCGACTACGACGTGCCGCCTCCGCCGCCGGAGGAGATCGTCTATGTCGACCGTCCCGTGCTGCTGTTCGGCGATCCCGTGTTCGGCTTCGCGCCGCCGCCACCGCCGCCGGTCTATTACCTGCCGCCGCCACCGCCTGATTTCGTCGTGCTGGCGCCGCCGCTTGTCGTGGTCGGATTGTTCGTGCTGCCGCAGCCGGTGTTCGTGCCGATCCCGGTGTTCGTCAGGCCGCCGGTCTATGTCGCGCCGCCGCCGAACAACATCATCTACCAGAACATCCATAATACGACGGTCATCAACACCGTGATCAATCGCCCGCCGGCACCGCCGGCGGGGGCAGGGCCGGCAGGGTCCGGGCCGGGTAATCTCGCGCCGGCCGTTGCCGGCCGCGCCAATTCGGTGGGGCCGGCCCTGCCGCAGGCGGTGACGCAACGCGCGGCTCTCATCCAGCAGGGCAAGGCGCCGATGCCGCCGAGCGCGGCGATCCAGCCGACCGCGCGGCCCGGGACACCACCAGCGACGCCGGCCAATGTCGCGCCAAATACGGCGGGGCCTGGTGCCGTACCAAGTGGGGCGCCGACCGCTGCGCCACAGACCAGGCTGCCCGCCTCCAACACGCTGCCGGTTCCCGGCGCCCATGGTGGTCCGCCAGCGCCGCCAGCGGGGGCAGGGCCTTTGCCGGGCGGCAGGCCCGCGCCGACGGCGACCGCACCCGGCGCAGCACCGCAGGTTCATCCGGGAGCGCCGACCGCCGCAGCTCCGGCAGTTACCGCGCCCAATGCGACGAATCCAGCCGCTGCGCCCGGCCAGCCGCCCAGGCCGCCGGTGGCGCAGACGCCGCCCGGCACAGGGCCTGCTGATCGCGCCAAGCCTGCTGATCGTGCCAAATCTGCAACCCGCGAGCCGGCCGGTGCACCGGCCGCTGCTGTGGGAAGACCGGTCACGCCGCCGCCCTCAGCTGTGCGTGAGCCGATCAGGCCGCAGACCCGGCCATCCACCCCGCCGCAGGCAGCGAGACCAACTGCACCGCCGCGGCCCCAGGCTGTGGCGCGACCGACGCCGCCACCTCCACCGCGGGTGTCGGCACCGGCACGAATGGCTGCACCTCCGCCGCCACGGCCAGCTCCTCCGGTCGCGGCAGTCCGGCCCGCGCTACCGCCGGTGGCCCGGCCGGCTCCGCCGCCGCCTCCACCGCGGGTGGCCGTCGCCCCGCCGCGGCCGGCCGCACCGCCGCCGCGCCCTGCGGCGCCGGCGCCCAAGAAATGCCCACCCAACCAGCCCAAGTGCTAAGCCAAGGGCCAGGGAGAGCGGTATTTACGGAAGGGGCCTCTCGCGGGCGAAAACCGCCCCCGAAAGGCCCTTATTTCCTTGCTTCTGGCCGAAATGGCGCTATACAGCGCCGCATCTCACACGGAAGCATGGCTCACAAGGCCGTCCGGTGGCAGCCGGGGCGACAACGCTCCGTTTTGCTCACACGCTTCCGGAGGAACCAACCGGAGAATTAGAACGATGGCACTACCCGATTTCACTATGCGTCAGCTGCTCGAGGCCGGCGTGCACTTTGGTCACCAGTCTCACCGCTGGAATCCGAAAATGGCTCCGTTCATTTTCGGCGCTCGCAACAACATCCACATCGTCGACCTCGCCCAGACCGTGCCGTTGCTGCACACGGCGCTTCAGGCCGTCAGTGACACCGTCGCCAAGGGCGGCCGCATCCTGTTCGTCGGCACCAAGCGCCAGGCGCAGGACGGCGTCGCGGACGCTGCCAAGCGCTGCGCGCAGTATTTCGTCAATTCGCGCTGGCTCGGCGGCACGCTGACCAACTGGAAGACGATCTCGGGCTCGATCAAGCGCCTGCGTCATCTCGACGACGTGCTGGCGGGCGGCGACGCCAGCGCTTACACCAAGAAGGAGCGCCTGACGCTTCAGCGCGAGCGCGACAAGCTCGATCGTTCGCTTGGCGGCATCAAGGACATGGGCGGTCTGCCCGACCTGATTTTCGTGATCGACACCAACAAGGAAGACATCGCGATCCAGGAGGCCCAGCGGCTCAACATTCCGGTCGCTGCGATCGTCGACACCAATTCCGACCCGAAGGGCATCACCTACGTGGTCCCCGGCAATGACGACGCCGGTCGTGCAATCGCGCTCTATTGCGACCTGATCGCGCGCGCGGCGATCGACGGCATCGGGCGCGCACAGGGCGATTCGGGCATCGACGTCGGCGCCTCGACCCGTCCGCTGGCCGAAGAGCTGCCGGCGGCCTCGTCGAGCAGCTTCCAGGGCCTTGCCGGTCCGCGCGGCACCGCCGACGACCTCAAGAAGCTCCCGGGCGTGTCGGGCGCGATCGAGAAGAAGTTCAACGACCTCGGCATCTTCCACTTCTGGCAGCTCGCCGAGCTCGACCACGACACCGCGCACAAGATCGGCGAAGAAGTTGGTCTGCCGAGCCGCGCCGATGCGTGGGTCGCCAAGGCCAAGGCGCTGACCGCGGAAGCGGAATAGTCAAAAAGAGCGATCGGCTGGCCGGATAAATTCCGGCCACCATTTCATTCAGTTGACGCGAATTCCTGAGATGGACCGCGGCGGGGCAATTGGAGCCACGCCGCGGCAAACCGGCAGGCAAGAAGGATTTTCAACGATGGCAACGATCACTGCTGCGATGGTCAAGGAGCTGCGCGAGTCGACTGGCGCGGGCATGATGGACTGCAAGGCCGCGCTGACCGAAAACGACGGCAACATGGAAGCGGCGCAGGATTGGCTTCGCAAGAAGGGCCTGTCGAAGGCCGCTAAGAAGTCGGGCCGCGTCGCGGCCGAGGGCCTGATCGGCGCGCTCACCAAGGGCAACAAGGGCGTCATGGTCGAGGTCAACTCCGAGACCGACTTCGTCGCGCGCAACGGCCAGTTCCAGGGCCTGGTCAAGATGGTCGCCCAGGTCGCATTCGACGTCGGCGCCGATGTCGAGAAGATCAAGGCCGCCAAGATCGGCGACGTCACGGTGGAAGCCGCGATCAATGACGCGATCGCCACCATCGGCGAGAACATGACGCTGCGCCGTGCCGCCTCGCTCGAAGTGAGCCAGGGCGTGGTGTCGAGCTACGTCCACGGTGCGGTCATCGATGGCGCCGGCAAGATGGGCGTGATCGTTGCGCTGGAATCGCCGGGCAAGGCCGACGAGCTCGCGACGCTCGGCCGCCAGATCGCGATGCATATCGCCGCCGCCAACCCGCTGGCGCTTGAGCCGTCCGGCCTCGATCCGGCGGTCGTCAAGCGCGAGAAGGACGTGCTCGCCGACAAATATCGCCAGCAGGGCAAGCCCGAGAACGTGATCGAGAAGATCGTCGAGTCCGGCCTGAAGACCTATTACAAGGAAGTCTGCCTGCTCGAGCAGGCCTTTATCCACGACACCGGCAAGTCGGTGGCGCAGGCGGTGAAGGAAGCCGAAGGCAAGGTCGGCGGCGCGGTGAAGATCGCGGGCTTCGTGCGCTATGCTCTCGGTGAGGGAATCGAGAAGCAGGAAAGCGACTTCGCGGCCGAGGTCGCTGCGGCCAGCGGCAAGAAGTAGGCGCCGGAACGTTCCTTCCGGCGTGCTGCCGGAAGCGGCGCCCGGACGAGGAAAGTGCTCATGACTGATCCGGTCTATCGTCGCGTCGTGATCAAGCTGTCCGGCGAATACCTCGCCGGACCGCAGGGTTTTGGCATCGATCAGCCGACCATCGACCGGGTTGCCGACGATCTGATCGCCGCTCGCCATCTCGGCACCGAGGTCGCGGTCGTGATCGGTGGCGGCAACCTCTTTCGCGGCGTCGAGGTCTCCTCGCGCGGCGTGTCGCGCCCGACAGGCGATACCATGGGCATGCTCGCCACCATGATGAACTGCCTCGCGCTCGAGGCCACGATCGAGCGCAAGGGCACGCCGGCGCGCACGCTGTCGGCCTTCGTCATGCCGGAAATTTCCGAGCTGTTCACCCGCACTGCGGCGCACAAATACCTCGCCGAAGGCCGGATCGTGCTGCTCGGCGGTGGAACCGGCAATCCGTTCTTCACCACCGATACGACCGCGGTGCTGCGCGCCGCCGAGATCGGCGCCCAGGCGGTGCTGAAGGCGACCAATGTCGACGGCGTCTACTCGGCCGACCCGAAGAAGGATCCGACCGCAACGCGCTTCGACCGCCTGACGCATTCGCAGGCGATCGAGGGCGGCTACAAGGTGATGGATGCGACCGCCTTCGCGCTTGCCCGCGAGACGTCGCTGCCTATCATCGTATTCTCGATCGCGGAGCCGGGTTCGATCGGCGCGATTCTGCGTGGCGGTGGCCACGGAACCATCGTCGCCGGCTGACGGCTCATCTGGCGCGCCCCGAGGGAGGGTGCGGAGAGGTCGCCGGGATTTTGAAGGAGAAACGTGATGGCTACGGCTAATTTCGACCTCAATGAAGTGAAGCGCCGTATGCAGGGCGCCGTCCAGTCGCTCAAGCACGAGCTTGGCGGCCTGCGCACGGGCCGTGCGTCGGCCTCGATGCTCGACCCTGTGCAGGTCGAGGCTTACGGCAGCCATATGCCGCTGAACCAGCTCGCCACCGTCAGCGTGCCGGAGCCGCGCATGATCTCGGTGCAGGTCTGGGACAAGTCGATGGTCAAGGCTGTCGAGAAGGCGATCGTCGATTCCAATCTCGGCCTGTCGCCCGCGACCGAAGGCCAGGTGCTGCGCCTGCGCATTCCCGAGCTCAACGAAGAGCGGCGCAAGGAACTGGTGAAGGTCGCGCACAAATACGCCGAAGCTGCCAAGGTCGCCGTGCGTCACGTTCGCCGCGACGGTCTCGACGTTCTCAAGAAGGCCGAGAAGAATCACGAGATGTCGGAGGACGACCAGAAGCGTCACGCCGACGACGTGCAGAAGGCGACCGACGGTACGATTACCGAGATCGACCAGCTGCTGGCCGCCAAGGAAAAAGAAATCCTCACCGTCTGAAGCGCGATGAAGTGTCATCGCGCTTCAGGTTATTGTTCGCGCATGATCTTTTCGGAAAACCGCTTCGCACTCTTCCGGATCATGCTTTAGGGCCGCCTTCATGTCCAACGCCGCCGCGCCCGCAACGGAAGGACCCGACCGGTCCGACGCGCCTGCGCATGTCGCCATCATCATGGATGGCAACGGGCGTTGGGCGGCCGCGCGCGGGTTGCCGCGCGCGGAGGGGCATCGCCGCGGCGTCGAGGCGTTGCGCCGCGTGGTGCGTGCCTCGCACGAGCTCGGCATCCGCTATCTCACCATCTTCTCGTTCAGCTCGGAAAACTGGTCGCGCCCGGCGAGCGAGATCGGCGATCTCTTCGGCCTGCTCAAGCGTTTCATCCGCAACGATCTCGCCAGCCTGCATCGCGACGGCGTCAAGGTGCGAATCATCGGCGAGCGCGATGGCCTCGAGGGCGACATCTGCGCGCTGCTCAACGAGGCCGAGGAATTGACGCGCGACAATACGCGCCTGACGCTGGTCGTCGCCTTCAATTACGGCTCGCGGCAGGAGATCGCGAAAGCGGCACAGAAGCTCGCGCGCGAAGTTGCCGAGGGCAAGCGCGATCCCGCTTCGATCGATGCCGAGACGCTGGGCGCGCATCTCGATGCGCCCGACATTCCCGACCCCGATCTCATCATCCGCACCAGCGGCGAGCAGCGTTTGTCCAACTTCCTGATGTGGCAGGCCGCCTATAGCGAGCTCGTTTTCGTGCCGATCCACTGGCCTGATTTCGACAAGGCGGCGTTGGAAGGCGCGATCGCCGAATTTGCCAGACGCGAGCGCCGTTTCGGCGGCCTGGTCGCGAAAACCGCCTCGTGAGCGAACCCGACGCTGCACCGGCCGGCTCCGCGCCGGCTCCAAGCAATCTCGTGATGCGAGTTCTCGCAGCGCTAGTGCTGGCGCCGCTCGCCATTGCGCTCGCTTATGCCGGCGGCTGGCTGTGGGCGCTGCTCGTCACCCTGGTGTCGATCGGGCTGTTTGCGGAATGGCTGATGGTGGTGGGCGCGGGCTCGGCTGCGCTGACCGGGGCAGGGACGGTCGTCATCGCCATGATGGGGGCGTGCGTCGCGTTCGGGGCGCTCAAGACCGCCGTCATCATCGGCCTCATCGGCGGTGCGATCGTGACGCTGATCGCGCGCGGCAAGTTCATTTGGGCTGCTACCGGATTCGCCTATGCGTCGGCGGCGCTGCTGGCCTCGATCCTGGTGCGGCAGGACCTCGTGAATGGTTTTGCCGCGCTGATGTTCGTGCTGCTGGTGGTGTGGGCGACCGATATCGGCGGCTATTTCGCCGGGCGCAGCATCGGCGGGCCGAAGCTATGGCCGCGCGTGAGCCCCAAGAAGACCTGGTCGGGAGCGCTTGGCGGCTTTGCGGCGAGCCTTGCGGTGGCTGCGGTCTTTGCCGCTTGCGGGATCGGGAAGGCGGTTCCGCTGCTGGTCGTCAGCGCCATCCTGTCGGTGGTCTCGGCCTTGGGCGACCTGTTTGAATCCGCGGTGAAGCGGCGCTTCGATGTCAAGGATTCCAGTCACTTAATTCCCGGCCATGGCGGGCTTATGGACCGTCTGGACGGCTTTGTCGCCGCCATCCTGGTGGCATGGATTATCGGCTTTCTCCGCCATGGTGTGCATAGCGCCGGAAGCGGTCTTATGGTTTGGTGAGGATATGAGCGCGGTCCCATTGCGTAATAACAAGGCTGCGGCGTCTGCCGTCCGCAGCGTCACGGTCCTCGGCGCCACCGGCTCGATCGGCGACAGCACGATGGATTTGCTGCGTGCCTCGCCCGAGCGCTATCGCGTCGAAGCCTTGACGGCGAACAGCAATGTCGAAGCGCTGGCCAAGCTCGCGAAGGAATTTTCCGCGCGCTTCGTTGCGATCGCCGACGCCTCCAAGCTCGCCGACCTCAAGGCTGCGCTTGCGGGCACGAGCACGGAATGCGGCGCCGGCGAAAGTGCGGTGATCGAGGCCGGCGCGCGTCCGGCCGATTGGGTCATGGCCGCCGTGAGCGGCGCCGCGGGACTGAAGCCGGCATTGGCGGCGGTCGATCGCGGCGCGCATGTCGCGCTCGCCAACAAGGAATGTCTCGTTTGCGCCGGTGATTTCTTCATGCAGCGCGCGGCGAAAGCCGGCGCCTGCATCCTGCCGGCGGATTCCGAGCACAATGCGCTGTTCCAGGCGCTCGGCTCCGGCAATCGCGACGAGCTGGTCCGCGTCATCATCACGGCCTCCGGCGGCCCGTTCCGGACCTGGAAGCCGGCCGATATCGAGCAGGCCACGCTCGCGCAGGCCCTGAAGCATCCGAACTGGAGCATGGGCCAGAAGATCACGATCGATTCCGCCTCGATGATGAACAAGGGCCTCGAGGTGATCGAGGCGTCCTATCTGTTCGCACTCTCGCCCGACGAGATCGATGTGCTCGTGCATCCGCAGTCGATCATCCACGGCATGGTCGAGTTCTCCGACCGTTCGGTGGTGGCCCAGCTCGGTTCTCCCGACATGCGCACACCGATCGCGCACTGCCTCGGCTGGCCCGACCGGATCAAGGGACCGGCGGCCAAGCTGGACCTCGCCAAGATCGGCCAGCTGACCTTCGAGGCGCCCGATTTCGAACGGTTCCCCGGACTGCGGCTGGCTTACGATTCGCTGCGGGCCGGGAAGGGGGCGACCACGGTCTATAACGCCGCCAACGAGGTCGCGGTCGCAGCGTTCGTCGCCGGCAAGATCCGGTTCGGCGCAATCGCGCGGCTGGTGGAGGCGACACTCGACGACTGGATCCGGGGCGGGAACCAGGCCCCCATGACGTCAGCGGATGATGCAATATCCGTTGACCATGTTTCGCGAAATAGAGCTGCCGCCCTATTGCCTCAAATTGCCTTAAAGGCATCCTAGGTAGTTCGGGGCCAGGGCCTTGCGGCGCTGGATGAGGGAATTCGATGATCGACTTTTTCGTCCATAGTTTCAATACGTTGAGCCATGGGCTCCTCGGCTACGCGGTTCCCTTCCTGTTCGTCCTGACGATCGTCGTGTTCTTCCATGAGCTCGGCCATTTCCTGGTCGCGCGCTGGGCAGGTGTTCGCGTGTTAACCTTCTCGCTCGGTTTCGGACCTGAGCTGGTCGGTTTCAACGACCGCCACGGCACCCGCTGGAAGATCTCGGCGATCCCGCTCGGCGGCTACGTCAAGTTCTTCGGCGACGAGAGCGAGGCTTCGACCCCCTCCTCCGAGACGCTCGCCGCCATGACGGCCGAGGAGCGCGCCGGCAGCTTCCATCACAAGAAAGTCGGTCCGCGCGCGGCCATCGTCGCCGCCGGCCCGATCGCCAATTTCATCCTGGGCGCGCTGATCTTCGCCGCCATGGCGCTCTATTACGGCAAGCCAAGCACGATCGCCCGCGTCGACGGCGTCGTCGCCGAGGGCGCTGCGGCCGCGGCCGGCTTCAAGATCGGCGACGTCGTCGTCCAGATCGACGGCAAGCCGATCGAGAGCTTTGCCGACATGCAGCGAATCGTTGCGATGAACGCCGGTTCGGCGCTTGCCTTCCAGGTGAAGCGCGATGGCGCCATCGTGTCGCTGACCGCGACGCCGGCGCTGCTCGAGCGCAAGGATCCGTTCGGCAACAGCCACCGTCTTGGCGTGCTCGGCGTCGAGCACAAGGCGCAGGCCGGTGAGGCCTCGACCGCGCCGGTCGGCGTCGGCGAAGCGCTCAAGATCGGGGTCGAGCAGGTCTGGTTCATCATCACCAGCACCTTCAAGTTCCTGGGCTCGCTCTTTGTCGGCAACGGCAATCCGAACGAGGTCAGCGGCGTTCTGGGCATCGCGAAGATGTCGGGGCAGGCGGCCAGCGCCGGGTTCCAGTTCGTGATCAATCTGTGCGCCGTGCTGTCGGTGTCGATCGGCCTGCTGAACCTGTTCCCGATCCCGCTGCTCGATGGCGGTCATCTTATGTTCTATGCGGCTGAGGTTGTTCGCGGCCGGCCCTTGTCCGAGCGGACCCAGGAGATGGGGTTCCGAATCGGGCTGGGTTTGGTGCTGATGTTGATGGTGTTTGCCACCTACAACGACATCCTGCGGATGGCAGCTTCCTGATAGGGGCTTTTTTGTGGCGCTGTGCACGGCGTTGCTGATCAGCAACGTCTTGGAATGAAATTGAAATTTCGGTGTCTGCTGCCGTTTGCGGCACCGAGGAAATTGGCTACAAGCGGCTTCGAACTTGGGGAATCTCCCAGACCGGCGTTGGGGTTGGGTCTGGTACTGATAAGGGCGCGTTGCGCAATGAAGTTTGGACTGCGACTCCGGGGGGGCTTGCTCGCAACCCTGATCTTGTTCGGCGCGCCGGTGCTTGCCCCGGTTGGGGCTGCTTTTGTGTCTTCGTCTGCGCTCGCTCAGACCGTCCAGTCGATTTCCGTCGAAGGAAATCGCCGTGTCGAGGTGGAGACGATCCGCTCCTATTTCAAGCCGGGCCCGGGTGGCCGCCTGGACCAGGGCGCCATCGATGACGGCCTCAAGGCACTGATCGAGACCGGCCTGTTCCAGGACGTCAGGATCAACCGTGGCGCCGGTGGCCAGATCATCGTCTCCGTGGTGGAAAACCCGGTGATCGGTCGCATCGCCTTCGAGGGCAACAAGAAGATCAAGGACGAGCAGCTCACCTCTGAAGTCCAGTCCAAGGCGCGCGGCACCTTCTCCCGCGCCATGGTGCAATCCGACACGCTGCGAATCGCTGAAATCTATCGCCGGTCCGGCCGCTACGACGTGCGCGTCACGCCCGAGGTCATCGAGCAGCCGAACAACCGCGTCGATCTGATCTTCACGGTCGAGGAGGGCTCCAAGACCGGCGTCAAGTCGATCGAGTTCATCGGCAACAGCGCGTTCTCGTCCTATCGCCTGCGCGACATCATCAAGACGCACGAATCGAACCTGCTGAGCTTCCTCGCCAGCAGCGACATCTACGATCCCGATCGCGTCGAAGCCGACCGCGACCTGATCCGCCGCTTCTATCTCAAGAACGGTTTCGCCGACGTCCAGGTCGTGGCGGCGCTCACGGAGTACGATCCCGAGAAGAAGGGCTTTCTCGTCACCTTCAAGATCGAGGAAGGCTCGCAATATCGCGTCGGCGCGGTCGACTTCCGCTCCAGCATTCCGAACTTCGATCCCACGTCGATGCGCGCCTATTCGCGCGTCAATGTCGGCTCGCTCTACAACGTCGAATCGGTCGAGAAGTCGGTCGAGGAGATGCAGATCGAGGCCTCGCGCCGCGGCTATGCCTTCGCCGTGGTCCGTCCCGGCGGCGACCGCAATTTCGAGGCGCACACGGTGGCCGTCGTGTTCAACATCGACGAGGGCCCGCGCACCTATATCGAGCGCATCAATCTGCGCGGCAACACCCGCACGCGCGACTACGTGATCCGCCGCGAGTTCGACGTCTCCGAGGGCGATGCCTACAACCGCGCGCTGGTCGATCGCGCCGAGCGGCGCCTGAAGAACCTCGACTATTTCAAGAGCGTGAAGATCACGACCGAGCCCGGCTCGTCGAGCGACCGCGTCATCCTGATCGTCGACATGGAAGAGAAATCGACCGGCGACTTCTCGATCTCGGGCGGTTATTCCACGACCGACGGTGCGCTCGCCGAAGTCTCGGTCTCCGAGCGCAATTTGCTCGGTCGCGGCCTGTTCGCCAAGGCGTCGGTGACCTATGGCCAGTACGCCCGCGGCTATTCGCTGTCGTTCGTCGAGCCGTATCTGCTCGACTACCGTGTCGCGCTGGGTCTCGACCTCTATCAGCGTGAGCAGCTGTCCAACAGCTACATCTCCTACGGTACCAAGACGCTGGGCTTCAGCCCGCGCCTCGGCTTCTCCTTGCGTGAAGATCTGGCGCTCCAGCTGCGCTACTCGATCTACCAGCAGGAAATCTCGCTGCCGTACTACCTGGCGAACTGTAACAACGTCCTCGGTTCAGCGGCCTTCAATCCGAGCCCGGCCTTCGCCAATACGCAAACGCCGCCGCTCGACCTGACCTCCTCCGGTGGCCTCGGCTGCTACAGCGACGGCGAAGCCTCGTTGCCGGTCCGCAAGGAGCTTGCCAATGGCAAGACCCTGACCTCGGCGCTCGGCTACACGCTGACCTACAACACGCTGGACAACAACAAGAACCCCACCGACGGTCTGCTCGTCGACTTCCGCCAGGATTTCGCCGGCGTCGGCGGCGACGTCTCCTACCTGAAGACTGTCATTGACGCGAAGTACTACACTCCGCTGGTGTCCGACATCGTCGGCCTTGCTCGCGTGCAGGGCGGCATGCTGAACAAGATGGGCAGCGATTTGCGCATGCTCGATCACTTCCAGATGGGCCCGAACTTGGTCCGCGGCTTTGCCCCGAACGGCATCGGTCCGCGCGATTTGAATCCCTTCGGCACGCAGGACGCGCTCGGCGGCACCAAATATTGGGGCGCTTCGCTCGAATTGCAGATGCCGTTCTGGTTCCTGCCGAAGGAAGTGGGTCTGAAGGGCGCGGTCTATGCCGATGCCGGCGGTCTGTTCGACTACCAGGGCCCGACGACGTGGTCGGTGACCAACGAAATGACCACGACCCGGAACTCGAACTGCACGCCGTCGACCGTCAACCCGCCCACGGCTGGAACTTGTACCGGCCTGGTGTATGACAACGGCAATGTCGTCCGCTCGTCGGTCGGCGTCGGCCTGATCTGGCAGTCGCCGTTCGGTCCGCTGCGGTTCGACTACGCCGTGCCGCTCACCAAGGGCAAGTATGACCGCACGCAGGAATTCCGGTTCGGCGGCGGCACCTCGTTCTAATTCGATCAGCAGGGCATGATCCGTCCCCCAAGGTTTCCCTTGGGGGCCGATCTCCAAAAAGATCGTGCTCAATCCATGAGATAAGGCATGATGCGGCCTGACCGCTTCATGCCGAAGCCGGACCGCGACGGGGTGGAATGGCGCAGCCGACCTTCTTCAAAAAGCCGCCAGCCTCAGCGCTGGCCGACATTGCCGTACTGACCAAGGCGCAGCTGGTCGACCCCGCCAGGGGCGGCCAGATCATCACGGGTCTGGCTTCGCTCGACGAAGCCGGCCCGATGCATCTGGCGTTCTTCGACAACCTCAAATATGCCGATGAGCTCAAGGCGACTAAGGCGGGGGCCTGCCTGGTGAGCCCGCGCTTTGAGGCCCAGGTGCCCGCGCATGTGGCCGTGCTGCGGGTGGCTCAGCCGTTCCGCGCCTTTGTCGGGATCGCCCGGGAATGGCACGGCGATGCGCTGCGCCCGCAGTCCTGGTTCGGCAATGACGGCATTGCGCCGTCGGCCATCATCGATCCCTCGGCGCGGCTTGAGGACGACGTCGTCGTCGAGCCGCTGACTGTTATCGGTCCTGATGTCGAGATCGGCAGCGGCACCGTGATCGGCGCCGGTGTGGTCCTCGGTCCCGGCGTCAAGATCGGCCGGGACTGCAATGTCGGCGCCCGCACGGCCATCCAGTGCGCGCTGATCGGCAACGACGTGCTGATCCATCCCGGCTGCTCGATCGGCCAGGACGGCTACGGCTTCATCTTCTTCGGCCCTGAGGGCCATCTGAAGGTGCCCCAGACCGGCCGCGTGCTGATCCAGAACAATGTGGAGGTCGGCGCCGGCACCACTATCGATCGCGGATCCCTGCGCGACACCGTGATCGGGGAGGGCACCAAAATCGACAATCAGGTCCAGATCGGCCACAATGTGACGATCGGCCGGAACTGCCTGCTGGCGGCCCAGATCGGGCTCGCGGGCAGCCTGACGATCGGCGACAACGTGGCGCTGGGAGCAAAGGTTGGCATCAACAATCACCTCAAGATCGGCGACGGCGCCCAGGTCACCGCGATGAGCGGCGTCAAGGACGACATCCCGCCGAACGGACGCTGGGGTGGTTTTTTTGCCAAGCCGACCAAGCAGTGGTTCAAGGAAATTATCGCGGTGGAGCGCCTGGTACGCGACAGCAAGGCCGATCCGAAGAACGAGGGACGGGAATGACGGCGGAATCACCTGTTAAGTTCGAGCTGGTGGATATCAATGCGATCCTCCGGACGCTGCCGCACCGTTTTCCGATGCTGCTGATCGACCGCGTGATCAACATCCGCGCCGATTACAGCGGCATCGGCATCAAGAACGTCACCTTCAACGAGCCGGCTTTCCAGGGGCATTTCCCGGAGCGCCCGGTCTATCCGGGCGTGATGATGATCGAAGCGATGGCACAGACCGCCGGCGTGATCGGCATCACCTCGGTCGAGGGCACCGAGAAGCCGCGCGCGGTGTATTTCCTCACCATCGACAAGTGCAAGTTCCGCAAGCCGGTGCTGCCCGGCGATACCATAGAATATCACATGCGTTCGATCGGCCGCCGCAAGGCGATGTGGTGGTTTCACGGCGATGCCAAGGTCAACGGCACGGTCGTTGCGGAAGCCGACGTCGGCGCCATGCTGACGGACTGAGCGGGATCGGGATCAGCTCCTTTGGATGCGCTCACGTGCCCCGCACGCATAGTGGTGGCCTGTGATTTCGCGCTTAATGTTCTGGTTGAAGAACTGGCCCATGGACGATGCGTCCAGCAGGCGCTCGACCGTGTCGGCCGTCACGCCGCAATAGCGGTCATAGGCGCCGTTGACGGCGACGATCAGGTCCTGCTGCGCGGGGTCGTAACAGACCCGCTGAAGCACCGTGCTGCGGGTGATGTCCCGGCACTCGAATGTCCCGAGGTCGACGAGGCGGCGCTCGCCGGTCTCGACCGTCTCGGATACGATTGGTGCGGTCGCAAGCTGTGCGAGCAGGATTGCCAGGGCCCTGACCACGATGACCTCAAGCTCCACATGAAGGCGTTGAAGGGCTGGGACGGCCGGCTCATCCGGCACCTGAAACAGGCCGAGATGATACGTCACTGGACAGATCGGGCATAGTCGCGCTAACCACCGGAAAACCAAGCGACTTCAACATCTAACCAGACCTTCTTGATGAGTCAGATTGCTTGATGAGTAAGATTGATCCCACCGCACGGGTCGAGGA
>Ga0307510_10005384_pt1 | contig 15235 bp, 9 predicted proteins | sample 12_EM_MG_FD_207224 | JGI IMG/M metagenome (GOLD analysis project Ga0307510, IMG submission 207224) | Populus trichocarpa ectomycorrhiza microbial communities from riparian zone in the Pacific Northwest, United States - 12_EM | ecosystem: Host-associated > Plants > Roots > Unclassified | place...
ATAAATATCGCTGGGGCATTAGTTAATCCAAAAGGCATCACCACAAATTCATAATGCCCGTAGCGAGTTCTAAAAGTTGTTTTCTGCATATCTTTCTCCTTTATCATCACCTGATGATACCCTGACCTCAAATCTATTTTTTAAAATACACATGCTCCTTTTAACTGATCAAACAAATCATCAATTCGTGGAAGGGGGTACTTATTTTTTATAGTCATTTTATTGAGTTGTCTATAATCTATACAGAGTCGTAATGTTCCATCTTTCTTTTTAACAAACAGCACTTGAGCCCCCCAAGGTGAAACACGAGGGCGAATAAACCCTTTATCCAGCAATTCTTGCAACTGTATTTTTAATTCCACCAATTCTGCAGGCGCCATTCGATATGGTGCCTGAGCTACTAGTGTAGTTCCAGACAATGTTTCTATCGCAACTTCTACTTCTCTCTCAGGTGGTAACCCAGGTAATTCCTTTGGAAATACATCTGGAAACTCCCTTACTACAAGTATTTTATCCAACTCTATTTCTTTCTTTTCCAAATCTACTATATAGGCAAGATAAGCTGTACATCCTTTTCTTAATAGTTTCCTAGCCGTCACAACCAAAATTATACTATTTGGTATGATGTTTCTCTCGCCTCTAAACTCTACCCTCCTACCACCCTCATCCTGGAGAGTTACCGTTTTAGTAAAACAATCTATTTGGGCTATGTAAATTACTAGCCAATCCATTCCCAAGATCATCTCAAAATCACATAAGTCTAGTGGTAATAAATCTACCCTCATTTTAACATCTCCTATTCTTACCCGATAACCCTTGTAAACATACTGAATAAGGACAGTTTCCCCTAGAGGTGTACCAATTACTACCCATTTTTCCACTCTCATAGGCTGCACTTTCAATTTATCTTCACATTTTCTAGCTATAAAGGAATGGGTAGCACTAGGATCAATCAATGTATATACATGCTGAGATTCTAACAGTAAAGTACCTGCAACAACATCAGTGGCAGCTCACATATCTTCTTGAGTCATACGGAAAACTCTCCCTTGAACTCCACCTCCTTGTACTCGAGGTCGGCCTCGAACGGCACTAGTCCCAGACTAGGCAAGTCTACCTGGCCTGTCCACGATCACAGACTGCTGTTGACTCTGTACTGAAAAACCCTGTCTCTGCGCCTGCCCCATAGTCCTCTGAGGACACTCCCTCTTACGATGCCCGGGCTCTCCACAATGATAACATGCAGAATTTAGATAGGGACAATCCCTCCATCTATGTTCCTGTCTACATATATAACATCTGTCAGATGTAGCCGAACAATCTCCAGGATGTCTACGCTCACATCTCACACACAGGGGATAAGTAGTCATCTTGGAGCCCTCTACGACTCCTCCTAGTAAGCTAGTTTGTGGGTGTGACCGCCCTCCGTGTGAGTTCTACACAGATCTACTTGATGTACCCCTGATCCAAAATTTCCTCCCTTCTTTCTGAACTGACCAAAATGTCCTCCTTTTTCTTTTTTTAGAAAAGGAGGTCTCCCTGTAAACGATGCAGGCTCTTTACGCTTTTCTGCTCCCATAATACTTGTCCATCACCTTCCTGTCGCCCTGCAGCTGCCACGGCCTCTAGAGACTGAGCGGCCACTATAAAATCCCTCACTGTCGGAAACTGCAAAACAGCCAATCCCATCCTCAGCTCCTGTCGAAGTCCATCTCGGAGTCTCTCGATTCCGATGCTGCTCAGTCGGTAAATAAACAGAAGCAAATATAGAGAGGTCCTGAAACCGCCTCTCATATTCCAATACTGTCATATCTCCCTGTGTAAGAGCCAAGAACTCTTGTTCCTTGATCTTCCGATGTTGGTAGGAATAATACTGGTTCTCAAAATCTGTCCTGAAATCCCTCCATCTAAGCGTCTCAGTAGCCCGTCTCTCTTTAACAATATCCCACCATGTCTGAGCTCTGTCCGATAACAGCTGAGTCGCACAATCCACTCAAAGCTCTGCTAGTACTACTATCTATTCCAAAGACCTCTCATTCTTTCATAACCATCGGCCAGCTATCTCAGCATCCTCCTCTCCCATAAATGCTTCACAGCCTAATTCCCTCAAACTCTTTACCCATCGAACTAAATTGACCACAATATCCTTAGGGGTAGTACTCAATGGTCCTGACATCTCTGTCATCACTACACGAACCAACTGCGCAAAATAAGCTAGATCTGGGTATAGTAGAGGTGCTGCCACAGGGGGTGCTACTGGTGCTACTGCAAGCGCTACTGTTGGTGGGGGCTGAGTCCCCTGCCCATCTCCATCAAATACCCCCTGCTCATCTCGAAGTCCTGATGACTCTCCCTGTCCAGATTGCACTGACACAGCTGGCACAAAAGATGTTGTATCTACCAGTGGATCTCCCTCTAGTCCTCTATCTCCTGTCTCAACTAATCACTCGTCCCTCGCTGGTGACGAATCAGCCCTAGCTTCTTGTCATGTACGTACCATCCTGAAACAATATTATTTTACATAAAAAATGATCAGATCACTAACCTGCCTTTAAAGCTCCTTCGTATCCTTGGAATTGCTTTCATAGGCTGGTCTGATGTTCTATTCCCCTTAAGGGTGGTAATCCGTTAACGATATCTTTAGGAAACACATTTTCAAACTCCTGTAATAAAGAAACAGGAACAATAGGCACTACATGATCAAGATCGTTAGTATTAAAGTAAACCTTCTTATACAGAAGTAAAATCATTGGCTTATTAGTAAAAAATACAGACCTGGCCTCACTCTCTTTAACATAAAAATTGGGTTGTTTCTTTATTTTTTTAAGAGAATTCTTATCACACATGTTGACTTTATTAACTTTTTTTATGTTACCTCTACTCTCGGCCAGATTTAGGTGTTTTTGGGTAGTGGCTAAATGGTTTGATTTGTTTAGAGTGTTGGACGAATGCTTGTTTATGTTTGAATGAGTAACTGAATTGGTTGTAGTAGTGTTTTGGGTTCTGGCTGACTTTGATGGTCTTCTCTCTTCTTGTTCCTCACCTTGATTTTCTCTCCACATAGCCTCATACTCACCTTTTAGCTTTATTTGATCATCATACACTTGTTTGGGTGTAAGAGGTACAAAAGTGATGGTTTTACCATTTTTACAATGGTATATGCTGTGATGTTGCGATCACATAAATTAATTACCCTAACATAAACAAACAAGATAGTATAGAGCAAATAAGGGGTCGATCCCACGAGAAAGATCTAGTTCAGGTCTTTATGTTAGATGATTCAGAGTTGGGGGGTTTTTAAGGTTATCTAGGCTATGCTATGATAAATAAAATAAAACAAATCAAGCTAAATTAAATAAATCCAAAACTTATCAAAAGAAAAACCTTGGTCTCAAGTAAACATCCACCTATGAAAATCAAAATTGATCACTGAAATGATACGTCAATTTATATTCTAAATATCCATATTTTCTTAATATTAGTCAGTTAATCGATCCATAGTGTAACAACCATTGTGTCCACACTAGTAATTTAATTTAATGGCAGCCTTAAAAACTAAATAGGTTGATAAATCTAGATAACACAACTGTCTGTAGTCTTTGTTCAATTTAAATGAAATGTTTTTCCTAAGATTAACAACATAGATCCATCATAATTATTAAACTTAGTCGCTTCACAAGTTCAAATATCACAACTTCAGTTTTGATAACAAACTTAGCAGTAGATTGGTTTAGAATAATAATTTAGAGTCTGCTCTAACAATCAAACTAAACAATCATAGGAAATAAACATAGGAAAACATTCATACTCATCATATAAATTGAAAAGAAAAAATAGAATAGATCTCATAGTTTTTGAAATCTAAAGATTTTTATATCCTTTCAACCAAGAAAAAAAACTTAGCCTTGCATCTTTATTGAAAAACTAATGAATAGAACAGATGAGAGCATAATTTAATGTATATGAGGAAAGGGTGGAGTTTTTTTTTTCTAATCGCCACCTCCTTTTCTTTCTCTCTTTGTTTTTATTTGATAGGAAACCGTAATCCCCACATCCCTCTAATCCATTTTTATTCTCCCAAAAATATAAAAATAGTCATTTATAAAGTAAACAATCTATATTTAAATAAGTTAGACTTATTTCTTCACAAAACCTATCTGTTGCAGAATTTATAGGTTGTCTTAGAAAACTCATATCTCTCTCATATGAGCTCCTTTTCTGCTGAAATTTGGTAGGTTGATAGGTTTTTGAGTCAAGAATCTAAAACAATTAATTTTGCAACAAATAGACTTCTCTAACTCAAGATATTCAAGTTGGAATGGACGAATGTCAAAATTGGCAGAATACGAGACATGTCTTTAAAGGCTGCGATTTTCATCCTTTTTTTTTCTTGCCATATATGTATTGAAATGTATGGATCTTAGCTTTCTAATGCCACTAGAATCACTTCATTTCAACATCTACAACTTAAATTTTACATAAAACATCGATCAAATGTCAAATTTTTCAATATTCAACACGAGTTGGAGCATAGTTTGAATTTTATCTCCAATTTACTTCATTTTGAATCTCAAATCTAAAAGTACCTTCAAAACATAAGACAAAGATTATCAAGACATTTTATATATAAAACATGAACAAAATACTAGGTAAATATAGGAAAAATTATCGAATAATATGGTTGCATCAGTACACTTATTTTTAACCCCATCATGAATTATCTTCCTATCATATTGCTATGGACTCCCTAATAAGATGTGACTCACTTGCATTGGTACCACATCACACAAAACTTTATCAACATACTTCCCAATCAAAAAACAAAACCATAACCTGTTTAGTCACTTTCACTTCACTACTATCATTCAACCATTGCAATCTATAAGGTCTAATATGCTTAATAGTACACAAATTCAGTTTAATAACTAGGGTAGTGCTAGCTATATTAGTACAACTTCCACTGTCTATAATTAAACTAAACACCTTATTTTGTACATAACATCACGCATGAAAGATGTTTTCCTTTTTTTGATCACTATCATCTTCTTTAACATAAACTTGAAGTGAGTGTCTGATAACCAAGGACTCCTCAATAGGTAATGCCAATTCATGCTTAGTATAATCCTTCAATGACGGTATGTTTTCACAATCTGATTTGTCACTCTTAAATTACATATCACCATTGCCTCTCGTTGCCATTATCCTCTTGTTTGGACACTCTGAAGCGTAATGTCCAAGCCTTGACACCTTAAACATTTAATATTACGAGTACATTTAAATTGAGTGTCATATTACCTTTGAAACCCGTAGAGGCTTTAACCTTAGCTTTAGGTGGTCCGACTTTGGTAGGGACAAAAGGTTTTGGTCAGACAGCTCCATTTCTCCTCAAATTCAGTTTCCAAGATGATGAAGAACCCAAATTGAATGTTGGTCAAACATGTCCTTTCCGTTTTGAGTTGTCTTTCCACTTTCATAGTCATATGAACCATGTCTTTTACCTCCACATAGTGTTGTAACTCAACAAGATTAGCTATCTCTCTATTCAACCTATTAAGAAACCTAGTCATAGTAGCTTCCCTATCTTCAACTATATTAGCCCTAATCATTGCAATATCCATCTTCTTGTGGTAATTTTCCACACTCTTCAAACCCTGATGTAAACTTTGTAGTTTCTGAAAGAGCTCTCTGTAATAAAAGTAAGGAACAAATTGTTTTCTCATTATGACTTTCATGTCATCCCATGAATCAATAAGCTTTTCACCATTTCTCCTTCTGCTCAAAAAAAGTTGATCCCACCATATTAGTGTATAATCTGTAAACTCAATGACATCGAGTTTTACCTTTTTATGTTCTGTGTAGTGATGACAGTAAAAAATCCAATCAACCTTCTTTTCCCATTCTAGATATGCTTCCACATCATTCTTTCCTTAGAAAACAGGTATTTTCAACTTAATGGTACCTAATTCTCCACTTGAATTATTACGATGCCTAAAATCCTAGGAATTCTCTCTCTAAATAAAAACTCCACTATATTTGAAACTTATATTCCTTCTTGTTTTATTCGGCTCAAACCTGTTTCTCTGGTCCACAGATGTAAACTCATAGTCGTCATAACCCATATTTGTATTATCATTAATAAACTCATCAAAATTAGTTCTATTATGTATAGCCCTTTGAACATTACTTCTTCGACGATCAGCCCTACTATTCTATTGCTTCATTGAGTGCATTTCATCCTTTGAAATCTATAAAAAATTGGTGAGTAACTCAAAATACATCCTCATATCTCTCGTGTTTCACACAAAATCAAGGCTTTTCATTCTAATAAACTCACTACGCCTTTTAACTCACAACTTGCTTTCTTTCTATTTTTTCAAAACTGAAAATCCAACCAATCAAAGTCAAAGGATTTCACAATGTAATCCAATTATGAATATAAACTAAAAAATCAATAAATATACCAAAAACAAGCAAGACAAAACTACGACTATGATTTTATGAGTAGCAATGCCAATTTGTATGAATTATGGACGAAATGAAGATGCAAAATAAAACATAAGTGAAAATTAATGAAAAGACTTATTTGACTCCTAAATAACCCAAATATAATAGAAACAAACCAATTTGGTCGAAACAAATGGTAGACAAACACATTGGAACTTGGCATAAATATGATTATTTCGTAATTTTAAAGCATCATAATTGAAACCCAGACCTAATGATATCAAAATGATCTAAAATTAAATATGTAGTATCCCAATACCCAAAAACTATAAATCCTAGTTTATAAATTGTTCTCTTATGCCTAGGTATCGAAACCCGTGTATGATCAGCTTACGATAAAAATTTAACCTTGAATTGAAATCTCAAGACAGTGATATTAAAATAAGCCCAAATTTAATATATAGTGTGATTTCACCCATAATAAGCAGTATATGAAATTTCAATTAATTTTGAGGTGGTTTGCTAAAATCAGTAAAATATTCTCCTAAAATTCAAGAAAATTTTATTTATTATTTTACCTATTATTTAGAAAAATATTTATCAACAAAGGAGGAAGTTTCCTAGTCAACAAAGGATGCTAAGGGGGCTGCCAAATCTGGTTTCCTAAACTAGGAAGGATTAATCAATGATTGTCCTAGTTTAGGAAGGAAACTAAATTGGCAGGTATAAATGAGAGAGATTTTCTTCATTAATTGTCCATGTAAAATAAGGAAATTAAACACAATAAGGCAAGAAGACTTCAGAATTAAGTCCACATTCATATAAGATTTTCTAGTCTATTTGCGACTTCTTATGGGTGACAAATATGATTTTAGCATATCTAGGATATTAATTTTGGATTTTTATTATTTTTATTATTTTCTTCTTAGTCTTTTGGTTTATTATTACTTATTTGGATCAATTTTATAAGTGAGCTCAAATCAGCCCACATATGAGATTCATTGGGGTTATTTGAAACATTATATAAGTTTTTTGTATGTTGAAAAGCATAACACGATGAATTTATGAAATAAACTTGGCTTTTGCGTGATGCAACACATTATCTTTGCTGGGAAAAAGATCAAATCTGACTTATCAAGGTATAACTCACCTTGTGGCACCATTCGTTTCAATTCCAATAGTACTGGTGCCTTGGGATAGGTTTCCATTGTGTCTCATTTCTTAAACCTGATTCTCGGCTTTCTTGGGGAAGTATCTTCTTCGTTGGGGGTTGTTTAACCACGTGATCAAGAGGTTCGTATCACTTATTCTTAGTCTTTTATGTATTTCTATGTTTTACAATAGCTTACTTACCCTATTTTGTGCTTAACAATGCTATAAAGACGTAAAGTGTAAAAAAAGAGCTAAATAAAGCATTTTTAACACAATCTCAAGCAAGGAACTAGAAAAGAGCACTATGGGATGAGTCATTAGAGCTAAGAAGTGCATATCCTAATTACATTAGAAATCCAACTTGAACAAGGAATATTAGTAGGATTAGGATTGGTTAGAGAAAATATGACAAACTAAATCTCTATATACTATTTGGACCATATCTTGAGCTATATATACAAGTTTGCTACGATTTAACTTAGGTTGAAAACTAGACATCTTAAACTTTCCATTCATATATTAGTACAACATGTTTGAACTTGAATCTAAAATATTCAAAATTATTTCTTTATATCTTTTTCTTTTTATGAATTTACGACAAGCTTAGTTTTCAATTTTAAGAGGTTAGTACTCTTAGATCTTAAATTATCATGAAGATTTATGCTTAAAATTACTATATATTTGATTGTGATACATTTATCTTATGTTTTTCTATGATTATACTTGATGATTGACAACAAAAATTATATATGATGTGCATCATATATTTTTTGTTTTAAATCTATTGCTAGTGATTAGTTTATAATGGATTCATGACTAATTAACTTAAGTAGAACAATTGTCTAATTTTCAAATCTACTTATTAAATTAACTCCCCATGTTTGTTTATTTAATTATCATGAATCAATTGCACCAATCTTGATCTTAATGTTGTCACGTAATTACATCTTGTATGCTTAATAAAGGTTACTATGTAATTAGGGTTAACTAATGCACATATATTAATAAAGTAAGGGTAAGTAGAAAAATTTATTATTTTTCATGGTTGATTTATTTAATATCACAAATCATATTAGAAAATATATTTAAATTCAATAATTAATGTTTAATTATCCATAAGGAATACTTCTTATAAAAACATTTTTCTTTCTACTTTTTAACATTTTGCCAATTTTCCTCTTAATTTCTAGAATTGATTTCTTTTGTTTTCTTATCTTTCTAAGTTATTTTTAGTTAGTTTAGATCATAAAAAAAATCCCTCATTTAATTACTTATTATTTAAATTGCATATTAGTTGAATTCGTCGTATTACCAAATTTCATGCATTTTTACTTGGTTTGCTTTAATCTAAACTTAAATAGTTTGTCTTGATTGAGTAACTAAGTTCTAATACTTGTATTTCTATGGGACAATACCTTTATTTTCTATGTTACAAATCATTAATTTAAAGGTCTAAATTTGCACGACTTCAACATGAGTCATCCTTTAACCTCAATTTACTAAATATTATATTTTTTTAATTTAGTTTTTATTTTTTTTATTTCTAAGTTTTTCCTTGGCTCTTTTGTAAAAGTTTTATTAGTTTTTAATTTCATCATTCAATCCAAATTGATGGTATTATGATTTTCAATTTGATCCTCATTGTTTAGATTTCTAATTTTTTTTCTTGGATTTTTTGTAAAACTTATTATTCTTTTCAATTTCACCCTTCAATCAAAAATTTATTTTTATTTTTATGTCTATTCTGATCCTCATTCTTTTAATTGTTTTGGGTTTTTCTTGCTAAATTGATTTTCTTTTCAATTTCACTCTTCAATTAAATATAAAATATATTTTGTATTTTAATTTTGATCATCATTATTTTAATTACTTTTTGTATAAATAAATTTTTTTTTCTTCCAATTTCATCTTCAATATTTGATTGATTGAAAATTAAACTTCATGATTTTTACAAATAGGATGCTTCGAGTTTAATGATTCGGGTCATGAATTTGAAAAGTTAGCATGTTCTTTTAAAAAAAAATTATAATTCTTTTTATTTTTTTATTGGGTTATTTTAATTATAAAATCTCCACCACAACTTAATATTATTATTTAAAAAAAAAAAGTCATGTCACGTGGTATGTACACCAAGGCTAGTTATAGCTACGAGGCTTGAACTTCGCTTGTCCCATTACTAAAACAATATTACACTTCACCATTCGTTATTTTATACTTTATATGCGGAAAATAACATATGTTATAGCTCAATGACCCATACAATCAGACCATTGACCATTGTTGTATCAATGACTCATGGATCCAGTAGCTTGATCGTCCTTGTTCGGGTCTAGTCTAATAACAATGCTGTCCACATCACACTTGGGTTGAAATTTAGGACCAGGAAGAAACTAGAAAAGAGAAAAGAAAGAGTAAGCTACCACTTCTTTTGGGCTGCACTACTAGCCATTGCTTGGACCTAAATATATTTTGTTTTATGTTGCCTCTAACGTTTTAAATTTTTCGTGGACCAAGCTCTATATTCATATTTATCTAATGGGCTTGTGGCATTATAAGGTGTTTTTATTTGGGATCTTTCCACCTAATATGGTAGATAAAAAGGCAGGCTTAGGGTGTTGTTTTGATTTTATTTTAATTAATTTGTAGTTGATTATATTTTAGTTTTGTTATTTATTAAAGCAAATTAATTAATCTAAAAATAATTAAATAGTACTTTGATAAATGTTGACTATGCTTTATTTTGTAGTATTTTATTCTTGGAATGAGGATGTAAAATCTAACTCAAGGATCTAAGAGTGTTGAAGATTATCATAAGGAGATTGAAATTATTATGATTTAGGCTAATATAGTGGAGGATAAAAAACAATTATGGCTAGGTTTCTAAATGCTCTGAACCGTGATATAATGAATATAGTTAAGTTGCAATATTATATAGAGTTAAAAGATATGGTACACATGACTACAAATATGAAAAGACAACTTAAAAAATACGGTAGTGCATAAAAAGTTGTTAATTTAAGTTCTTTTTCATCATGGAGGTTGAATTATATGAAAGATGAGATTTCTGAGACCAAGTCAATTATGGGTGCTAAGGTCGAACCTCATAAGGCAAAGAAAGAAGTCACAACTGATTTTAAAGATAAATATAATGCTTAAAATACTTGTAACCATGATATTAAGTGTTTTAGATGTTTAGGAGTTGGATACATAGCTTCTCAATATCCAAACAAGATATATATGATTTTAAAGGAAGAATATATCATTTACGAGATTCCATGTAATTAACAATGTATGTAGTATAATTATTAATTGTAGAGGTTGTGCTAATATTGCTAATACTATATTTGTTTATAAATTAAATTTAAACACTACTAAACATCATAAACCATATATGTTTCAATTATTGAATGAATGTGGAGAAGTTAACATTAATAAATAGGTTTTGATGTCTTTTGTAATTAAAAAAATATCATGGTGAGGTTTTGTGTGATGTGGTTCCTATACATGCAGGTCACTTTTTATAGGGGCATCTTTGGAAGTTTGATAGGAGAGTAGTGTATTGGTTTAGAAATACATACTCTATTATAAAAAGATGGGAAATCAATCATATTTGTGGCACCGAAATAGGTATATGAAGACCAATTAAAACTAAAAAGTGAAGATGAGGCCAAGATGGGGTGAAAATCATAAAGAGGACGTAAGCTTAGAGTAGAGAAAAAAGTATTGTAAGTCATGAGAGTGAATTGGCTAAAAATGAAAAAGAAAGAGATCTAGTCAAGAGTGGAGAGAAAAAAAAACATCTGAGTTTTTATACAAAATAGAGTGAGATCAATAATGCTTTTTATTGTAACCAGTCGATGATTGAAATTATGTATAAAAATGCTTATCTTAATACTAATGAACTTGATCCTTGTATTCTTAGTGTGACTATTTTTTTATTATAGGAAATGAATATATTGGCCATTTGAGTTGAGTACTTAATGTTTTAAGAAAGTAAACATTATTTACTAATCTAAAAAAATGTATTTTTTACATAGAAAAATTTGTGTTTTTTAGATATGTTGTTAGTATTAAAGGTATCGAGATGGATAAGAAAAGGTAAAGGCTATTCAAGAATGGCCCACACCTAAGTCAATCGTTAAGGTATGAAGTTTTCATGGTTTGATTTATTTTTATAAGAGGTTTGTCAAAACTTTTAGCACACTAGCTGCATCACTTATTAAAATTGTTAAAAAGTCAACTTGATTCAAATGAAGTATTAAATAAGACAATGCTTTTAAACTTCTTAAAGTAAAACTTAATTCAACACCTTTATTAACTTTACCTGACTTTACTAAAACTTTTAAGATTGAGTATAATGCCTCAAGAATATGTATTGGAGTTGTTTTAATGCATGAGAAATTAATGATTGTTTATTTTAGTGAAAATCTCAATGGTACAGTATCGAACTGAACTTATAACAAGAAGCTTTACACATTGGTGAGCGCTTTGGAGACTTGATAACACTACTTATGGCAGTGGCAAAAAAAATTATGATTTATTCAAATAATGAGTCGCTGAAATATTTGAAGAGACAAGGTAAGTTGAATTGGCATCATGCTAAGTGAGTGGAATTTATTAAGACTTTATTGTATGTGATCAAATGCAAGTAAGGTAAGGAAAATGTAGTGGATAATGCACTATATATGAAGCATGTATGTTTTGCATGAACATTTTTTTTGCCAAAGATGAGACATGACATGTAAAGAGTGTGAGATAGATGCATTACATATAGACAAGCTAAGTTTAAAGTCTTACCGCATGGTTTATATACTTATTTGCCTGTACTAAAGGAATCTTAGGTAGATATTTCTATGGACTATATTTTAGGGTTACCTAGGTCAAAAACAATGTTGTGATTATATATTTATAGTTGCAGATAAGTTTTATAAGATGATGCATTTTATATCATATTATAAAATCGATGATACAACCAACATAACTTTTTATTTTTTAGGGAAACAGTACGAATTCATGGGGTACTTAAAAGCATAATTTCAGATCATGATGTTAAGTGTTTTGGCAATTTTTAATAAGACTTTATAGGGGAAATTGGGAACCAAGTTATTGTTTTCGACTACTTATCATCCACAAATAAATAGACAAACATAAATATTAAATAAGACTTTAACTATATTTTTGTGTATTGTCATTCAAAAGAATCGTAAGAATCAAGAAGATTACTTGTCATTCATTGAGTTTGCCTATAATTAAAGTGTATATTCAACTACTAATTATTCACTATTTGATGTTTGTGGTTTTAACCTCTTAACTCTATTAGATTTGAAAAAGTAATCAAACTATAGGAGGTTTTTTGTGACTACTCTTTTTTTTAAAAAAAATAATAAGACGACAACATATTAGATCGACTCGGGTCAACCTAGGTTAACTTGTCTAATCCGTGACCTAAATCATGAAACCATGATAACTCCATAAAAAATAAATCGAAACAGATTATGAAATCTAATTCTTAATCAACTCAATATTGAAAGATGAAATTGAAAAAAAAATAAAAAATAACCCAATTGAACTTGTGTTAAACTACCAAACCTGCAACCAGGGTCATTAGACCAGAATAATGCCATAGAAATAAAATCAAAATAAATTATGAGACTGAATCACCAATCCATCTAATGATAATGAATGAAATTAAAAAAAAATTACTCAAGTCAACTTGGGTTAACTCGCCAAATATGTGATTGGGTTATGAGATTAGGATAATCTCGTAAAAAGTAAATCAAAACAAATTATAAAATCTAATATTTAAATGATAATGAATGAAATTAAAAAAAAAATTACTCAAGTCAACTTGGGTTAACTCGCCAAACATGTGACTGGGTTATGAGATTAGGATAATCTCGTAAAAAGTAAATCAAAACAAATTATAAAATCTAATATTTAATAAAATCAATTTTAAAAGATAATTTTTTAAAAAAAAATCCAAAACAATGCTTTGCTTCTGAGGAGGTGAACATTTAGTTTTTGTTAATGGTAATGGTGTAATTTCCAAAGTGATGAATTTTTTGAAGTGGTGGAAAAAAAAATTGAAGGTATGTGAATAAATTATTCACCACCCACCTTTAAGCAGCTTTTGATGGTATTTTTTTTTTCCAGAGGCGGAAATCCAGAAGAGATGACAGAGAAAAGGCAAAACCCACCGAAAAGTGATCCTGCAGTCTGCTCGAGAATCAGAGATGACATAGAAACCACTAACATAAAGCAAATCATAATTTAATTTGCCCACTTTACTCCTCTTACTATATCATTCTAGCCGTCGGTTGGTGTGGTGTCCACTCCAAAATGTAGGGTGTCATGCTGGGCATCAAGTGTGTGTGACACAAATGTTCATGCTATATCGCCACGAATCCGTGAAATTATAGCAACCAGATCAAGGAATAGAATATTTTTGTGTTTTAAAAGTGTTTTTTTAAAATAAATATTTTTATTTTTTTTATTTTAAATTAATTTTTTTAAGGTATTTTTAGATCATTTTAATATGTTAATATTAAAATAAATTTTTAAAAATAAAAAATATTATTTTAATATATTTTCAAATAAAAAATATTATAAAAAATAACCGCTACCATACCTCCTAGAAACTTAATTACCCTTTGTACTAGTGATACAGTTTTTGGGCTTTTCTACTTTGATCTTTCTTTTTGGAGAAGCATGATCGGTCGCTACATTTGCAATTATAGAATCAAATTTCCCATGAGTTATCGAGGGGATCGAGAGATGAATGTTTGACTTATGCTTGCAGAATGAGTGTCTTCATGAACTCATAGAACAGTTCAGTCAAATCTCCAACTTATAGCTAGAGAACACGCAAGCTTAATGTAAAAATCAATTATATATGAGCATTATTAAGGTCCATAGCTAGAAACATTAATTCACGACCATTTGCATCATCAAAATCATAGGATTCTTCTTCTTTATTTATTTTTTTTGAAAAAGAATCCTAATTCATGATTATTGATCATAATTATATTTTAAAAAAAATAATCATTTTTTTCATATATTTTTTTATACGATAACGACTCTATTTTTTAATTTTTGAAGGTCTCAATTTATAATGATAAATATTTTATAAGTATAGTGGTTAATATGTTGATCTAATTACAAACCATATCAATAATATAGAAAAAAAACAGATTGACCTATATTAGTTATAATACTAAAACTCGTGGGATTTTTACTATGCTTTTTGTCAGTGTGTAAAATTTTATTATTTTTTTCAATTTGATCCTCAAACTTTGTTTTTGGGCGATTTAGTCTTGTTTAAAGAGCAATTGATTTTAAATTCTTATGAAATGGTGGGATTGGAAGATGAGGGACCAAAATAAAAAAAAGGGCAAACATGGGTAGCGTACCATATGTTTTGAAAAAAATCATTTTGTTCCTCCAACTTAAACAAACATACAAATTATATAATTTTGGTTCCTCAAAATTGTTCTAGTTTCATTTTGGTACAAAGGTTTATTTTTATTAATTTTTTTCCTGGTTGAGAGAGGAGAGAGAGAGGGGTTGCTGGATTCCGGTGGTAGAGAGAAATTTGTCGTTAGCACCGATTTAGGGCACCAAAATAAAAGATTTTTGTATC
>Ga0307510_10005385_pt1 | contig 15233 bp, 20 predicted proteins | sample 12_EM_MG_FD_207224 | JGI IMG/M metagenome (GOLD analysis project Ga0307510, IMG submission 207224) | Populus trichocarpa ectomycorrhiza microbial communities from riparian zone in the Pacific Northwest, United States - 12_EM | ecosystem: Host-associated > Plants > Roots > Unclassified | place...
GCTGAGTGAGGTATGCTCTCCAGGGTTCGATAGGGGACTCTTCTGGGGACAAGGTATACGTCTGTCCTTCAGGGGTGTCAGGTTCATAGTGAGTGACTGGTTGTGGCTCTAAGGGCGGCGCATCCTCTATGGGACTGTCTGGGTCTTCCAGTAGGCTCTCTACTGGGGTTGGCTCTTGGTACTCTTCCATTGAGGAGTATTCCCGATGATGGATGTTCCAGGGAATAGGGACGAGGAGCTCAACTGGGGGTTGATCAATGGGTGTCGATGGTTTGGATGGTTCACTAGGTGGTAACGGTGGCAGGTCTGGTAGGGATGGTGGGTTCAGTGGTAGTGGTCTCTTGGACGTGGGTATGGTGATGAGGAGGGGATCCGACAAGGATGAGAAAAATTGGGGTGGATCATAACAGTTGTACTCACCTTTATTTCAGCCTTCTTTGCTGCCTCTCTTTCATCATACACCTAGAAATGTATGCGACATATGTGAGCGATAAGTTGTACAAGACAGACAAGTAGGACATACCTTTCGGAGATCATTATCGAGGTGGTCCCAGTATACATTAAATTCTCCGACGGTACCCCCAGGGTTTGCGGCACACCAATCAACAGAGCACATGTCCCTGAGACCAAAGTCAGTAATGAAATGGTCTGAGGAAAACACTTATGCCGCATGTATTCCGACGCCAGGGGTTTTTATCTGCGTATACTTGTACCTCCTGCTGCGCAGATCCTTCATCCTTGCGGGTTGCTCTGTGATGGCCGGTGTGTTGGCGTTGTCTGCATCGGACGGCGTGATCGATGGGACGTTACTTGCGATAGGTGGGGCGCTTGAGCCCTGCGTGTCGGTTATTGGGAAGACATATGATGGATGGGATATTCCTGGGCCTGAGATATGAGGCGGCGGGACACCTGGGCCAGGGAGAGAAGTCGCAGAGACGCCTGCGCCAGAGATAGAGACGCCTGTGCCAGGGACAGAAGTCGCAGAGACACCCAGGCCAGAGATAGAAATGTGAGGGACCACTGGACTCTGTGTGCGTGTGACCGCGCTAGGCGCATGATCGGAATCCCTAGTATTGCAAGCATGGTTGGCAGTGTGTGTACCTTGGATAGCATGTGATGTTTCACCTAGCAGCCGGAAAGTTGGGCTGCATTTGTCGAAGGCATTAGCACTGGGGGAGGATCGTTAGCACAATCAACAAATTATTTGAGAACCTACAGGGGATCTCTCAAAGGCCTGGCCTTAGGCCTCGAAATACCCCTTGACGAGCCCTCTTGGACATTGTCTTTGAGCCAAGAGGGCTTGGGGTTGTTGTTGTTGTTGTTGTTGTCATCGTTGTCGTCAATATCTGAGTCCTCGGGTGGTGTGTCAGCCTGGCTTACACACGTGTGATCGTCCTCGACCATCGTTTTGAACTTCTTTGAGGGTGGCCTGTTCGTTTCTTTGTTGTTGTCCTTGCCGATTGTCTGGGCCATATGGTGAGTTTTGTACCATTGGGAATAATGTTTGGTCGTGAGTAGATGGGCCTTGTAGTGGTTCTCACAGTATTGGAGGATAGGCCATCGCGTTTCCATTTCACGCGCGTATTCTTTGTGTACTGTCCTTGATGCTTTGCTCCATTTTTTTGGGGCAATGCCTCTTGTGTAGAGATCAACCCAGATCGACCTGGCATAGGCTTGAACATCCATCGCCTTCTTGCCGCCAATCGGAGTGCCATCTGATAGTTTGAGATATGTCGAGTTAACATTTTTGTCGTTTGCACATCTTGTTTTCCCGTGACTTCTGGTTTTGATGGTGGGATCGGTTGAGTTCTTTTTCATAGCTTCAAACTTGTCCCATTCCTCCCTGGTCCAATATTTGATATCAGGGAAATCTGATCTTGAATAGACTGGGAGTGTGGTTGGTTGTGATTCCTCTTCCTTGTGGTGGTCATGCGGTGTGACACTGGCATGTGTTGCCAGAGCTGGTGCATGATCTTCTGTACACGGTCTCTTTGTGACCTCGGCATACATATTCAGGAGGGTGTTGTGTGAGCACATGATCTCGCTATGCGTCGTCCTGTGGGTGATGTGATGGGTCATCCTGAATTGATGCGTGATAATACTTACTTGAGAAGAGAATGCTCTTGTCTCTCCCTAAGCAACTTGTTTTGCATTATTTGATAATGTCGCAAGAGTTGAATGTATGTGCCTTTTTCACTTCCAATTGGTCCTGAGGCACCGAGTGTATTGGTTGTCTGGAGCGGTATGTCAAGAGGAGAAAGCAGAGTTTGATCAAAGGGAGTGCATAGTCCTGGACTGAAGCTTGTAGAGGTCGGGGAAACATCATCGACTGGGAAGGTACCGGCCCGTGGTACTTCAAGAGCGTTGTAGACACCACCTAGAGACCTTGCAGAGTGCTGATGCCTAGCTTGAAACGGGGTCAGAGGGGAGGACATCAGAGGTTTTTTTTTGAGAGCATAGATATGGGAGAGATGAAGAAAAGCAAGACAGAGACATTGGCATTCATAAATGCGCTCCTTTGTTTCACGTGCCAAGAAGACACCTTATCTTGCTTTGGGCATGCTATGTCCAAATATATGCTTTCTACGCTACTAGAAGGATCTGTGGACTCTCGGTTCTCCCCTCTAAATTTCTCATATCATCATGCTGAAGCATTGCTTGTAGAAAGCGTTATATGTGTTGCATTTGTTGTATAGATTGATTATAGCGATCTGATTAATCATCCAAAATGGGTAATCTGAATCCTACAAAAGCGGGCCCCAAGGCGGACCATAGAGATCCGGAATTGACTTAGTGCTCTGCAGACGCTTTTCTCGGACGTACGCAGACTGTGAACCGGTCACATCAGTCACTCGGATTGCCTAATACAGACGAAAACTGCTGTAGATTAAAGATAAGAACATTGCTGCTACGAAACAAAGACGCTGCACGCTCTCTAGATGCCTCACACCGCTGTCGGTTCTGGGTGGCTATCAGGGTCGCCTCCAATAAAGTCCTCCTCTGTGCCTGCCAGAACTGCAACATCCAAGCCTGGCTTTTCAACAAGGAAGAATCGCTGGTGCACCTCTTGTCCTTCTATTGCTGGGGCGTGAGGAACCATCGCAACCACAGCTTGAATATGTTTGACATCTATAAATGCTAGTGCCGAGTCACCTTGATATTCGCAGGACCACAGCGTGTTGACAGAAATGCGAAGTAGGGTTGGATCTGGCTGGGAAAACAAAGAAACGAGTGCCACAGGGACTTCACTGTCTCCAAGGCAGAGAACTGTGAAGAATAGAACTTCACCAATGCGTATTTCATCATCCAGAAGTATCTGTGGGTGTGACAATGATAAACGCAAAGATTACAGCAAGCGAAGACCTACTTTGACCATGCGTGCGGTTCGACGCTTCTCCAGAGACTTCCGGAGTTCTTTCCACATGGTGTAACAAATCTGACCAGTTGGTATTCTGAGTCTTGCCCATCGACGCACAGAAAAGCCATCGGTTTCTGGTAGCGTTGGCAGGAATCTTCGCAACGCTTCTGCTTCACATTCATGCAGACTTTTGGGATGTTTATCTTGAGCATGAAGCAGAATGTACCCGTTTTGTAAATCCTTTGAGCCACAAGGTAGACCTCCTCCAGAGGAGCCATTCCCCTCCAGGTCTGGGATGATAGCCATAAGAGCATTTGCGCATGCGCGCCTGATCCCTTGCTGTGAGAGATTAGTGAACGGATTCGAATGCTGCTTGATCTCCTTGCCTAGATTGCCGATGGTGCGCTCGAGCGTCCACTGGGATGAACATATAGGAGGGCCGATTCGAAGGACCTCATGTGGAAGGTGCACAAGTGAGTGCATACAGGGACGTACGAAGTGAATATGAGTTGGCAAACGTTGACAATAAAATAACTCGAACTCCTGTGCAAAAGATAGCAGTGCCCAGTGTGCATCACGCACATTCGCTTCTGAGATCCTGTGTTGGTTCATAAGGTGGATCCCCAAGACGAGTTTACAATAGTTTGTGAAGAATCTATCAGGGAGAATGCCATAGAGAAGTCCCGGCCCCAGCCCATAGAGATAAAGCAGGAACTCCCAAGCCTTATACCCGCTTGTTAGCTTGTCTGCGATGTTACGTGGGGGACGATCAAACGAACTAGGCAAATAATGCAAGGCTGCTGCGACAGCCCTGCCATGATCCTGCCAGACGTCGCCTTGGAGCACTGCCCAGTCCCAAGTGGACTTATCATCCGGCCTGGTGTAGTCAATCATACCGTGCCACAAGCTGATCATAAGGTCCATTAAGTTGAGAGCAGCAAGGTGCATGATGTCTGAACCCGCTGAGTGGGGAAGCCTGAGTGTAGATGATGGGTCTAAACCAGAGAAAATAGAGGGCTTGGAGATCCCTGTCTCCAGACGTTGGGCGCGATACTGGCTGTTGTTGGAAGATGAAATGACAATGCGCAAATTCTTGTGGTACTGTTTGCACAAGGGTACCGGGAGATTCTTCACGTCGATATCCCCATGTGTACAGCCCAAGACATTATAATTCAGAGGCTTCAAAAGAGCCAGGAAGTAATGCATCCCATGATGTTCATGACGCCCTTGCATACCACAATATAGACAGCAGCCATGCTTGCCATGATATCCTACCATACCAGTGACGTGCATCATACCAGGACCATCAGCGGTTATCAAGGCGAGGAACACCTTTGATTCCACTTCGCGCTGCAGAACTGCATCCCAGATTCGCAGCCATTCCTTCTGCAGAGCGACTAAGTGTTGAAGCCCAGGGAACAGGAATGAGTCGATGTTCTTTGGGTTGTTTGGCCCAGGGATAAAGCCACCAATAAATACTCGTTTCTTCTTGTAGCGCTCAGCGGGGGAGAGATTCAACAAGACCCAGATATATATCCAGCAAGCAGAGGCCTTCTTAGCATAGAGTTGGGCCCCATTGATCGAGAACATCAGAACGATGTCATTTTCATCGATGTGCCCATCTTCAAATGCCTTGATGAGGTCCATGCCATGTAGAACGTCTGAGTATTGATCCAGGGACCTGGCATGATCAAGTTCTGCATGCACGCGATGGCTCTCACTGTGTAGATAGTGTGCGCGGGAGGCGCTCTCTGGTGATCGATAGAGCGCCTGTAGTTGCGGTCCTATGGGGATGGTATGGAATTCCTGATGAGGGACCTTCTCCAGACCAGAGCTTGATTCAAGGCGGAACTGGTCATACCGTGGCTCAGAGCATAAAGGACAAGCATCGAGATCCACAAATGGCCCTGTGTAGGCAATGCAGGATTTGACACACATATGGTGTATCACAGATTCTATACCAGTTAGATTCGCCACAAGAGACTTAACCTTATAGTAGCTCATGAGGTCTAAGTCCGGTTGAAAGCGCAATATAGCTCTGCGGTTTGTCTCATAGGTCGCCTCCGAAGGATTCCCTAGAAATAGGTCAATCGCTAGCCATGTGACCTTGTCAACAACTCTGGGAGACTGTTTGTGAGGCGGATTCCGAAGGTGATGAAGAGCCCCATCAGACATCCCAAGACTGGGGTTGTCCAGAGTAGCACCTTGGAGCCCCTTCATGAATTCCACCGCCATTCTGAGATCGTCACGATGAATTGTATCCTGTAGCCACAGATCTTCAACGTTGCCAGGAGGCATATCGAATGAATTTGGATTTCGATGGGCAGGATCATCAAGCAGACGATTGTCAGTGTCAAAGTCTTCTACATTTCCAGAAGGTCCAATGTCACTAGGTGATTGAGGAGCATCCAACCCAGTATCAAAGTCATTACACATGTGATCACCTAGCCATGAATGGGGTTGCACAGATGGACCTGGATGAGGACCAACAGGTGGACTGCCCTTAGCAGATCAGTTAGCATCGTCTGGTATATTCCCAGAAATGTCACACCAACAACATCATCTCCAGATTGTCTCGCTCGTTTTCTTGGAGGACTGATCATATGGTCTGTGTCCCCGTCACTGGCAGGTGGTTCGGCTTCGCGCACCCATGAGCTCTGCACAGCACATGAGGACGTTTTGTGTACGACAACCGGGTGCTTATTCAGGAAGGCCTGCATGCTCGGGGAGTATTTGGATACGGAATCCCAGTATGGCCTGTGGCGAAAGTATGCTGCCTTGCTAACTTTTCGTTGTGTGCCTTCGCATATTTGTTCACAATTGCAGTAATATTGAACCTGTTCTTCCATGTATTGAACTAGGTAGTCTATGTAGTACCAAGGTGAAAGGAATGCTAAGGAGAGATGGGTGCAAGGAGCAAACAGACGACTTTACAAAGTAGCATACAACTGGAGCCGCCGGGTGTGGCCCTGTATGCGATCTAGTAATTCCAGATCTGCTGGCCCGGGCCCTGCAGTTGCTCGCGGGACTCTATGATATCTGCGATGCAATTTCCCGATTCCTGATGCCCGGTCCAGAATATAAGGCCGACAAATGGATTTAGTTCGATTCAATCCGTTTTCTTTCAATAACTTTCTGATCGGATTGAGTAAACATATATTTATTCGATAGGAACATATATTATTCGATTCTATTCGACCCGATTAGGTCCATTTCTGGCTGGGCATCAGATGTCATGCCATATGACTGGTGCCCGGGCAGAAGAACCCTGTTCGTGCAGACCTCCACCCACTGCCTTCTCTTCACCAAGTTACCAGTCACCACCAACATCGGCTGCTCTTGCCTTGCTAACATCGACCGCCTTCACCTTGCCAACGCCAACCACCTCTGTCTTGTCGCCACTGCAAGTCTATCTGTCAACCTCAGCACCTTCAAGTTTCACCAACATCTCCGCTTCTCCTGGTTTCCACCCGTTTTCCGCTTTCTCACTCGCTTGGGAACATAGCCTCTTGTCTCCTTCAAGAACTATCTTTTAGACTGACTTGCTAGGTCACTCCGACCCAGCTACCCACACCACTGAACGACAACCACTGACTCAGAGCGACCCTCCTCATCCTGTGGTACATATGCACGGCATGCACAACCCCCTCGGGTCTTTCGCTTCACCAACACTGCCCGCCTTTGTCTTGCCGCTGCCTCAAATCACTTGTCAGCATCGGCGCCTTACACCGACATCTTCGCTTCTCATGTTTGACCCAATTGCACATTCTCACTCACTTAGGATGCGGCCTCTGATCTCTGGTCTTTCCCTTCCACACACACTCGGACTCACAGCATGGACTCATGAGTCACCATCCACGTTACAGGATCGTGGCTCCTTTCCCTTGGGTCAGGTCTTCCCTCTGAGTCCTCTCAGATATCACTGCTAAGCCTCCCTGGGTTTAGCTCCTTACAGCACTCATTGCGAGTTTGTCTGTGTCAAGAAGAGGACTTGCAGGGGCAACTTTGGCAACACTGTACCCATGTTGCTATGGTCACACTGGTCTTGGACACAGTAGGGTGAGGCGGCATGCACGGCAGAGTTAAGGAAGTTCATTTGCTGTCATGGAAACTGTGAATCATGGTTACCAGTAAACAATCATACCACCATAAAAGAGATGGGTTCCAGTCAAAAACCCTAGACGATTTTCCCCCCCTTCCATCAAACGTCTTCCCCCCCCCTTTTCCATCAAGCGTCTTCCTCCCCCTTCCATCAACTGTGTTCCCCCCCTCCATCAAGTGTCTCTCCCCCCCCCCCCCCCATCAACTCTCTTCCCGGGAGGTGAGACAGAGAGCCTTACATGTCCATTGCACTTCATTTTCTGACTTTATTGTTTTTAGGATGCAAATCTGGATCACGAAGCAACAAGGGTGAGTGTGAACAATCCCCTTCAGTGGTGGACCAGGTACGTTTTTTTCCATCTATACCTGGATTGATATCTTAATGCTTGTAACCCTTACAGTAACTCATTCCCACCATGATCAGCAATCCTGGTGGAGAGGTTTCAGGCGCGCAATGGAGTAATCCCAGGAGAGACCCCAGGCGGCCCAGGCAGGACGTGCTCATGTGTAACCGGTCCAATATGTTTATATTACTTCCAGTTGAATAGCTTTATTTTTATGTTGTAAATCAATTCAATGCAATAAAAATCTGGAAAAGATCTGATGAGGACAATACAAGCGTGATGAGAGATTGCAACCTTGTTATATGATTGAAAAGACCTCACAGGCTCACTGACAGCTGTTGCTGGTCTCATGCTTTCAAAATCAGATAATATTATTCTTAAACTTCGAATGTCACTTTGCAGCATACTCATGGGATGAATATCAGGTCGCTCCAGCTCATGAATCTGTATCTGCTTGTAGTAACTTGCGAGTTATTAAATCGCTTGCCAAATTGACATAGGATTTTGAGGCATCGCGGCGCTGATACAAGATGGCAAATAATTCATGTCACGCGTATCCACTCACACCTATGGATAATAACTTGCAACGCCTCGCAAGAAACCTGGCGATTTAGTGATGCGGGAGAAAGTTCCTCTAAGAATCAGGTTTTTTTCGGGGCGGGGGTTCAAATGCCCAGCTCTGGGGCTCTGACATACTGCCATCACAGATGGCCTTGTGGCCGTGAACGAGGCGAATAGGTTCGTTCGCAATGAGCTCCATTGCACTGAACGGGTTCCACCATTATGATCTGTTCAAAGCGCGGGCCGGACCCGTTGGACGCGGGCGCTGGTACGTCGACCACGTGGCACAGTTCGGTGTAACAACGGTGTTTGGGGGATCCGCTTGGCTTCCGCTGGCACCAGTGAGGAAGAGGTGGAGGAGGATGATGAAAGGCGGATGAGCGCTGGACGCAGACGTCCTGCTCGTGTTGCTGCTACTACAAGACTGATCTTTGACCAGCCTGTCTGCTAAGAGGGGTACGGGAACATGGAGGTAAGAAAAAGGAAATCACCAATCACGTTATTCACGCATTAATCACGGATTATTCTGGAGGGGTCACGAGGATTCGGGATGATGCAGGTTACTTATATAAAATGAGCCGTAGTCCAAGCGGTGTTGTTTCAACTAAACTACGATGGCTATCGACTTGGGACGAGTTCATAGACAAGGCGCAGGCTACTCTTGCGAAAGACTACACCAATTCACGAGGTGCACTACTTGTTCACGCTCCGCAGTAATCCCGAGCCCTCATGTAATCCTTTATACACGCACTATACCCCGCACACTTTGGTTTCGTACTCTTGAACGAAGGCGCCAGTGATGAAGCAGCTCCGGGAGGCATCTCGCATACTCAGATACCCATCCTTGCGTCGGTGATGCAAGAGCTGGGGGCGAGGTGGTGAGCACATCCTTATTTCTGTGCTGCCGCGGGACCATTCACCCCTGCCAGACGGGCCTGGAGGCAAAAGTGTTAAACAGCGACAGAGCCTACTGGCGTCTCATTTTCGTAATGAAATGACAGAAGGTCAAACGTTTGAAGAGGCGAATGAGTACCGTCAGTCATTCCTCGACGAGGTAATCGAACAGGCCAACCAGGTGGGTTTCAGTGGTTGGTCTTCACCATTTGAGGATGATCGATGACCATCCATCAAGTTCGCGGAACTCCCTTCAGATACCGTATATTGCGTTTCTGTTGGCAAGTTACTCTGCTCAACACAATCCCTTGGAGCTCACTTTGATGACAGACAATGTCGAATATGGAGTTTTGGAAGCGGGAACCAGACTCAAGAACTTCGTAGACGAACATCACGACATATGCTCAGAAGTAGAGGGTACGGAGTGGCCGCTGGTTGTCCTTGCGTTCGACGAGGCCCATATTCTCACGGAGTTTCCGGTTGATGGAGGGTGGACCATATACTCGGAACTGCGCCGCTGCCTGTGTCAGCTCCTTGACCTTCCTATCTTTACTCTATTTCTGTCGACGGCGGGCAAATTCCGTCCCTTCTGGCCACACGACCTATCCGGCCGGTCATACTCGGCCACAAACGGGTTTTACCCCCGATCACGGAGACCGGATTCGATCAGTTCGCGTTACCCGCTGTAGAAAATGAAACCACATTGGATCAAGTCGTCGAGGATGAGTGGATTTGTAGCTTGGGGCGTCCTTTGTGCGTGTTTCTAGCTTGTGCGCTCTTTCGGACGACTCACATCGTACTTCGTGTAGGTTTGCCTCCCGTTATACCGCTGATCCGCGAGATCGTTTCGTTCGAACTACGATTGTTGACTTTGCTACTCACAAGTTGCTGGGTGGCCACGAGGTCGTCAAGTCGGATGACGAGTCCCTTGCTTGTTTATCTGTGCGGTTCCCCTTGGAATTCGACTTCTCAGACCCAAATGTGCGATCCCTTGGGCGCAAGCAGATCGAGCATCACATGCGACTCTGCACAATAGCCAAAAGTGGCTTTGAGGTGCTCTTCTCGACGGTTGGTTCAGAACCATTGCTCCCCAAGGCTGCCGCCGGAGCCATGGCCGACTGCGAAACAAACCCTGTACGACTACTATCGACACTCTTGGACAAGAATTGCATCAACCACGGCGAGCGTGGTGAGCTCGTCACGGCTTTGCTTGTTATGCAGGCTCGTGATGCTACACTGAAGAGAGGCGACAAGAGCAAAATATGGGTGTATGTTTGTGACTTCCTGGAAAGCTTGATTGGAGGCCCTATGCGCACCGAGTACTACGGGAGCTGCATTGGGTAGCTGCAGAACTACCCGTGCTGTTGCCTACTTGCGAGGCATGCACGTGCATGCACAAAGAAGACATGGAGGCGGTAATATATCACTAATATTGTTATATCTAGAATATCTAACCATGCAGGCGTTTGGACCTCTTTCAAAGTTTGAAGGCTCATCTTACGTGAATATGGAAACACTGTTACCTTAAATGGATAGACACCCGCTTACATACTTAGTTTGTCCAAGGCCAGAGGTCATTTCGAAAAAAATTGACCCCAGGTTGTTGTAGACCCCTTAAGCTTGACTAGCTTGACTCCTTACTCCACTCCACCTCCTACGCATCTTTCATCTTATCATGGCCAAGCAATCCAACCAACCCGGAGAAGGCACCGTCAAATCAAGGATAAAAAAGAGAGCAGTGTTGCAAGACGATAGAGGACAACAAGGAAGTGATGCAGACATGGACACCCTACCCACCCAGGAAACCTCAACTACCGATGCGCAGCTGGGGCCATCCACCAGCCAGATGGCAAGTCACGTCGTCAGCTTTGAGGTTGCTGACAACCCTGCCAGTAAGATGATGGAAGATCAACAGCAACCTGGCGAACATTTGTCCTTGGATGAGGAGGCCCTGGAATGCATCTCATGGGGAGACTGTGTGGAGGCCCGTGCTGATCTACTCCCAGTCATCCTCAGACGGATCGCCCGTCAGGCTGGTAACAAGATCTCAATCAATGATGCTTTGGATCTCATAAGCAGAGAATCCCTTAAGCTTCCAGAGACTCTCACTAAAGCATGGGAAAGTAGGTCATTCGAGCATATCCGCTGTCTCGGTGAGTGTCACCTTTATCTTTCCGATAATCAAATTTGCGTGGCCTGATTTCGACTCAGATCTGAAAGGCTACCTGTCCATCTGGGGACCCCAGGACACTGACGTGCCAGGATTATCTCCTTCCACCAGCCAGCTCGACCTTGCGGTTCCTAACGAACCTACTAGTGAGATGGTGCAGGATAAGCGGAAGTCCTGTGACCATGACGCCCTTGACAGAGACATCAACGAAGACTACCCATCCATACTGTTGGACCTGGCAGTCCCCCTACGTGACTCCGTACTCTTCAGTCTCCTTGTAGCAATTGCACAACAGAATCGTTTCACAATTAATGTCGGGAGGGCAGAGGAAATGGTCCAACAAAAATATCGATGGCTTCATGATTTCCTGATTGGCGAATGGCGAGAGAAGAAGTTCACAAAAGTTCGCCGTCTCAGTGAGTGTCCTCTGTGTACCTTCCCGGACAAGTTCACATGACCTGTTTTCCTTCCAGAAATCCTACACCCTGAATCAACCGAATCACCTCTACCATCCGACGATGTTGCGATGTCCGGTCCTGGTAGGCAGTCGTTCTCACGTCTGACGTGTTACTAATGCCTCGACAGCAACCGTAAATTCTTGGAAAGCAGAATTCAAGGGTAAAGCAGCAAAAGTACTCTTCGAGACAATTTCGGTATACCTTGTCAAAAAGAACATATATGCACGATATGCCAACATTGTGAATTCCTCGGGCACCGGGAAGTCGCGCATGGTCGACCAGCTCGCGAAGACCGTTATCACCGTGCCTATGGGTTTGCGTGATCCAAAATCTTTTGGTTTGATTTACCATCGTTCTCGCGGTTTGCATGTACGTTCAACTTGCTCACAGGGTATCCGCCTTGCGATAAAGCTCTGCGAAAATGGTTGCTTGGTCTAGGCACGGATCAGCAGAAGGTCGCGAAGCGACTCCAGTGTTTCCTGACATCGCTTCTCGATGTTACGTTGCAGCGGATGAAGGCTATTGAAGATGGTGATACCGTTTATAACTACTCCTGAATCAAGACCTAACAGTTGTGCAGAAATGAAGGCGTCAAAGCAGATCCCCAGTGGGCTTGGAGGCGAAAGTGTTGAACAGCGACAGATCCTGCTGGCGGAACATTTTCGTGAAAACATGACAGAAGATACAAGTTTTGAAGAGGCGAACCAGTACCGTCAATCATTCTTCAAAGTGGTAATCGAGCAGGCCAACCAGGTGGGTTTCTGTAGTTGGTCTTCACCATTTGAGTATGACCATCCATCAAGTTCGTGGAAACCGCTTCAGAGACTGGTGGTCGTTCTGGTACCGTTTATGTTGTTCCTGATGGCAAGTTACTCTACTTGACACAATCCCTTGGGGCTCACTTTGATGACAGGCGATGCCAAACGTGGACTCGGAGTTTTCAAAGCGGGGACCAAACTCAAGAATTTCATAGACAAACGTAACGACGAACACGCAGTAAACAATGGGATGAGGAGGCCGCTAGTTGTCCTTGCATTCGACGAGGCGCATATTCTCACGGAGTTCCCGGTTGATGGAGGGTGGACCATATACTCGGAGCTACGGCGCTGCTTGTGCCAGCTCGTTTCCCTTCCTATGTTCACTTTATTTCTGTCGACGGCGGGCAAATTCCGTCTCTTCTCTCCGGACAGGCCAGACGACTTATCCAGCCGGGTCGTGCTCGGCCACAAACGGGTTTTACCCCCGATCACGGAGACCGGATTCGATCAGCTCGCGTTGACCGCAATAGAAAATCAGACGACATTGGACCAAGTCGTCAAGGATGAGTGGATTTGTAGCTTAGGGCGTCCTTTGTGCGTGTTTCTAGCTTGTGCGCTCTTTCGGAGGACTCACATCGTACTTTGTGTAGGTTTGCCTCCCGTTATGATGCTGACTCGGATTCGCCAGACGAGTTCGTTCGAACTGAGATCCTGGACTTTGCTACTCAGAAGTTGCTGGGTGGCCACAAGGTCATCAAGTCGGATGACGAGGCCCTTGCTTGTTTATCTGTGCGGTTCCCCTTGGAATTCGACTTCTCCGACCCAAATGCGCGATCCCTTGTGCGCACGCAGATCGAGCGTCATATGCGGCTTTGCACTATAGCCACAAGTGGTTTTGAGGTGCTCTTCTCGACGGTTGGTTCAGAACCATTGCTCGCCGAGGCTGCCGCCAGGGCCATGGCCGATCACAAAACAAACCCTGTACGACTACTATCGAATCTCATGGGCAAGAATTGCATCAACCACGGCGAGCGTGGTGAGCTCGTTGCGGCCCTCCTTGTCATGCAGGCCCGTGATGCTGCACAGACGAGAGGCGAGAAGAGCAGATGGGTGTATGTTTGTGACTTCTTGGATAGCTTGCTTGGGAGCCCTACGCGCACCGACTCCGCCCCTCCACCAGTTAAGCTTTTCAAGGAGAAACGTCAATCACTCGCAGAGAAGTTCGAGGGCGCTCGCATGTGGTTCAACCACGTCGTCAAAGTCCGAGACACCGATTTGATCAACGTGCGATACTTGTGGAGATTTATTTCGCGCGGCGCCATGGTGCTGTGTGCCAACAACCAGCGTGGGGTCGACATCGTACTGCCTGTTTGTTATAAGGGCTACGAACTCTCCCGTCGCAATGTGACGGCAATCCTCATTCAAGTGAAGAATGACATGAGTTTCGGTGAAAAGATTCATGGCTACCTTTTCGATGCGATGAACCCGTTTACCATCGAGCTATTCGACAAGGAGAGCCAGCCGGACGGTCCGCTCCCAATTATTCGGATGGTCTTTGCCCTTGCCTCTGAAAAATCTGTGGTAAAATATGATGTTTCTGGTCGACGTACACCCAGAACCGGAGAATTCACCTCCTATGACATTTGGTGTGCAGGGACTTCCAGCAAGACATTCCCAATCATGGGCGGCGACGAACATGCATATAAAGAATTGGTGGCTCGCACTCGGTTTCGCGACCAAGAATACGCCGTGGGCAAAATCCAGGACGTGGAGTATCCTAAAGAGGTAGAGGCGAAGAAAGTCGCACTTTTACGCAACTGCAATCCCCTTCTGGAGACAGGAGCTGAGCATCAGTTGTTTTGTGAAGAAGATTCAGATCTAGAAGAACAGGGACCGAGAGGTAATTCCCGCCAAAAAGGAAAGGGTAAGGAAAAGCAGGGTAAGTCGCACTTTTAGGCAACTGCAATCCCCTTCCGCTGAGCATCCGTTGCTTTGTACAAAAGATCCACCAGAAGAACAGGATTCCCCCCAAAAGGGAAAGGGAAAGGGAAAGGGAAAGGGAAAGCAGGGTAAGTCACAACTGCACTCCCCTTCTTGAGACAGGAGCTGAGCATCAGTTGTTTTGTGAAGAGGTGAAGAGGATCCACCAGAAGAACGGGGACCGAGAGGTAGTTTGCCAAAAAAAGGAAAGGGAAAGAAAGGGCAGGGTAGTTAAACTGCATTGCCAGAAACCTAGTGTTGTTTGTTTTGTAGAAAAGAACAAGTCTAAAAGTGTGAATTCTGGGCATGTGTTGGGCCTCAGAACACATGGGTAAGCACAGGAACTGAGGGCTACAAAGGTCAACTACCAACTATATGACATCAGAAATTTGGCCAAATTCATGTGAGGCAGCGTGGTGCTCGCGACTGAGATCCGGGCCGGGATAAGGTCGTGCCCCCATACAGCTGTTGCGCGTTGTCATGCTCTTCTTATGAGATTACATTCCATTGGCCACCCAATGCAGGCTCATTTGTGACTCGTCCTGAATTGTGACCAATATCTCAGGTTGTGCAAGAATCATGCATCATCGTGAGTACTGTTTCCAGTTA
>Ga0307510_10005386_pt1 | contig 15232 bp, 3 predicted proteins | sample 12_EM_MG_FD_207224 | JGI IMG/M metagenome (GOLD analysis project Ga0307510, IMG submission 207224) | Populus trichocarpa ectomycorrhiza microbial communities from riparian zone in the Pacific Northwest, United States - 12_EM | ecosystem: Host-associated > Plants > Roots > Unclassified | place...
GATTCTAGCGAGGATAGATCAATTTCTGAAGCAAAGATCAAGCTTCTAGGCTGCAAACATAATTTAGCTGGATGATGGGCATCCTTGTGTTGCTTAAGGATTCGTGATGGAAGGAATCGATCTTGCAGTGCTTATTGGTAAAAAAAGCACTGCAAGATCGATTAATTTTCTCAACAATGATTTCTTTTTTTCTTCTTTCCATGTAGCATTTGTCATCTGGAGGTTTTTGAGGGTCTCGGGTTCTGGGATTCGAAAAAAGATGTATGTAGTAGTTGGCTAACCTGAATGTTGTTAAATACTAGAAAAAGGGTGTAAGAAAAGCAGTGAAAAAAGATATATGGTACTCAGGGATAATTAATAATATTATTTTAGTTATGATATTAAATGAATAGCTAATGATATTCTATCGGTAGATTATTCTACGAGTATGAGATCCGTTTTGATTAAAAAAAAAATGTATAAATAGGTAAGAATTATAAGAATATTTTCATTTATAATTTTTTTTTAAGTTGTATCTATATATTTATTGAAGTTTCTCTCTTCTATTTGAATTTTTATATTTTTTTAAAGTGCATTCCATAAAGTAATTAACTAACCACTATAAAATTAACGGTTCAAGTTCAACTGTACCTCCAATGGAGGGATCTCTGGCAAAAATTTAGTCAAGATCGCTTAGCATCCAATAATAATTGCTGGCCATATATGTAAATTCCTCTGTCCTTTATAAGCCCATATAATTATAATTATTGGATAGATTGATGATAAACAATTGAAGATGATATTGGAACTCAGATTCCTCAGTTTGCAAGGTTTTTTTTTTTTAAAAAAAATGAAGTCCAAACACGTATTATATAACTTGACCAGCCCTTTTTGAAAAGCCATTACATTATTATTCTGAAGGTCTAGCACTGTGCTATATATATATATATAAACAAATCGGGGTGTGTGACTGTTCGTTGTAACCATTGTTTTGTTAATCTTTAATTTTTTTTTTTAAAAAATACATTTTATATTTAAAAATTATTTTAATGCATTAATATAAAAAATTATTTTAATATATTTTAAAAAATACTTTAACAAACAACAGTTATTTCATTTCTAAACACCTATAAACATATAAAAACCACGTTAATAATTGAAAGAAGAACACTAATTTTATGGAGACAAGTCAATTATATATTCTAATAGCGTGTTTGAAAATATGATTGTAATTATTTTTTAAAGTGTTTTTTATTTAAAAATATATTAAAATTATTTTTTTATTTTTATTTTTAAAAATTATTTTTAACTTAGAACATAACAAAACAAAGAAAGCTTAAATTTAACATGATTTGCTTGGTTGTTCCTTGCAGTGAAGCACCTAGAAAATAATTTTGGAATCATCAAATGTCCTGTTTAACCTTCCACCGGCCAACATCATTGCAGCTCAACAACGTAAGAAAGACTGGCTCGTAGGCTGCCACCTGGCACTAGATAGACCTCATAGGAATAAACCCAAACCGGGACCCCCACAAATGACATTGCCATTGATGATTGGTGATTATCCCTCTGATGGTGATGGGGTATCATTTACCACGTCCACCACCGCCACCACCGTCCCATTCCCTTCGCCACTAGTTTCTCCTTTTTTCGCTTCTTAATCAAACCTTTCCCAAATGGGAATATTATGATAAACCCCATCTCCTTTTTGTAACAAATAATTTCATTATTTTTCCCCTCTCGGTAAAGTTATCATTAGTGCCCTTAATTTGTCATCAAACCCACCCCCTTTATTTATTTATTTATTTAAATTTTCTACTTGGTCATGAAATCCCAACGACTTGCTTTGTATTAGTGTCTGTCTAGCGTTAGGGTTACTGTGCTTTTAAAACATAATTGCTCTTAATTATTTTTAATTTAAAAAATAATATTATTTCATATTTTTTTTAAAAAAAAACACTTTAAAAATAATCATTATCCCATTTCTAATTAGAAGCCATGTTAATTGAAATCAGAACACTAATTTTGTTACTTTCTAGAATTTCTTAATCAAAACAAGTTTTAATTCAAAATGAAAATCGTTTTTTTTTAAATTAAAATACCACTACCTTTAACAAAAAAAAAAAAAAAAAACCAAACACATCTCCTTATTATGGGTACCAGTCTTTTTCTAATTAAAACCACAATTTCTTTTATTTTTTATTTTTTAAATTTCACACATTACTAGTGTTTTACTTAACTCTATGCCAAAATCTTTATATATATAGTTTTTAAGACCTAATAATTATTCTAATAAAAAATATGCACACATGTAACATGTAAGATTAAAAAATTGTAATTATTTAATATAAATAAAATATATTTATTAAATTATTTTTACTGTTACAATCTCAATTGATCTTTTTATATTTCAAAATCATAACAGTATAATTTCGTCAAGTACTATTTAACTACTATAAGAACAAACTATAATAGATAACTAAACATTACTAATTAAAAGAAGCTAAAACTCTTTGGGAAATAAGTGTAGATCCACACTCATAAACATTGTTCATTGGTATAATGTAATGGTCACTTTGCCCCTCCCTCTAAAAAACTTAAATCTAACTTTCAAAGATATTAAAATCTTTTTACATGATTCACTTGTCATTTCTAAATTAACTAGGAATAAATAAATCTTTTTTTTATATATTAACTGCATAATAAAAGGATCAAAATAAAACATTACTCGAAGCAAAGAATTTAAACCTAGAGTGAAGGGGTATTTTTTTTTATATTTTCAGAATGATTTCTTAGTTATTATAGTGTCAGTAGAGGGTCAATTTTGTATTTGACCAAATAAAAAAATAATAAACAATTAAAATACACAGTGAAATAACAAAAATGCTCTTAAAATAAGATAAAACTAAACCTTAAGTCAAGACGCTTTTTCGTTTTTGCATATTTTTTTTTTGTAATTACAAGGAGCAATTTTTTATGTGGATAAATGAAAAAGTTGGGTGCATGTGTATTTGGGCGCTTGGGAGGTGCCCAAGCACTTCAAGCGGCACATGTGATGCCTCTCGGCATCTAAAAATGCCCTTTCGACATGTCGTTGGAAGCGTTGTCGTGTCCTCTTCCTGTTAGCACAACACATTTCTCTGGTGGTGGTTCGATTTATCGCCGGTGAACTTTTCTTTCCCCCATTCTTTTCTCTCTCCTTCATAAAAAATTACAGTTTGGTACTCCTTGTTGTTAGTATTTTAACTTCAGTCTTTATTTTTTTGATTTCTAATTTTTGGTCTTGTTCTTTTTGTAAAAAATTTATTTGTTTTCAATTTTATCCTTCAATCCTAATTTATCAAATATTATATTTTTCAAATCGATCCTCATTCTTTTGACTTTTATTTTTTCCTTAATATTTTTGTAAAAGTTTTATTAATTTTTAATTTCATCATTCAATTCAAATTGATGGTATTATGTTTTTCAATTTGATCCTCATTATTTTGATTTCTAATTTTCTTATTGGCCCTTTTGTAAAAGCTATTATTCTTTTCAATTCCACCGTTTAATCAAAACATTGGTTTTATTTTTTATGTTGATTTTGATCCTCATTCTTTTGATCTTTTTTGGGTCCTTTTACTAAATTGAATTTTCTTTTGAATTTCACCCTTCAATCAAATAAAAAAATTATTTTGTTTTTCAATTTTGATTCTTATTTTTTTAATTACTATATATATTTTTTATCCTTTTATATTATTGATTTTTTTTTCTAATTTCATCTTTTAATAATTGATTGAGAATTTGATTTTATGGTTTAATTTTTGAGATTGTGTATTTTAGGTCTAATGACCATAATCACGGGTTTTAAAAGTTATCACGGGCTTGACAGGATATCTCAGGTTGGCTTAGCCCTGATTATCGGGGTTACAGGTTTGTCATGCTAACTTGAGTTGACCATGACCAATTTTTTATGTCATTTTTTACCCTGTCCGTTCTTCTATATTTAATGGGATGTGGATTCATCGACTATCATTTCCTCTTTCTTTTTTTTTCTTTCTATTAGGTTATATATTGGTCTCATGAATTTTTTTTATCTCGATTTTAACCTTCAATACTAGATTTGTTAAAAGTGGGGCTTCAAAATTGTTTTTTAATTTGCTTTCTATGAATTTATCATGATCTCATAACCCATGTCCCAAGTTTAATAGGTTAGTCTGAATTAATTTGAGTTTTTTTTTTATTTTTTCTAATTGATTTTTTATATTTTATTCTTTAGCATTGAATTATTTAAAAATTAAATTTAATTTTTTTTTTATAATTTCTTTTCCATAAGATGATCTTATCTTATTATCAATTTTCTTATTTCCAATTGACTACTTCATCGGACTGCATTCATCACTTGCATGCCCATCCATGAATTCTTTTCTAGACCAGCATTTAGTCAACTTTCTTACGATAGGGTTTCCTTTCTTTTTTTTCGCTTTCATGTCTCTTGTGGGGTTGCCTCCCTGGACCATTAATTTGGTCTGATCATAATACAGTACATGCAGGAGTATATAGTTGGAGGGAATGTTTAGATGTCAAATCTCTTTAGCCATGTATAATGATTGCAGTACTCTATTAATTGCCATCAGCTGCATTCACATAATAGATTCCTCAAACTTATTGATCCTTTAAGGAGTCGATCATTCATCCAGAAAAGGCCATCTGTGGTTCTTTCTTTTCTCATCTAGCCGCCGCCGCCGCCGCCGCTGCTGCTGCAGCTTTCTTCTTCTTCTTTTTAATGACAAACTCTTACATGTCACACAGCTCTCATTATTAGCTAGATTAATGCCAGATCGATCAGACTAGTGAAGGTTGTTCCCTTATTACAAGAGGAAGTCAGCGTGGTTTCTTGTCTTTACAAGAGTTAACAATTACTTGTTAACTTATATTTTAAATTTGTGTTTTAAAAATTATTAATTTAAGTTTTATAAATATTAAAACTATTAAAAATTTATATGGTCATTAACTTCAAAAATATGTAGGATTAATCAAAATGTACGCAAATTGACCTAAACATTCACATTAATCTAAAATAAAATAAACAATTTAGTCCATCATGAAAAATATAATACGACTCCCATTATCTCTCTAACTACTAATCCCTAGTGTTAACTTTCTAACACATTTTTTTAAATCAAATTATATACTAAATAGAATTCAACAATTTATTATAATTTTTATTTTAAAAATAAAATATTCTACTATAAAATTAACTTCAATTATACTATTTGAAATACATGCTTTGAAGTAATTCATTTAATCTTATAAAGATTAAATCCAGTTTATATAGCTGGTTGTAAGTACCTCCCTAGCCACTTACTAATTAAAATTCTATCCATGACAAAAAGAAAGAGAGACCAACGAATTGTGTTCAAAACTACCCAAATACAATAGTTAAAAGGGTTTCTTTTATATATTATAGAAAGTCTCAAATCAGTCCCAATAAATGTTTTTACTCAGGTCCTCGAACATTCAAGGATTCTCAATTACACCCCTCTATCAAAATCCAAAACAAGTTTCAAACCAAAGCTAAAGCTACCCCTTCAAATAAATAGCAACAACATTACACGCTCACACACACAGTGTAGATGTAAGCCATTAACGGATTTGGATGGAGAATTATAACTTAAGAAAAACACGTATCTGGAGAGTGAATCGAGAGATATATGGATCTGAACTAATTAATTTGAGGATTTCCTCGTTTATGATTATAACACAAGTGGAATGTATATCCTAGCCTGTGCCTACCTGCACACAGAGCTTAATTATGAAGTCATCAGTTATATATAGATTAAACAACGACACAAAGTAGCTAGAGGCTTTAACGTATCTGATATGAGTACAGAACAAGGTGGACAACAAAACGAAACGTGATTGACTTATAGTTTATGACCATTTGGATGATAACACGAAATCTTTCCAACATGATTTATAAATGGAAAGGATATGTCAATTTCATGCAAAATTAATGGGTGGAAATTGATGGTTTTTGTTCGTTCATTAGTTGAGAGAGTCGCTTAATTAAAGGGTAAATTTTAATAAAGGTTTAGACTATATATTATTTTCAATGGATAGGTCCCAAGAGAAATTACATGTCTTGGTACATGTTTCAAACAATTGTGCTTTCCACCCCTTAAATCCGTGTCTTATTTTTCTTTTCCCAAAAAGTTTTAATGTGCATATTAACAATGTCCGTGGTGCTCTCTGCCTTCTCATTGTCGTCGAGTTTCTAGGTGGAAATGTTGATGCAATGGGAGAGAAATATATATGGCTCTAATTATAATAGAGCATGAAAGCCTTTGCTTTAATTCGAATCTAGGGTTTTATATACTCCTGCATGCAAGAAAACGCAAATAGGTCAGTTTTCATTGGAAATTACTGGGACTTTAGTGCCGCGTGGATCATGCCAAGATTATTTTATGATTTTGCTTTTGATCTTTATCGTAAGTAGAAAATGATCATATGGCTAGGTCCCTTTTCAATGATGGCAGACCATCTAATTTAGATTTATCTCTTCATCTTCCAATGTTACAAGAGCCAACTTGATGATACACAGTAAAGGACAAACACATCAAACCTATTTTAATGGCGAGTTCTCTCTTATTGCCCGGTGTGATTTTGAGCTTATTCGTAATTGCCATTGCACTACTTTTCCACATCACTTTCTCTCTGGTTTGCATGTTAATGGCTTTTGCCATATACGAAACCTTCAATTTCTTAACCTCCATTTGCTATTGTTTATTGTTCTTCCTTGTGGTTGATGCATGCACTGGATTTTGCTTACATATATATCCTTTTTTAAGCGTCAATATTAATTTCAGTACAGTACAAGGGCACCCCCTGTACACTGATGCCCTCCTAATTCTTTCCATTCCGGGTGCTACTACCAGTCTACTTCCAGACATTAGTATAAGGAGTTGGCTGGTTGAATGTCAAGCAATCAGTGATCACTGATGATCTGAAGCATAAATCTTCAGGATAATTTAAATTTATTTAGGAAAATAACTATTAAGTACAGAAAACAAATTTGAGATGAGGAATATCTGTCCATTGAAAGATTATAATAATTTATTTGTAATTAAAAGCTTAGATTAAGCAAGCATAATATTGTGTCATTAATGTTCCAAAGGATCGACCTCAATAAATAACAGGATCAATATTCCAATGGCAGATGCCCTATCCTATCCCAAATAGGAAACTGCACTTGGCGAAATCATTGGATCAAGGGGGTGGACGATTGCCTAAGCATACCACTGATCATGCTCAAAACCATTAATGGTATAGGGACTAAGCAATCTGTATCAAGAAATCTATCTGTGGTGCTCATTTCTTTATTCATTCTTCGTATCATAACATGTACTCATCTCATCAAACCCATGATCTTCATGCTCGCTGGAAGTATTTGATGAAACTTTAATGAGAGTAGTAATAAAGAAGAGATCGAGGCCTCTAGAGTAGGATTCCCATAGATTGTAATTGGCTTTTAATTGCACACCAGAGGGAATGAGTGGCCAATGGAGATTATAATCATTTCCTTAACAAATTGCTCTGATCATGACTGTCATTTCCCCTTAATCTATACAAATAAATTAATGAATATGAGCTCTGTGAAGGGCGTCTGATCAATCGATTAAATAAGGGCCGAAAGCCATTTGCATTAAAGAGAAGGCAGGCAGGCCTGCAGGTATGGGAAAAAAGATTTGATCTTAATAACATATATATATATATATATATATATATATATATATATATATATATATATATATATATATATATATATATATATATATATCTTGGTATAATGATTTAATGTGGAGTAGCGTGAGGTGACATGATCCGTGTGAAAGTTGGCCTGCATGCTCTAATAATCCATCCATATGCTACTTCCATAAATAATCCCGATCATCCACCGGCTCCATTGATTTCTTTAATTAAATCCAGATTTTGTGTCTATTTATTTCAAAGCAAAATCACAAATGCTTACCGTGAGATATATTCTTTTAATTAAAATGAAAAATCTTCCATTGTTTTTCTAAAAACTACATCTATCAAACATATTTCACGTAACTCTCTCTCTCTATATATATAAAGGGTTGTGCATGTATGTATGAATGTGTATAATTTATTTTATTGAAATGATATATCTCTCTATATATATTATTATCTTTTTTTTTTATGAAAAATATTATAGATACATATCATGCAAGTTTATGAGAATATAATTAATTCAATAAAAACAAAATATATTTATTAAATTATTTATAGTATGTTATAATTCTTATTGGTTATTTTATATCTCAAAAGTATAACAATAAGATTTAACCATATATTATCTAGTTGTTTTAAATATTTATAAACATAATATAGGAGCCAATTATTAAACATTATTATAATACTGAACAAAATAACTACATAGTACATCAATAATATCAAATCGATTAGTATGATTGTGTTTGATATTGTGGTAGTTTTTATGGTTGTGATTTGAAAAAAATTATTTTATAATAAGTACTTAGTCTGTTTGAGATTGTGGTAGCGGTTGCGGTTCAAAGTGCTTTTCGCTTAGAAATATATCAAGATGATGTTTTTTTATTTTTTAAAAATTATTTTTGATAACGGCGCATCAAAACGATCCAAAAATATTAAAAATATATTAATTTTAAGCAAAAAAAAATTTGAATTTTTTAATGTGTTTGGTTAAGAATGCTTTCTATGGCTTTTTGAGCGTGCAACAATATCAGGTAAAATATCATCAGGAATAAGATTGGGATTGCGATCAAATTCTGTAAATGCTACGTCATCATAGAATCTTCTTCTAATATAATTATGTAGTGTCATTGAATAATATTAAACACAAATTTTTTGAATAAAACACAATGCCTGAGAAATTTTGTTGGATTTTTATTTTATTTTATTATGTCGAACCCAGTCTAATGCATTTCGGTTGGGGCAGGAATCCGTCCGGGTCATGAACAGTGAAGAGTAATTCACTTTTAACTGTTCACGTGAATAGTAAAGAGTGAATTACTCTCCACCCCTCTACTATGTGGAGAATAAATTATAATTAACTCTCCACCTCTTCACTATTTATGTGAATAGTGAAGCAACAAATTAATTTATATGAAAAGTAGTTATTAAAATGGAATCACAGCCGCAATTTAAGTGGATCCACCAAATACAAAACCCAATTTTTAAATTAACCAAATATATATTTTTAAATTAACCAAATATATATTAATGTTTGTAATTGACTGTGAACCTCTCAAACGGGCACTATATATAATTTAATTATCCTATTGATTTACTTTTGTCGAAGATAGACCACAACTCTATCTCTCTCTTCCCCTATATATTTATGTAAGCTAACATATATACTATAAATATGATGTCGTGTTTTACGTGGGGATCTAGGATAGTGGCGCATGCAGCAGTTGCCCCCAAGGAGTAAAATAGCCCTTTTAAAAAGGTTGTTTGGAATAGTATTTTAATTTTTTAAATTTAATTTTTAGTTATTTTTATATCGTTTTGATGTATTGATGTAAAAAATAAATTTTAAAAAATAAAAAAAATATTATTTTAATATATTTCTAAGAAAAAAACACTTTAAAAATTAATCATTATCGCTATCCTAAAAACACACACACACACAAACACACACACACACACACACACACATATATATATATATATATATCGAGTTTTGCAAAACCAGTTTTGATATATATTTTCTATAAAAAAAAACCTCTCTATGACTCTATACATATATGTTAATATATGTTAATGCTTTTTTATCCTATTATATTATAAAATTTAAAAGAGAGCATATTTCATCATGTTCTGGTGACGGCTTCTTAGTTGCATTAATTTAATGATAAACTTTGATTACAATTAAGAAACCACAATATTGATAATTAAGGTGATTAATTAAGAATACAAAAATTAAGACAACAAGCCATGCAATATTTATACCTTCATGTTCATATCATGGGTAGATCACTCTTGTACGAATTATATCTCCACTCTTCTGTTTAAGTAAATATTTGTCTCTTTCTGATTATAAAACAAAGAACTTTTCACATAATGCATGGCCATAGTTGTGAAGGTTCCATTAGCATAATTAGATATGTCAAAAGTCTTTCTTTCTTTTTTTATCGACAGTACTGTTAGAGACTCCCTAGCGATCGAGGAAGGAGACGTGGGGAGTGAGGTCAAAGCAAATTTAGACGACCCACCCAAGAAAACTAGTGTAAAGTGGCTCCGAGTGCTTCCTGTATCCTCCTTCAGTGCAACTTATCTACCAATCACATAGAAAAAGCTTCGTAAAAAAATCCCACTCTCTCTTGAGTCTGACCCTCTCTCCTCTTTTTTTAGTCATGTGAATATGCTTATTACAATATAATCTTTATAAATATCACAGCTTAATGGCTCCAAATGTATCCCAATCTCAGTTAATTGTACCTTAAATTAATGCGATTAATGTATGACTCGAAATTCCTTTGAATAGTTTAAGGATAAATGGCTGAGTGTGTACTTAATTTGGATATTTTAAAGATTTTATGGCATGATAATGATTTATGAGCATAAAATCTATGTGCACAAATAGAGAAAGAGGAACGTGGACAAGCAACTTAATTGGATCTTGAATGGGTTTTTATCCAGGGGGTAATTCAATGGTTTGCAAGGAGACATAATTTCCTTGTAACTTATAACCAGGCAGATCAAAGAAAGAGTTGTGTTTGTTTAAATTATTGTTTTTGTTTGTTTTTTAGTGATGAAATTTACCACCAAAAATAGTATTAAAAACATGATTTTTATCTTTTTATTTTTGTGTTTTGTGCTGTAAGAAATTATACCTCACGATAAATATAAAAGTAAAAGCCTGACAGCACAAACACACTCAAAATAAGCATACATCACCAAAAAAAAAGAAAGAAAAAAAGGAGGGTGTCATCTATGGAATTGCTAGTAATGAAAGGGATGAAGGTGGCGTGCTTTAATTAGCAATATAATTGGTTCATAAATTAACCTGTCCTCCATAATTTAGATCTACAGCAAACATTATCCACGTTATGAGTCTCATTAATTATTCCACTTTGAAAGCATGAATATTGGCATTGAATTTGGATAGGTTCCATTAAACCAGATCAGCAGCATGCCCATCTCTCAATCGGTGTGCCATATGGATTATATATGGATGGTCCCAATGGCGGCAAGATACCCAGGCCTCTCATTGTGACACAAAGCACATTTTGGCCACTCAATAATAAATCCCAAGAATTTCTTTTTTTGGGAGCAATCTCTTCGTATATGCTTTCAAATCACGGATGTGAAATCAAATGATTCACAGGTCCTTCCACTTACCAATTAGTTGGATATGCAAATGGATTTTATGCAATCCCATGAAGGTCTTTGCCAAGAACATTTGAATTTGATTCACGCCAAGGAATGTGGCTTTTGACTTCAGATTGATTCTAAGAACAAATAATAATTAATGATAAAAGATAGACTTTAAAGAGAGAGTGTGTGAAGCAAGATAAACTCCCTGCATCCCACTTGTGCTTTTAATAAAATTTGCACCAATATCACCTCTAAGCGTTAACTGCTACAAGTGATTCCCAAATCCCCATCCATTTTCCTTTCTTTTACTCAAAGTTGCGTGAGGTTTCTTTCAAATATATACCTCTTCTTCCTTTTTGTTCTATAGAAGCACTGCTATATATAGACTGAATAAGAGAAAATTAAGAAAAGGGAGAGGACAAAATCAGAGTTGTTTGTATGATCTCTACAGCCGAAGAAGGACAGGTACAATTACTACAAGGTATATACCCTATAGAGCCACAGGGGATGCGTACAATATTCAAGTATATATGTATATGAAGCCAAAATCTGCAAAAGATATTCGAGATGCTTAAAAAAAATGCTAATTTTTAATTGTATGGACCGACTGGTTGGATTCCAGATAGAAATCTCAAAACCACCGATTAATTACTAATTACTAGCTAATATTCAGTGACTTTGTAAAGTAGCTAGGGTTGAGGAAGCAGGAAGTTCCCATGAGTGCATGCAAAGAGAAACTTGATATATTTAATATACATAGGAGAATATTGAATGGCATGATATCAAGCATGAGCTAATAGGATATATAGTGCAAATGAATTTAATTTGTTGACTTCATTTTTAGATACACTTAATTCTAAATATAAACTCCGAGAGGAGAGATTACCTAAGTTCATAACTATTCACATCATTAGTTTATTCTATTTGAGAAATCATGCATATTAAAAGGTTAATTACCTGTGCCTTTTTTTTTAAGAAGAAATTGCTTAGATTTTTTCAAGGTTCTAGCACAATAACAATTATTTTCTAACATTTAAAAGATCATACTTTATATATTCTTGCTTATATAATTGATATCATTTTACTTACTGAGTTAAGAATGCATGGATTTCTTACATTGTAGTCAATTTATGATGAATTGAATTAGTTTTCTCCTTTTATTCTCGCCTTCTTCTTCTTTTTTTTAGTTTTTTTTTCTTTTTTTAAATATTACTTGTCTCACATCAACTTTGATATTAAAACAAGGCTTTTAATTGTGCCTATAATTAAACAATTCATTAAAGTAGTTCAAAACCTCAAAATTCAACACAATTTTTAAATGCTATAATTTATGGAGAGCCTTCTGATATGAAAAAAAAAAAATAACCCCAGCCAAACACGTTCTTCATAAAATTTTGCTCCAAAACCCTAGCCACACTATTCATCTTCCTCGGCAACCATCATCAGCCAACCATCATCTAAAACCACCAAAAACCAGTTCAACCACCACCCATTATAACCCAACAACCTCTTCATCATTAATAAAACCATCACTAAGACATCAAACTCACTGTCTATTAGTGTAAATCATCCACGACAATTGATCTTCAACAACCACCATGAGCAACGAGCCCATGCCACTAGGTTCAGGCTCCAGCAACGACACGAACTAACCACCAGCCCTCATTTAGAACAATAGCCATAACCACACCATCAATTGTCACCTAGTATAGCAAATCAGGAGTCCAAGTCAATACAACCACATCACCCATCCTATTAACACAGAAATTCAGATCAATTAACACCAAAAAATCAGTTCAACATCCACAAAACCATGCCAGAAATCCACCACCGTATATCAGCCTCAACAATCCCGACATCTCATTCATAGTAGCCACGAGTTCTTTCCAATAGCAATAAATTCATGTCACTAGGTTGTACCTCTAACCATCCTGATCACACATAGGAGTTCGCGATCTTGTTATCGTATAATCAGAGCATTTTCTTATTTAGTTGTAATTTTTTTTTGCTATATATTGATTAAAAAAATGATATCACCAAACAAGTAAGTCGGTATAACACTACATTGGTGGTTCTACCTGCATCAACAACAATGATCCAACTAACATGACATAATCGTCAAACAATAAAGGCGGTAAATCACTCAACCTCACAACTCGTTGAATTTTACTTCTTTTATTTTGCACTTGTTATTCATAATTATCATTAATATTACTTTTGTGCCAATAAAATTACAAAAAAAAAACACCATCTCACTTTTTTATATAATATCTTTTCTTATTAGCCTATTTCATCATTTATATTTAACATATAGTCCTTTATTAATTATGAAGCTTTCTTAGATTAGTGGAAAATTATGACGTTGTGTTTGGTTACCCATTTATATTAAAAGGTTAAACATTGCATGCTAGTGATTTTCCTGGTGTATTTTATTATTGATTGATCTTCGAAACAAATAAATAACTAAATATGAGCTTTATTTTTGTATTGCATTTTATTTGCATGAATCATTTGTGATTTCACCTAGAGTCCTAGACTAGTATCGTATACATTTATAAAGTGGTCTTTTAGTGTCCAGCTCCTAGTTCACACTTACCATGAATCTAACTCCTAGCAATAGCCTTAGAGATATTCAAGAGTAATTACAACTCATGTGCACTCAAATGACCGACCTTTCTAATCAAATCAACAACCTTTCCAAGAGAGTTAAGTCCATAAAGACTTTTCAGGTAAGACAATCTAGTGATAACAAACATCCCAACAATAACTATCAATATCCTCCTATGCCAATTCACAATAAACACCATAATCATTGGCACCACGACGTCTATAATGACCCTGATGATCGGCTCATAAAACATATCAAAACAGAGGCCCTAGATTTTAATGGTTGTCTTGATCCATGAATTTTTACTAGGTGGATTCATAACATAGACCACTCATCTAAGAATTAAAAAGTAATTAGGTTTGCAAAGATAAACCTTAGTGATATCACCTAACTCTATTGGAAAAGTGTTAAAGAGTATTTAGATAAAAGACATGACCCTACATTACTAATTATGTTAAGATAAAAGACATGACCCTACATGATCTTATAGAGGAATTCTTTTAAATCAATGAAACAACTTTAAGCAAGGAAATAAGTTTATTCATGAATATGTGGCATAGTTCGGTGAGTATAAGATGAGATGTGTTGTAAGAAAGGATGATGCAATGACTATAAGTAGGTTTTGTAAGGGCTTGAATGATGATATTAGGAGAGAGGTTGTACTCTAAGGTATGTCTACCCTTAGACCAAGCTTATATCTCAGTGCAAGACTATGAGTTGGTCATGAAAAGTCGATGGATGAAATATTAAGACCCATAGTATTTCCCTAGTAAGTTCCAATTTGAAAATAATAATTCTTTGTTAAATGTTTTATCTCGTAAACCCAATCCTAATACTCCCTAGGTTCCTAAAAAGGACAAGGGTAAATGTATTCTCAATGAATTATCTAATATGATTTAAGGGATTCAGTGTTTTAGATATTTGGATTTTGGTCATGTCATAACCAATTATACTAATAAGACCTTATTCACCGAGAAGCAAGATGATATACGTGAAAAGGACAACTATGGTGATCAAGTGTATACATTTGATCCGAAGGATTTTCAATGAGTTAAAGGGCTCATTTGATTCAATTCCGAAATGAGCCAGCATGCAGATAATCCATATCTATAGAAATAGATTCTACATCAAATCTATGTAAAGTAAATAGATTTTATATAATTTTTCTATTTTTTCTATATTATCTATATTACTAGAATATAATAATATAGAAAAATTAATTGAAATTCATTCTATTGATAATTTCAAAAAACTGTTCATACTATGAGTATAATATGCTGA
>Ga0307510_10005388_pt1 | contig 15230 bp, 20 predicted proteins | sample 12_EM_MG_FD_207224 | JGI IMG/M metagenome (GOLD analysis project Ga0307510, IMG submission 207224) | Populus trichocarpa ectomycorrhiza microbial communities from riparian zone in the Pacific Northwest, United States - 12_EM | ecosystem: Host-associated > Plants > Roots > Unclassified | place...
CCATACAAAGTAGTGGCCCACTAATACAAGTTCAGAACGACTAGTAGAAAATCCAAGAACTAGGGATCTGGAGAAGACGTCGACAGCATAAATGGGGAACAATGGAGAATTGAGTACTCCAGAGCCTGAATAAATGCCATCGCTATATGTAGAGAGGAGGTCGCATCACATATGAGACCAGTCAACCAAGGCTAAGCTGCTCGGAATTCCAAGGCCACACTGTGGCAGTGACTGCTGGCCTTACAGCTTGCCTTACACCATGCCCACCTCACAACATATCTGTGCATGTACCAGTCATGGCTGCACCGAGAAGCATACAATCAACAAGAGGGGAGTTTTCCTTCAAGGGAAAAGGGTTGGAGTGCAAGAATACAGGGACCATTATACGTGTGCCAAGCATCTGAAGTATATGGCATCTCCTCTGAGTCCTGATGCAACATTTTCTACCACAAACCAGTCTACCGAGTGTTCTGACATAGAGGCTCCAGAATCAGGGGGTGATCATAATACTCCTGGCATTGGCGATGGTACTGACAACTGTGAAGGTACTGAGGACTCAGCTAGAAACTATGCAATGGCCTGGACATCTGAAGCAGATGAGCTTGCTGATACTTTGGAAGTGAGTATTTCTGATTTCTAGTCTGGATTGCTCCAAGATATCAGTGTCAAGGATCTGGCCTTTTGCAAGCCATCCGTGGCTGACGATGTATCTCTTCCTCCTCCCTTACAAAGTCATGCCACTGTGAATGCTGAGTTCCTACAATACCAAGAATGGATCATGAAGTTGTACATGGAGATCAAGAAACTGGATTGCAAAAGGTTTGAACGCTGTAGGAACATTAAATCCCAGTTTCTTGATGACCTCCAGAAGGAGTGGGCCAAGCTGAATGACTTGAAGTGCAGTACATGGCAGATGGCTTCTAAGAAGCCCACTACCATCATGCCACACCGTCCAGACCCTGGTTTGGTGCAGGTAATAGACACATGTGAGTACCATGGTAATCTCAGTCAAAACCTATATTGCTGATGGCTTATCTTAGCCCATCATTTTGACATACCATTGTTAACTTCCGACATTCATCCTGCCACTTTGGTCATATATATCCTCATCACTGTGATGCACATAGTGTCACAAACTTACTACTTTTATAGAAGTAGGGCAGCGACGAGGGATTTGACTTGGAGGTGACTATACTAGAGGAGGAGCTGGGATAGGCAGAGGCAAAGGAGGACGAAGAATAGGAGGGGGCTGATGGGCTCAATGGCTGGAGTAGCGGGGGTAGACAAGAGAACAGTCTGAGGACTGTTCGCTATAATTCAGAGGTCTTATATACTAATACAGGGTGGTCTGTGCGCAGCCCTTTAGGGCTGGCTTTACACTAGAGATGGGTGCAATCTATACATATATGGTACAAGGGAGATGAGTCAGCTGTATGTCGGAGTTCCAAAGTATGCTGCGCAATACTGCGCACTTAGTCATCCCCTCTCCAACCAATGGCATTAGGCCCTCAGACTGATAAGGGTATTACCGGTTCCAGTATCCATTGGGGAGAGGCTATGGGGAATCCCCTGAGATCTTGTTGATTGTTGATTGATTCCCACAGTCTTCCACGTGTCAATCAACAGATGTGTGGCACATCCAAAGCATGTAGGGTCATGTGCTCGTATAGGGTCACGTGCAAGGTCACATGCTACTAGGGTGGGTGAGGGATCACATAATACATCATGTGTCACTTTTCCAGGGTCACGTGCCTGTTTCCCAAGATCACGTGGGGGAATCTTCGTCTTCACGATTTGGCTATAACTTGGCTTTAGGCCTCTACCAGCAACGTTACAAATCTTTTTGCTGAGGTTCATTTCTCAGGAACGGATTTTTCGGGGTTTCCCATCCAACTAAAGTCACAAGGTGTGACAGGGGGGTGTCAGCCGTGTGATATGTTACATTAGTGCTATGTTAGGGTTTAGGGTGGATGACTCCTCGCCTCGGGGTAAACGCGCACGTGTGAGTGCATTCCCATGCATTCCCACACATTAATTCAAATAAAAAGAGTTCTCAGGGGCTGTCCCCGCTTTCCCAAACCCTAGACCGGTAGCGGAAAGGGGCGCAAACATGCACCCAGGCGATTTGGTGGAAAACTGCGAAAACGCGAGCCCGGGCGCACCGCTTTGGGAGGGTTGTGCACCCAGAACTGCCGTGGACGTGCTCGCACAAGTGAAATAACCCTCAGCGGGGTGGCGCGCTACAGCGGGAGGGGACGCGCGCGGGGGGGCATGCACGGAGACACGAATGCGCACCCAGCCGGGTGCCTGGCCTTCTCAATGAAAAATTGACTTATCAATTTTCGTGTCCACCCTAAACCCTAACATAGCACTAATATTAATGTAACATGACACCCTCCCTGTCACGCCTCGTAACTTTAGTTGGCACGGGAAACCCCGAAAAATCTGTTCCTGAGAAATGAACCTTGGCAAAAAGATTTGTAACGTTGCTGGTAGGGGCCTTAGGGTCGGGTTGGGTGGACTTGGGGCTTTTGTGTGTGATCCCCTCTTGAGGTAGGGTGGCGTGGGTGAAGCCCATGACAGTATCCCCTCTTTAGGCTTCCATTGCGCCTGCAATGCTTGATTTGTAGTAATGATCCGAACTTGGCGGTTGTGGAATTGTTCTAACAATTCTTGTGCTGATTGTAGTTCTTTGGCTGGCAACCAGGAGTTCTTGGAGTCTGGGTACCCTTTCCATTTAATGAGGTATTGGGTGCTCTTTCGGTTTCTTGTAGGACGAGAGGTGAGAATCTGTTTGATTTCATAATGTCCCTCTTCGCCTCCTACTATTTCTGGTGGAGGATGTGCGAAATTAGGACCGTGTGTGGTGGTTTCCTTGTAAGGCTTTAGGAGGGAGTTATGGAATACGGGGTGTATCTGCATTTGAGGTGGGAGTTCCAATTTGCAGTTAGTGGGGGATGCCCAGAGGACTTTGAAAGGTCCGTAATGTCAGGGTGCTAATTTAGCCTTTGGATGTGTGGTCTGGAGATTTGTAGCTTTGAGTAAAACAAGGTTGTCTTTGTGGAAGGTATGTGATTCGACTGTGGGTCCCTTCTTTCGCATTTCTTGTGCCGCAAGTAGTAGTGCTGCTGTAACTTCTTTTCGCACTTGTTTGAGGTATTTGATCTGTTCATCGACACTTTGTAGTCTGGTTTGAAGGTACAATGGTGGTTTAAATATTGGTTGGAACCCATACCAGACTTCAAAAGGGGATTTATGCATGCTTCTATGAGGTCGAACATTGTGTACGAATTCAATGATAGGGAGTAGAGTGGCTCAATCATCTTGCTGGAAGTTTCCACATATGCGAAGGTATTGTTCGATTTCCTGGTTAACTCGTTTGGATTCTCTGTCTGTTTGTGGGTGAAAGGCTGTTGACAATTTCTGTTTGATCCCTAGTTTTCTCCAGAGTTCCTGAGTGACTTGTGCTGCAAATTGTGGCCTGCGATCGGATATAATAGTCAAGGGGAAACCCGTTTGTTTCCATACATTATCTATGAGGAGTTGGCTAGTTTGTTCTGCTGTGATTGTCGCTTTACAGGGGGATAGGATGATTGCTTTGCTGTGGCGATCTACGACTGTAAGGATACTATCGTATCCTTGCGATACTGGAAGTCCTACAATGAAATCCATTGTAATTGTTTCCCAAACTCCGTTGGGAACTTCATTTGGTTTAAGGGGTACTTTGACTGGAGGGCATATCTTGGTTGTTTGGCAGGTAGCACATCCTTTGATGTAGTCTTTGACGAATTCTGTGATTCCTGGCCACCAGTATTCTCTGGTGATGAGTTTGAGTGTTTTCCATTCACCAGGGTGGCCCATGATGTTATTGTGAACTTGTTGTACTACCCTACACTTTAGGTTATTGTTCTTTGGTATGTATACAAGTCCTTTGTGGAGGATAAGTCCATTTTTGTAATTCCATTCTTGTAAGCCTTTAGTTATGCTTCGAGGTCCGCTAAGGAGGATTTCCTTCAAGAGTTGTCCTGCTAATCTGTCGGATTGGATGGCTTCTTGTATTGCTGCCTTTAGCTCAGTATCTGTTGGTATCGGAATTGCCGTGGTATGTAGTGCTTGAATGCGAAATTTATCAGGTGTGAGCAAAATTCTTTCTGCATTATTAGATGCTATCCCCTCTTTATAGTCTGGCCGCCAGGACAGAGCATCGGCTTTGTTAATTTTGCCGGGTTTAGGGATGATTTCATAATCAAAAGTGGCCAAAAAGAGCGCCCAATGTGCTTGTCGGCATGTGAGAGACTGTTTGGTAGTAAAATACCAGAGGTTGGCATGATCTGAGAAGATCTTAGTCAGGTGGGGATTGCCCTGAAAATAGTGACGGAAGTGGCGGAGCACGTGGATGATAGCTAATAATTCTTTGTTGTGGATTTTGTAATTGCGCTCCACAGGCTGAAGGGACTTTGAGTAATATGCTACTGGGTGGGATCGTCCCAGGGCATCTTCTTGTTCTAGGATAGCACCAGTCGTGTAATCACTGGCATTGGTGATAAGCATAAAAGCTTTATCGTAATCCGGAAGGATGAGGACCGGAGAGGTCATCAAGGTGTGCTGTAAGCCAGTAAAAGCAGCTTCACATGCTGGGGTCCAGGTCCATGTAGTAGTCTTCTTTGTAAGGTCAAACAGGGGACGCGCAAGGGTGGAGTATGCGTGGACAAAGCGTCGATAGAAGTTACAAAAGCCTAAGAATTTCTGAATATCTTTGACCGACTTGGGGCAAGGCCAATCTTTGACCGCTTGTAATTTGACCAGATCCATGCGGAGTTCGCCTTCGGAGATAATAAGGCCAAGGTATTCAACTGAAGTTTGGTTGAACGAGCACTTGGCAGGGCGAAGGAAGAGGTCAAGTTCCTGAAGGCGTTTCAGGACTTTATGGATATAGAAGACTAATTTGTCCAATGTAGTGGCAAAAATCAAGATGTCATCAAGATAGATGATGACATGACCTGTGGTAATGAGGTCCGCGAACTGGGTGTCCATGAATGTCTGAAAAGTGGCTGGTGCATTACACAGCCCAAAGGTCATGACTGTTGGCTCGAATAGCCCAAGGGGTGTCTTGAAAGTGGCCTTCCATTCATCACCTTCTTGTATTCTGATGTTATTGTATCCCCATCTTACATCCAACTTGGTAAAGAACCGCGCGCCTAGCAGCTTATCCACAAGCTCTAGAATAAGAGGTATTGGCGCCGTGTTTTTCCTAGTGATGTCATTTAGTGGGCGATAATCTTGGACCAGATGGAGTTTGCCATCTTTTTTATCGATAAAGAAAAAAGAGCAGGCATCCGGGGCTTCGGACCAACGGAGAGATCCTTGTGCAAGGCCGTCGGTGATGTATTTCTCAAGGGCGACTTTTTCAGGGGGTGTGAGGCGATAGATTGACGTTTTCCACATAGATTTATCGGGAAGTAGATCAATCTTGTGATCCCATGGTTGGTGCTTTGGTAGTTGCTGTGCTTCTTCATTCGAAAAGACTCAAGAGTATTGTTGAAATTCCGGAGGGATTTCCTTTTGCAAGGTCTCTGTCTTCATTGCTAGAGTTGTGGATACTGTGGTTCATGTAAGAAGAGGTCCATGGAGTGGTCTATCGAAGTGTTTGTCCATGTGGGCTTCAATACATAATGCATGGTCGGCGTATGCTTCATCGATGTCGAAGTATTCCTCAGTCAGTGGGTCCCAATCACAGACTGGCAGCAGTTGCGCAATGAGAGGCACTATCGGTTTCTGGGTTTCTTTAAAACAGGTTGTGGGGCATCTATTAAGAGTAATAGTGTTGGTTGCCCAATCGATATTTGGATTGTGTTTGCTAAGCCAATCCGTTCCAAGGAGTACGTCATGATCGCCAGTATTAGTAACAAAAAGATTTGCTAGTTCCATATGTTGGGTGCCCATTTCTATCCACAGGGCTGTAGCATGACGAATTGCTCCTTGTGTGTTGATTGTTCCATCAACATTTCGCAGGAATATGGGGTCTTGTAAGGATAGTAGGGGGAATCCATGGGTTTTGACAAAGGTGGAGTTACAGTAGATTCCTTCTGCTCCACTATCCAAAAGGGCTTGAGCATCGATTTTTCTCCCATTGTGTACGATTCAGACTGGAATTCGAATAGAAGGAACTTGTTTATTCCGGATCGTACTTAATGTTACAATGGAGATAGGTACCACCTGGCCCAATTCAGTGGTCCTTTGAATACAATAGGATACTGGTACAACTCTCGCTGACGATGCAACAGGAGAGGGAATCAAAAAGGCTTGTCTTCAGTCTTGGCATCGACTACCATTTTGTCAATTACATTAAATGGAGTGACAGCATTAATATTAAGATCCTCAAGTTGGCTTTCGATCGAGGGTTTGCCTTCAGGGGTCGTTCCAAGTTGGCAAACCGAATTGCCTCTATAAGGGCGTTGGGAGATTGGACAATTGATTGCAATATGTCCGGTGGTACCGCAGTAGAGACAAAGGTTATTTGCCCTGTGGCTTTGTCGTTCTTGTTTGGTGAGTTTTCCTCGCTTCCGTGTCGTCCCTCTTTTGGACTGGGTTGCGGCTATTTCAATTTCGGTGTCTTCTTTGATTTCCTGGATTCGTGGGTTCTAGTTTCCTCTCCAATTTCCTCGGGAAGAGCCACGTCCTCTAGGGGAGGTTCCAGAGGGTTGTCCGAAGATTTGCCAATTCTTATCAAATTCCTGAGCTTTCTCGACTAGAGTGTCCAAGGTGGTGGGTTGTGGGGAAAGCATCAGGAGTTTCTGTTGTAAGATTGTAGGTAAATTACATCAGAAGGCCCACATCTTGGTGGTTTCATCTACTCCCGTGTGTTGCACATCGGTGCTCCATTCCTGGAACCAGGTGGCAAAATCTTTTGATCCCATCTGGTTTGAGTGTATCTTAGAGATGGCCTCCATTTGAGAGGCCGGAGGGATAAATCGTTTCTTGAAAGCCTCTTTGAACTCGTCCCATGTCCCATAGTTAGCCAGCTGGGCAGCTAATGCCGTTTGCATTAGATCGCTGGCCCAGTTCCCGGCTGGAGTGCCTATCTTAAAGTGGGTAAGGGCAGATGAGACCTTCTGGGCGTTGGTGGTATAAACAGCATCGTTAATGGAGTAATAATTGGCAAGGGTATTCCAAAAGGCGATGGCCTTCTCGGGGGAGCCATCATATGGGTCTGGGGCTGTTCCCAGAATTCAGGGTTGGTTCTGCTGAGCCATAGCTGCGGGTGCTGGTGGGTTAGGTGGTGGATTGCCTGGAGGCGGCTGTGGTACAGCTGGCTGAGGTGGTGGAGCTTGTACGGGTTGTCAGGAGGTGCTAGCTTTGGGCGTCGGTGCCTGGGCAACTGGGGTTCTGGTTCGGGGTGGAATTGGAGCTGGTGCCTTTCCTTTCGACACGGGGGGAGTAGGAAGCGAACTTGCTTGTACGGCTGGGCTGGCGGGTTGACTAACTGTTTGAAGTTTTTGGATAGCCGAAGTAACGGTTGTTTCAGCTCTTTCCAGTAATTGTTCAACCCAGGTGGTGTCGTCGTCTGTTGGGCTTTCCGGGGATTTGGAGGCACTAGTCCTGTGGAGGTGAACTGTCCTATTATTAAGGTACATCCAACAATTTCTCTGTGGGGAGTATTTGACTTCTTTTCCTTGGTACTGTCTAGTTCCTTTCAATGGGTGTAGGTTATCGATATATTCCTTGTCAAGGAATTTAGCTGTAAGAAGATCTTCCGATACTTGGTCATTATCATCTAAGTATTGCCAGGAATGTGAGGGTCCTGTGCTCCAAACTACGGAGTCGAGGAATATCACAAAAAGGAAACATTGTCCTTGGTCTGTGGCCGCGAAATGGTCAGCAAAGAAAATGGAAAGGTGATCTTTTTCTAGTTCTGTTAACGTGGTCTGGTTGGGAAATCGTTTTTGGCACTTTTCCCAACTGTTCATTCATCAATGGAAATGGTATACCCTGTGGCGTTCCAATCGTAGAAGACTGTAAAGGCGTGTTGTAATGCTGCGGTAATGGGGAGTTGAGAGGTTCGGGCAATAATTCGGTAGTCTTCTAGAATTCCTTCCGTGGTAATGGTAATTCTGTATCTCCACAGGTGTCCGGCAAATACTGCTGGTGCCAGGGTTATTTCGTGTAGATCAGTGATTGAATGGTTTATGGTCCTGCTTCGGCGTTGTCCTAAAAGGAATCGGCAATGGTTGACAAAAGCCTGGAGTTCGGCTGAATTTCGGGTGGGAATTCCTGGGCTAAGGAATAATACTTCTGGAAGGAAGGGCTGATGAACTGTTCCACTCAGTTCGAGGGTGCTGGAACTCGAATCACTTTCAATCCTAAGCAGGATAAAAGGTTGGAGAACAGGAGTTGGAACTGGGGTAGCAAGTGTGGGAAACACAGGGGAATGGTTCGATGGTTGGCAGGTTTGGGGAAGAACCGGAGGTGCAGACCGATCACGAGGCCTTCAATGAATGAAAGGCTGAGTGTGTCGAGTATTGGATCCTCTTCCTTGGTCAGGTGCTGGTGTTGAGCGAGATTGGTGATCCAGATTGAATAGAGAAGTTGCGACGCTGATAGTGAAGTCCTATCTTGGGCTGTGTGTTTAATGCTGTTGGTTTCCACAGGAAGATGTAGGGAGGTGTAGGTGGGGTAGCTAGTCGAGGGTTGTTGCAGAGACAGAGATCTGTTCTACACCAACAAGGTTGGAGTTCCGGGGAGTGGGCTTGGGAAGAAAGGGCAGGGAGACTTGGGGACGAGCTGGGGAGACTGGAGTCAACTTCAGTGGTGTCCAAAGATTCCCAGTATTGAGCGTCAATACTGAAGTTGTTGGGTTGGCTAAGGATCTGTTCCAGGCGTTCCTGGTACTTGGTTTCTTGTCCGAAAGCATTTGGTTCTGTGATGGGGTGGGAGAAGTTTGCAGGATTAACCAGCGCTTGTTCGTGGTTAATAATGTTAACTTCCCACAAAGAAGTATTCCACTTATAGGTATATTCTTTGCTGTGGCAATAGACTAATTTGGTCCCATTGTTTGTTGTACGGAGTCGAAGTTCGTTAAATTCCACTTCAACTTGGGCTTGCGACAGGAGAAATCAGGATAGAAATCTAATTCTATTCCCCTGGAGTAGGGCTTCTGTAATTTCCCTTGTCCAGACCGGGATGTAATAATGCCAGAAGAAGGTTTTGTTGAAGAAGAGAGTGGTTTGGGAAACGGGAGTTTGGTTGAAGTGCCTTGCACCAGAAAGAGACCAATAAAGTAGGTTTCTTCGAGCTTCGATTAATAGATTATCAAATTGATAATCTATATATTGGTAAAAGGTGGTTGGTCCAAGAGATTGGCCAAAGGGGAGGTGATTAAGCAGGGACTGGGAGATGAGGTGATGGTCGCTCCAATAGGAGATGTGAACTTGATTTCTTAAATCTGCGATTTGAGGGAAATTATCCCTAATTTGTTCTTCGATTAATGCGATTGGAGTTCCCACTAAAAGATTGAGGACCTGCTTTTATTCCACTTGAAAACCTTTGTAAGTACTTACTAGGTAATCACAAAGGTTGCTCCACAGGTGGAGGCATAAGATAGAGGAGAGGGTTAGCGGGGGTTCGTGGCGTACAGGTAAACTGGGCTAGTCCTAGGTTTGTACGTATCAAGTCCTCGATTTGGGTATGTCAGTTGACGACAAATAGTCCTTCCTCAGTAAAATGTAGGTAGCCGATTATCGTAACCAATCTACCATCAAGGAAATCGTATAAGATAAGGGGAACCTGAGCGTTTTCAAAGTAGGTAAGCCAAATAGGGGGGAATTGTCCAAAAAGAAATTTGAGGGAGTCAATAAAAGACGATTCTAAATATCTGAAGGGGAAATGAAGAGAGGAAGGGTGCTTGCCCACTTTTGAGCAAAGCGTGACCGAGGGCAGGGTGTGATTGGCACGGATTTGTACCTCGTGGTATACTTTGGCATGGAAGGGAGTGACAAAGTGAGGGGTGCTATCATCGAGGGTGGAGGTGCAAGGGATGTTAGTCAGGAAGTCTTGGCTTACAAATTCTTCCTGGGGGCACCAGATTTTCCTTCCTTGTTCGTAGAGGATGGTGTACTGGTGCGGGTGGATTTGAGCCTCATTAGTACAAGGCAGCGCAGTGAAGAGATGAGGAAAAAGGGCGAGGTCGATGTCGTATTTGTCGTTGAGGGCGGCAGGAGGCTGTACAGTGGCGGCGGCGATGGGCGACAGGTAGCGGAGAGGTGGGGTTGGGCTCCGAACAACATATTCAGGCGACGGGGAGCGTGCTGGGAGGACAGCAGAGATGGGCAGCGGGATGTTCTCGACTTCTTCGAGGAAGGGGAGGTCGGCAATGAGCACATCAAAATCAGAAGTGTGGGTGGCGACGTTGGTAAGGAGGTTCAGTGATTCGTGCTAAAGGTTGTGGAGCTTGCAGCATGCGACGACAAGGAGGGAGTCGAAGAGGAGGCCTGCTGGTGGAGCAGGGACGTTGTGGTAGAGGAGTGGAGAAGCTGGGGGGAGAACGTTCTCACTTGGTTGGAATGCGTGCTGAATGGCTTGGGTGGAGGCGTCGATGTTGGCCTGGTATTCAAGTCTGACGTCGGACCAGCTTGGGGAAGTGGTGACGGAGGTGGGAGCAGTGCTGTGGGTCGGGTGTAGTCCAAGTTGGGACCACTGTGGGGAGATGTCAACGGAGGAGGCGGCAGAGGCGACGGGAACGTTGAAGATGTCATCCTGAAACTGGACGAGGAAGTCGATGGGCGAGGCGATGGAACCAAAGTTGAAGGACACTTGGGTTCGTTAAACAGTCAGCTCCAATATTAGGAGACTGTTCTAATGTCACGAACTTACTACTTTTATAGAAGTAGGGCAGCGATGAGGGATTTGACTTGGAGGTGACTGTACCAGAGGAGGAGCTAGGATAGGCAGAGGCAAAGGAGGACAAAGAATAGGAGGGGGCTGATGGGCTCAATAGCTGGAGTAGTAGGGGTAGACAAGAGAACAGTCTGAGGACTGTTTGCTATAATTCAGAGGTCTTATATACTAATACAGGGTGGTCTGTGTGCAGCCCTTTAGGGCCAGCTTTACACTAGAGATGGGTGCAATCTATACATATATGGTACAAGGGAGATGAGTTAGCTGTATGTCGGAGTTCCAAAGTATGCTACGCAATACTGCGCACTTAGTCATCCCCTCTCCAACCAATGGCATTAGGCCCTCAGACTGATAAGGGTATTACCGGTTCCAGTATCCATTGGGGAGAGGCTATGGGGAATCCCCTGGGGAATCCCCTAAGATCTTGTTGATTGTTAATTGATTCCCACAGTCTTCCATGTGTCAATCAATGGACGTGTGGCACGTCCAAAGCGTGTAGGGTCATGTGCCTGTTTATAGTCACATGCAAGGTCACGTGCTACTAGGGTGGGTGAGGGATCACGTGATACATCACGTGATACATCATGTGATACATCACATGATACATCATGTGTCACTTTTCCAGGGTCACGTGCCCGTTTCCCAAGATCATGTGGGGGAATCTTCGTCTTCACGATTTGGCTATAACTTGGCTTTAGGGTCAGGTTGGGTGGACTTGGGGCTTTCGCATGCAATCCCCTCTTGAGGTAGGGTGGTGCGGGCGAAGCCCGCGACACATAGTATCTGGACTATCGCTAAGAGACTGTGACCAGCTCCTCTTCTTCCTATGCTTTCTCATTGATCTTATGGTTGAAGATCATCACACTACCAAGAGCCAGGGTAAACTTGTTGCGAAATCAGTCCCCATGGATGCACGCACAGTGGTGCAGAGGCTCACTTTGAAACCATTGTACAAAGCATTTGTCTGTTGCCCCGAATGTTTGACTTATTACCCTAATAATGGGCCGCATTCTTGTCCCGAGCTCTGTACATCAAGACATTTGTCTAGTACCCAACAAATCTGTGGCTGACACCTTCGAAAATCCTGCAATATTCACAGCCATAGTCATGACATCCCAGTTTGTCCATTCTTGTACCATAACTTCAAGGAATGGCTGGGGGAGATGTTGTGCCATCCTAGAATGGAGGATATGATGGACTGCAGGTTCTCACCATCACCTGATGGGATTATGGGCGATATCTGGGATGCCCCTGGGGTGTACAAAATTCCAGGTCCTAATGGTCATCCTTTCATCCACAGATGTCCTGATAATGAAGGGTGCTACCTCTTTAGTTTCAACATGGATGGTTTCAATCCTTTCCAGCTCAAGCAAGCAGGCCGATCTGCCACTGTGATGGGATTGTACATGGTGTGTCTCAACCTTCCACCAGAGGTGCACTTCAAATCCAAGAATATGTTCTTGGCTGGTATTATCCCTAGACCTAAGGAACCCTCAATGGATGAGATAAACAACTTCTTGCAGCCCCTTGTCAACGATCTCCTGGAGTCTTATGAAACCAGGGTGTATTATACTTGTACATGGAAGTATCCTAATGGAAGGAAGATGAGAAGCACACTGGCACTGATCATATGTGATCTTCCAGTAGCCCATCAGGTGCTTGGTTTCACTGGGCCACAATCAACTAACTTTTGTTCATACTGCAAGTTACAACTAAAAGACATCAATAATCTCGATGTAGGGAGCTAGAAGCCTCGTTCTTGCGAGGAACATCTAAATCTGGCCCTCGAATGGCAAGATGCTTCGCAAGAGGCTCGGCGCATCGAAATCACCCACAAGTATGGTATACACTATTCAGAATTCCTACGACTTCCATATTTTGATCTGATATGCAATCTCTGTGTTGACCCTATGCACGCATTCTTCTTGTGAATTTTATCACACCATTGTCAAGACATCTGGGGAATAAACATTAAATTTGACAATGGCAATGGCCTAACAGTTGATCCTGTGCCCTCGGAGATATGATCATTGCTAGAATTCCAAAATGCATTCCTTGCCCTCTGCTCAGAAGCTTTAGGAATGCTACAAAAGTTCCCCTTCAAAACACTTCACTATCTGGCTACAGACCAAAGCATTCTGGTAAAGGCCAAGAGTGTCGAAGAGATAATGGCTGTTTTGGCCAAATATGTGAGTCTTGTATCTTGTGCCATTTAGCGATTCAGAACGTTGAGGGTGCGATTTGCAGCGATGCAACAATGGATAGTTCAATAAGGAAGAAAATCACATTAGGGCCTTGACAGCCCAGGAACTGGAGGTCATCAATGCTGCTCTTGCTGGCCTGGGCTCATATGAATCCCCAATCTCTGCTTCGAATGCCCACACTACTATGGAATATTACCTATTCGTACCTTCTGTTGATGCCCTTTCTGAGCTCTCAATGCTATCCCTTGCTCATTTGTACTTCATAAAAGTTCAGGCCAAGCCAGCTAGATATGATGGTATGGACACAAATGAGAAACAGAGCTAGAATAGGTCTAGAATGCAGACAATTCGAAGAAAGCCAAGGTCCAGATTGATAGAAGCATTGGTGGAAGTCGTGCATACACCACCAACTGTATCTGGGTATTATAACTAACATAATCCAATAGAGGTGCAGGGAAGGAATAATGGATGATCTTCAAGAGGTTCAGAACAAAGACCCAGGACACTTCTCTTGTGCACAGAATGTGAATCCCAACCATTGCAAGGTCTGGATCCTCGGTCATACAAGGCTTACAAAAGTCTGGGAAGATATGATGAGGACTACACTGCCTTCTTGGTGCACTCTGGCACCACTGCACATCGGTAACAAAGGTCAAGGAAAGATCTCTGCTGACAGGTGGTACGTATTCTGCATGGTGCACCTCATTATGACATTATGCTGTTTATGGGGTTCTTCTCCTCTTGATAGCTGCAAGAATAAACTATTGGTTAGCTTCTGTGATCTTATCATGGCAACCAAGATTGCTGCTGGAAGGTTGATCACCATTGCATGCACCAAAGGGTTTCAAGATGTTATGCTAAGGTATCTAAGCAGGCTTGATAAGCTGTTCCCCATGCACTAGTTTATCCCCTACCACCACATCTCGATCCATCTTCGGGATTTTTTATCTCACTTTGGTCCTACTACAATGTGGCATTGTTGGGTCTTTGAGCAATACAACCATATGCTCCAAAACATAGAAACCAACAGACGATTTGGTACATAATTTTGATAACCACTGCAGCAAGGTTGCACTCATGATAACTCATGCACAGGTGAATTGGAGAAGACATTATTCAAACAAATGTGCATGGTGCAACAACTCAAGGGCCTTATTTCGTTGTGTGAAGCAATGGGACATCGTCTGAGGCCCTTTGTAGACCGGCTTGAAGGTTTCCTCAACCCGATGATCAAAGGGACCATGTTAGAGAACTTGACTTCTGTGGGCATGCAGTATGATGTCTTTGAGGGAGAGGAATGCTGGCTTGCGAAGGATGTCCTCGATCACCTTGAGGAGTTCTTGGTCCACACAGGAAAACTACAGAGAACAAGGCAGGGCTCGGACAGTGGCAATGTTCAATGTACCACGACATATGCAAAAGCAAGACAGTACAACAAATTCACCCATTGTGGTGCTATCTTTAGCCCAGTATCGTTCTCTGTTAGGGATAGTTACGTGGTGATTGCAACAGCTTCCCCTTTGGACTGGTACGCCAGAGCAATCAAGCAAATTTTCACATATCCCTCTAAGTGGTCATCCGAGTCAGACGTTTACTTTGTTATACAGAAGTTTTGTGAACTCTCAAATCAAGAGGCCTTGCAAGACCCATATCGCTAATACCCTCTGGTTGGAGGGTGTCTCTACCATACTGAGCTCAATGACAAAATCAAGGTAGTACCATCACAGAAGATAATAGCACATTTTGCACATACCCCATATGACAGAGATGAATTTGGTTTTCCATGCTTTCATGCGCTGCCACTGGATAACATCGGGAAAGACCTCCCGTGCTAACGAGAGATAGCACCGAGTAAATTAGCAGTTATCACAATAATGACAACTATGGTTCGATAATGCAGAGTCACTGTGACAGGCCATCAGTGCCACCAAGTCCCACGAGTGTACCACATGACGTCAAGGCGGCACATGAGACAAAACCATTAAATTATCTATGATCTATGCAAAATGATTTTGCCTCAAATCATGACATGCATGACACTCCAACCACGTTGAAGCGGAGTTTTTTTCTTTTTTTTTGGAATTGAGTTTTATTGACCATGTCTACGACACAAGACAGCCTAGTTACATCCTT
>Ga0307510_10005390_pt1 | contig 15227 bp, 14 predicted proteins | sample 12_EM_MG_FD_207224 | JGI IMG/M metagenome (GOLD analysis project Ga0307510, IMG submission 207224) | Populus trichocarpa ectomycorrhiza microbial communities from riparian zone in the Pacific Northwest, United States - 12_EM | ecosystem: Host-associated > Plants > Roots > Unclassified | place...
GTACCGGTTCTATATGATTTGATTTTTATAGAAGGATACTCTCATTTCTATAATCATATCAAACCAGGTAAAATATTCTACATGATTTGATATCATTTGACCTTGTGAGACGCATTTCCCGCTGGGGATCATCCTTCGACGAAGCGTTCCGCCGCGACTCCTCATGTTATGATGGTTGACCTAGGGCCATGATTCCAGCACAGGGCTACGGGCTACTTTCTGAACATGTCAAAATCGGCCGATACGGCGAATGGACGCCAAGAATACGCCAAGCCGAAATGAAAATGCACACCACGCCCACAGTCGGGTGCCTGGCCACGAGCGCTCCCATGTGCCTGATATCATACCGTACCAGTGATGGTCACTAAGAACAAGCGTGAGTCCCTCTCGCAGCTTTTTCTTTTTTTCTCACCCTCCATCCTTTTATTCCTCCACACAGTCCGCTCCCCATTCCCCACCCCCCCTTCTCCCCTCCTCCTTTTCTTTTCCCCACGCGATGTATTTCCCCGCCTTTATCTTTCTTCTTCTCGCTCTTTTCTCTACCTCCGAGGTTGTAGCCATCGGTCACATCCACCGCCGTCACCACCTCAAACGTAAGTTGTGTCACGCGCCGTCCGCCCGTCCTGGATCCGGAAGCTCACTGTTTCCCATTCACGCTATCTCACGCATCATACGTTTCCAGGTGCTACGAGCGTAAGCAGAGTCATACATGACTGATTGGCATCCCATTTATGAGACTATAGAGCTTGTACGGTGCCACGCCGTCGTCCACTCACTCTGCGGTCCCAACTCAGCCTCCCGAGAACCCTTCGAACACATCGTTGGGCGATGCCGTCTTCCCGCTCGGCAGAGGTTTGAAGTCGTGGACCACACATGAAGATGCCGAGGACGCGTTGCCCATTTCAGACTCCACGTTCCGACCTGTCGTGGAGGCCCGGACCCTCACACACAACACGGTCAAGTCCCCAGGGCCCAACCCTAAGTCAGCGATGGAGGCCGTCTACGCGCAAGGGTCTTGGGACTTACATCGTGGTAGCGATGGCGGTTTCTCGTTCTACGCTCCTGGCCCGGACCACGTCGATTTGACCCTTGCCAAGGAGGCGACGTTCGGGTATTCCGTAATGTTTGAAGAAGGCTGGGAGTGGAACCGTGGTGGGAAGCTCCCCGGCTTTTGTTAGTCCCGTTTCATCGGTCTTGCATCTCTTCCTTACTGGTACTGACGAGACTCAAGACGGCGGCGATGATGAAAAGGTCGCGACGACGTGCTCTGGCGGCCGTCACAACGAGGGTTGCTGGTCTGCGAGATTAATGTGGCGCAAAGAAGGCAAGGGAGAGGTGTACACTTATCTCCCGCCTAAGTTCGAAGAGAATGACGTCCAATGCCACGTGAAACCCCTCTCTGATTGCAACCCTACGTACGGTGCATCTGTCGGTCGCGGGGCGTTCCATTTCCAGGCTGGTCAATGGACCACCGTTGCCCAGCGCGTACGCCTCAATGACGCGGGTCAAGCAAATGGCGAGATTGAACTCTTTGTCGGTGGCGAGAGCAAGATAAAGGTTTCTGGTCTTGTCCTCCGTGGCAGCTCCGCTGGGCGTATCCGTGGCATACAGATCCAGACGTTCTTCGGTGGTGCGTTCTTTTTATGGTTATATCGCGCGTAATTAATAGACCTATTTCACATTTATAGGTTCGACCTCTGATTGGGCGTCCCCCCGTGACCAGACTGCCTACTTTTCCGACTTCTCTGTCGCTATCCTCGACACACTTTGAGCACCTCTTTGCTACCCCTACCCTCATCTTTCTAACCCTCTAACCCCTTCACTCTCACACCTCCGCGAGGCTGGATAAAGATTTAGGCATATTTCTCCTTGGATTCACATACTCACTCTTGTTCTCTCCCACTCTCTTATCATCACACTCACTCCCATTACGCTCACTTTTACTTACACTCACCTTCACGTTTACACGTTAACCGACTCATTCATCCGCCATCGGCTGAGAGCCGACGTAGTTTGAATGACACGCGCTGGTCGCGCTGGGGTTTGACCCTGGTCGCACTTCCCAGCTTGCTGGCAGTAGACACCGCCAAGCGCGGTGTAGGTCATGTCCACTTCGTAGTTGTAGTTAAGACACTCCCTGGATACTATCTGGATGTCCCAGAATGAATGGAATGTTATTTTTGTTTTGCGTTTTGTTCAGAGCCCGATTCGGAACTACGTCAGAAAGGGCAATGTCGTTGCCCTTTATGGATGAACTTTGTCATCTACGGTGGGTGCCAATGGTTACCAAGCCAACCAGCAGACAATTGACCAACGCGACGCTAGGTATGCGGTACCATACAGTGCAGTACATCCAGCAGGTGTTGAAGGCCATCATGGGGCCATTCATCTGCAGTGCATCAAAATCTCCATCATTTTTCACTGCTATCCTGCGGGAGCCTGGGTGGTATCAAACAACCACACAGCCAAAGGCTGTCACATAGGTTGATTACACTGGATTTTGCAATTTATTCTAATTCAGTTTCTGACATGCAGTGACAGCTGGCCAATTAAATTTCAGGATTTAGCATGAATTCATAGAATATACAGTAAGTATTATTGAAAAATGTTAGCGTTGAGTCCGAGTGTCTCCTTTCACCCCCATCACTGTGCAAGTCATTATGCTCATAATCAAGGTCCAGGTAGACAGTCGCCGAGCACCATCATTGTGGGCTGCAGTGCGTGCCAGTGTGGAGAATTCCATTGTCTGGATGCGACGAGGGCGAATTGGGCGCAGCACCGAATAGACTGGAGTCAAGGTCGCCCGTGTCGCCCGTGGCTGACCAACAGGCAGTAATACACCAGGTAATAATGGCAGGCATTTGATCAAAAAGTACAGTAGGGTTCGTTCACCATGAGATGGTACTATGATAATGGAGGCACGCCGCTAGTCAGACTGTCGGACATGCATGGAATCATTCAGTAACATATCGCTGGCAGTCCGCGACCCACGAACCGTTCGCGGTTTTGGACGGCCCGGGTCCACAGTTCCGATGTCGTTCCGAGTCGCGGCACGTTTGCCGAGCTGTTTGCATTTGCATTTTTTTTCCCTTCACATCGCTGAAACTGACTCCACTTACGGCAAAGTGGCGAGCCTAATGCCTATCTCAGGCCTATAATGAGGCCCAAGTTATGGTACATACTGTAAGGGTTACGTCTCCTCCGTTGCCACCAATCATTCACACTGAATGCAGCCGCCCCTCAATAAAGGGAAAAAAGTGACTTGCCGTGCCCGCTGTGCCGCACTCCATCTACTTGATTCAATCGACAGAGCAAATTGTGATGCGGTACTTTCAAATCACTGGTCTATCCGTCTATGGTACTATGCTTATTGTGACTCGGAAGGGCGAGGAGGTGGAGATAGTGTATGCTGAGCACAGACCGTGACGGTGCGTTGAAAGAGGCCGTTCTTGGGTTATTACTTGGAACAATTACAGTCATAGACCGTGACCATCGACCCACAGCGGTGAATCCAGCTATTTAGGTCAGTTAGCTCTGACAGCTAATTTCCGCGGGCATCAACAATGCCACGCCGCCATCACCGTGCGTTCGATGTCGTGACTTGTGACTTAGCCTATCACCTTTGGGCACCAGCCTGAAACACCGCACAAAATCCGGTAGGTGACCTTCCGTATGAAGAGAAGTATGTAATGACTCCTCTGGTGGAAATTTTCCGACTTCAACCACATGCACCAACCTATTCAAATGTGACGGCTGGCTGCCTTCATTTCTCGAACGAGCACCAATTGCCGTCTAGAACTCTCCCTTTTTTGTTTTATCAACGAAGACAAATATGACTGCGACACAGCCTTGTACCTGCACATGCCCTCCTCAAAAAACAAAAAGCATACGTTGGGTTATGGCATGGGTTTCTCGTTCTGGTGCGCCACAGATGCCGTCACATACGACCTCTTTTTTCTTGCGTGCAACGGCAATCTACTGGGATGTGGCGCCTTGGGCATGCCCCCTTTCTATCACCCTCATCGCCCTCCGGCATCACATAGGGATTAATGCCATCTAGGTTACGCAACTTACACCGGAGGTTGTACTTCCGGTGCACGAGGCACTCGCTTGAGAAACCTAGTATTCACTTTCAAACGTTGCTCACCCTTCTGACGTGGTCCAGGCCAGAAATCTCCGTCCATGCCGGTGGCTTGATGGATGAATCAAGAAAGAGAGAAGTTGAACGGGGACTGCAGTTTGCATTTCATGGTAAATTGACCTTGTACCTTACACTTCGATTGAATTCTTTCCAAAATAACCGCGCGATACATAGACGGTCTCCGCGGACCCATCAATCAGGCTGACATCCAGTTCGCACGTGAACACTTGCGGAAAACCTGCATGCTCGACCCTATTCAGTCATTTGCCGCACCAATGGTACCCCTTCGGAGAGCAAACCACTTGTGTATACACACCTGAGGTATTATACCAGGTTGGCTGATAGACTTCTTCTGCGGGAAGCCGGAAAAGGTATTCTTGCGAGACATCCTTGCGAATAATAGACACTCGCTTATCAAGCACACGCCTCAATATCTTCTACAGTAGTTTCAGTACAATACTTACGGTACAGATCCAATACCCCACTGAAGATCGGGACGGTAAGTGACTTTTGGGTACTCAAGGGGCAAGCCACTCACTACTTTTACAGGTTTTGGGTAACTACCTTTATTGCGAAGAGTCTACGTCAGCGTAGATCGAAAACCTGGGAATCAGGGCGAAATACAACGCGATGCCCCGTACACAGCTCTCGGTCAATCCTTTCATTCGCTACTTGCCTCGTGATCCTGCAATTCCTGAAACTCAAGGTCGGCTATGGTCAAGGAGACACTGGACATTCCCGGCTAAGAGCCCCTCTATGACCGGTGTCAGCTCCTTGGGGCGTGGTCTCATTCCCGGTGTCTGGTCTCGGTGTATGGACATTTAGCGCTACTGCAGATGGTGATGATCCGAACTTCCAAGGTGGAAGGCAAAGGTGCTTCGGTCGATTCTTCCCCAGTTAGGCTATCCCAATTCTATTAATCTGTGGACAGGTACGCCGTTTGTTGTGCCTCCCATCTTCTGTTCACGTCATCGGACCCAAAATACATAATCGTTTTTGTAAATGCCACGCCCACGCCCAGGCGACGTCGGAATTGTATCCTGCCTTCGTGCATCTCGAAGAAACTTGCGTCGTATGGTGAGGTAACACTCGAGGCTCTATTGAGACTAAATCGGCGGAAGAAGGGCCCCTAGTGCTACGATAGCCTGGCGAAGGCGTGGCGCCTCTACTTTGGCAGAATTAATTGCGTATATCTTTGTTATCATTGGTCAATCGGGAAGCCAGGAAAACGTATAAAGAGCAAGCAGCTTGCTCCGCTGTTCCTCAGTCCAAAGCGCAGCTCCAGGATTACCACAGACTCCATCCAGCCTTCACAATGATGCTCTCCAAGCCCCTCGTCTCTCTCATCGCGGCCTTCGCTGTTGCGACTGGCGTCTCTGTTGCCGCTACCCCAGCGGCCAGAGATGGAAGCTGCAACGTCGGGTCGGTGTCATGCTGCACCTCAAACGTCACTCAAAGTAACCCATCCCTGTCATCACTGCTTGGACTCATCGGCCTCCCCGTGGGCCTCAATGCCCTACTTCAGTTAAACTGTATTAACGTTCTCGGCAGCACGCAATGGTAACTCTCACCCGCTCTCGTGTTGCATGTAGGATGCTAACAAAGCACGACAGCGACACCACCCCAGTTTGCTGCAAGGACGTTACTCAAAGTCAGTGCCTTTCTTGCCTTTGCCTGTCTGATTATTTCTAATGCCCACTTTTATACAGACGGTCTCATCAATCTTGGCTGCAGCCCAATTAACATAGGCCTGTGAGAGTAGGAGAACTCGAGCGGTTGTAGTCGAGTCCCGCTGGTTGAAACAGAACAGTTGAGGGGAGGAGGATATGACTGGGAAATTTATTTTGGCATTTATTTCTTTGGGCTCACAGCCCCGTAGTAGTATCGCAGACCAACAGTGGTACTTCGTGAGCTGGATTGATGTTGAATTTAACCTTGGTTGTTTCATCTATATCAAGTTTGCTCCATGAGTTGGGCGCACTCAGGTGCCGTGTCGAAGGACAGACAGGCCTGTCAGACGGATCCCACAAAGAGCTGGGGAACGTGATATTCAGTTTTTTCAACGACCGGCGAAGACCAAACGGACATAGTTCCCAAACACGTGAATTGGGCGTATGGGAGTTAGATCTATAATATAACATACAAATACATAAATTACCTTGGGCGTCAGAACTCCTAGCGACTAAATGCGTCGGGCATCAGCCAACATGAATCGAAGAGAAGATAAATGGGTGCGAAGGATGGCAGTGAGGTACAGCAAGGGCAAGTGTCACCGCCCAGCTCCCAGAAAAGGACGAGGATCACGGCCGTACGGCTGGAGAGAGTAGATCTCCAGAGGAACTGAGGAAGACATATTACTGCGATATCACTGTAGGTCTCCGTGCAAACAACGATGAACTATCGTAGACAGTGACCACCAAACATGTACCAGTCAGACCCCACTGGCAGAGATCACCCTTGTCGATAGCCACGTTTAATGGCCTGCATTCCAGGAATAGCTGAGTGGATTTCCTAGACCCGTGTCCTGTGTGAGACCGGAGGCCGGGCCAAGGGTGGGACTTTTCGGCGGCTTTGGCCCGCGGCTTTCTAGAGCAGGAAGGACCATTACCAAATGCGTTTATGAGACACATACCAAGATCAATCAATGACTTCGTCCCCGTATCCCGTGTGTTCGGAGTAAGTTGAAGACCTGAAGCACAAGGCTTTAGAAAGCACGCAGAGAGTACGAGAAAACGCAAGGGGGAGATTAATATCTTTGGATGGTTATTAAGCTAGTTTATATACATGTCGGGCTTATAATTTACGAGAGGGTGACCGAAAGTCTCGAATCTAAAGGTAAACGTACCTGACAGACCGGTCGATAAAGAAACGCAGGACATGGACAGGGGTGAAAGGAAGTGGAGGGAGACGAAGGGAACAGGAGCGATGAAAAGAGAACGCGAAACGCGCGAGAGAAACACGTCGAGGGCACAATGCCCGAGAACCAAGGGGTCATGAACCACCAAAGTCGTATAAACTAGTGTAACCGGAAACAGAGGACAACAGAGAAACGACAACACCAGGTAGTCAAGTAATCAGAAGGGTCGCACGGAGGCGAGGTAGGATTGAGGACGAGGGCGCGAGGGCACGCATGGTGCCATGCGGGTAATAGGGAGGCCGTGAGGGATGGGGTGTCGGAATAGAGCGCGATTGATAGGAGGAATAGCGAAAGACACGAGCAAGGGAAGAACAAAGGGCGTTAGGACGATGTGCGGACATCAGGCAAAGTGCGAGGGAAAGATGGTCGAAATGTAGAGGGGACAGTCCAGACACGCGGAGAGGACAGAGGTGGAGAGAACACGTCGAGAGCGAAGGGAAAACAAGACTAAGTGTGATACCCACTGAGATCGTCTTTGAGTCCCCGATAGCCATGTACTGCAAGTGCCTCCGCAGCTAGCAGCCATTCCCACGTTACAAGAGGCTAGAGGGGTCCGGAGGAATTTCCCTGGGACGAGTATGAATACCACATCCGCCCTACCTGAGGGTGCCGCCGCTGTCGAACTCGCTGGCGCGGTTGAGAGAGTCGGCGCTGCACAGTTCGACGCATTCAAGCACCGGCTCCAGCCTGAGTGTGTATGGGCAGCGAGGCAAAGGCCGAAGGCATGACTGGTTCCTGCAAGGTGGTGAGTGCAGGGCCAGAGCATCGAGGCAGGACTCAGGAGGGTAGGTGCGAACTTGATGCGAGGCCGCAAGGGTACTGCCAGTGGGCACTACACTGGGACCACAAGGGGCAGGCTGGCGGCTTTGAAGGTGCTGCACGTCACACACCTTTGGCAAATTGCTGTTGTCTCAACCCTCTTGGCGTTGTCATGCCGCTTTCCATAGATGGTGGGTCACTCCAGCATCCGGGAGAGTGTGTGGTGGACAAACCTGAGACATGGCGAAAAGTCGCTGTGGGCGAGCCGCGCGGACCGACGGAGTGCGGACGGACATTGGCTTGGCTAAGTGTCATCCTCAATCCCAAAGCCAAACCGGGCCGAGCTGGGCCGGAGCAGCTCTGTTTAACTAGCGTGACTCCCCAAGTGCTGGCCGCGCGGCGCGTCATCTTCCCCCTCCAACAAATCGGGGATGAACTTGAAACAAGTTCCTTACAAGATGCCAAGGTCAGGGGTGTTGAGCCGTTTAAGGTTGAGCGCCGTCGTACTAGAGAAGAGGGGGTCACGACCTTGTACAAGTAGGTTTTCAAAATCGTTCGAGAACAACATATCTTTTTGGGGACTAAGGTGAGATAAAAACCCGAGCTCACTCAGGCTAAATACCACTGTTGGTCCGTGATGCTACTACGGGACTGTGCGCCCAAAGAAATAAATGCCAAAAAGAAAATCTCCCAGTCACATCCTCCTCCCCTCAACTGTTCTGTTTCGACCAGCGGGACTCGACTACAACCGCTCGAGTGCTCCTACTTTCACAGGCCTACGTTAATTGGGCTGCAGCCAATATTGACGAGACCGTCTGTTTAGAAGTGGGCATTAGAAATATCGGACAGGCAAAGGCAAGAAAGACACTGACTTTGAGTAACGTCCTTGCAGCAAACTGGGGAGGTGTTGCTGTCGTGCTTTGTTAGCATCCTACATGCAACACGAGAGCGGGTGTGAGTTACCACTGAGTGCTGCCGAGAATGTTGACGCAGGTTAACCCAAGTATGGCATTGAGGCCCACGGGGAGGCCGACTAGGCCAAGCAGTGATGCCAATTGTGGGTCACTTTGAGCGACGCTTGAGGTGCAGCATGACACCGACCCGACGTTACACTGGCTTTGGTTGATTGCGGGTGGGTAGCCGTTGCCTCTGGCCATCGGGGTCGCGGCAGCAGAGACGCCAGTCGCAACAGCGAAGGCTGCGATGAAAGAGACGACGGGTTTGGAAAGCATCATTGTGAAGGCCGGATGGAGTCTGTGGTAATCCTGAAGCTGCACTTTGTACTGAGGAATAGCAAAGCAAACAACTTGCTCTTTTATACGTTTACCTAGCTTCCTGGTTGACCAATGATAATAAATACATATGCAATTAATCCTGCCTGGGTAGGGGCCCAGGTTATCAGAGCAATAGGGCCTGGCATTCTTCCACCGATTTGATCTCAGCAGAGCCCCGAGTCTTACCTCACCATACGATGCAAGTTTCGAGTCAGATGCACAAAGAAGGAATACCTTTCCGACGTCGCCTGGGTGTGGCATTTACAATGTATATATTTATGCTGGGTCCCGGGATGCGGCTCTCAGCAGGAGATACTAAGTGTCCCGTGACCATAGCCGACTTCAGCTGCAGATACTACTGTATGGGATTTCGAACCACCGAGGCGAGCAGTGAATGAGAGGAATGGCCGAAACCTATGTGCGGGGCATCGCCTTGTATTCTGTCCTGGCTATTAGGCTTTCGATCTACGTTGACCATGAACTCTCCATCGTAAAGAACCTGTAGAGTCGCCACTTCCTTTCTCCTTGAGTGCTCAAAAAACCCTTCTCACCTCCACCTTCAGTATGGTATTGGATCGTACCATAAATGCATAAATTGCCATAAATGTCGTCCTGAAACTAGAAGGTATTAAAGTATGCGCTTGATACGCGAGAGCCTTGCGTGCGTTGATTTCGTAAGGGCGGGTTACCGGAACACTTGTTTCGGGCGCTACCGCGTTAGGATGACTGGCGGAACATCAGGCAAAGCCTGAGGGAAAAATGGTCGAAATGCAGAAGGGACAGTCCAGACATGCGAAGAGGACAGAAGTGGAGAGAGCACGCTGAGAGTGAAGAGAAAACGCGACTAGGTGTGATACCTGCGGGGATCGTCTTTGAGTACTTTGAGTCACCGATACCCGTGTGTTGCAAGTGCTTCCGCAGCTGACGGCAATCCCCAAAAGCCAAACCGGGCCGGAACGGCACTATCAGGACGACGAGCCCATGACCAGCTGAGTAGTAAGGGAAGAAGTGAAAGGACCCCTTCAGTTGCACTTGGGCGAAGTGATGTTGTTGGGAAATTGTATTCAGTTGGAGGTCTGTAGCGCGAAGCGCAGTCTCCAAAAGCAAAGACTGAGGTCCTACTAATGCTATGGCAGCTGCCAGTGCGCATTATAAGTCTGTCAAGTTATGTATTACAAACGGTCATTTCGTTCAAGCTGGGGTGAAAGAGCAAGCATACGAGAGCGAACAGTGTACTATGGCATCTACGGTCCTTCAGTCAAGTCACGGTCAAACTGGAAATAAGTCCGGCCAATCCGCACCGGACCGCACGTGCTGGCCGCGACGTCCGGGCTGCTTACCTGTATTACATAGCGATCTTTATGTTCTGACCAATCACTCATTCCAACAAATCGGGGATGAAACAAGTTCCTTACGAGACCCCAAGGTCGGAGGTGTTGAGCCGTTCAAGTTTGAGCCCCGTCATACTAGAGAAGAAGGAGTCACGGCCTTGCACAAGGAAGTTTCAAAATCAATCGAGAACAAGAGAACTTTTGGGGGATTGGTAAGATAAAAACCCAAGCGCACTAAATACCACTGTTGGTCCATATGCTACTACGGGACTGTGCGCCCAAAGAAATAAATGCCAAAAAGAAAATCTCCCAGTCACATCCTCCTCCCCTCAACCGTTCTGTTTCAACCAGCGGGACTCGACCACAACCGCTCGACTGCTCCTACTTTCACAGGCCTATGTTCACTGGGCTGCAGCCAAGATTGATGAGACCGTCTGTATAAAAGTGGGCATTAGATATATCGGACGGGCAAAGGCAAGAAAGACACTGACTTTGAGTAACGTCCTCGCAGCAAACTGGGGAGGTGTTGCTGTCGTGCTTTGTTAGCATCCTACATGCAACACGAGAGCGGGTGAGAGTTACCATTGCGTGCTGCCGAGAACGTTAGCGCAGTTTAACCCAAGTAGGGCATTGAGGCCCACGGGGAGGCCGATTAGTCCAAGCAATGATGCCAGGGCTGGGTTACTTTGAGTGACGCTTGAGGTGCAGCATGACACCGACCCGACGTTACACTGGCTTCCTCCTCTGGCCACCGGGGTAGCGGCAGCAGAGACGCCAGTCGCAACAGCGAAGGCCACGGCGAAAGAGACGAGGGGCTTGGAAAGCATCATTGTGAAGGCTAGATGGCGTCTGTGGTAATCCTGGAGCTGCGCTTTGGACTGAGGAATAGCAAAGCAAACTACTTGCTCTTTTATACGTTTTCCTGGCTTCTTGATTGACCAATGATAATAGGGATATACGCAATTAATCCTGCCTAAGTAGGGCACTTCTTCCGCCGATTTGATCTCAATAGAGCCCCGAGTGTCACCTTACCAAAGTTACCATACGACTCAAGCTTCCTCGGATGCACAAATAAGGAATACCTTTCCGACGTCGCCTTGGCATTTACAAAAAATTATATCTATGCTGGTCCCGGTAAGCAGAAGACTGCGAAGCATAACAAGGGGCATGCCTGTCACATAGAATAATAGATTGGGAGGACCCACCCGGGCAGAACTGGTTGAAGACCGACTGAAGCGTCTTTGCCTTTCATTTTAGTTCAACACCATCTGCACGCACATTTTAGCTGATCACAGGTATTAGCACTTGGATGTTCGTCCGCCAAGATCAGACACCAGGAATGTGACCATCCTCCAAGAAAGTCACACCGGTAATAGTGGGTCTCTTAGCGGGGAATATCCAGTGTCCCCGTGCTATAGCCGACTTGAGCTGCAGGTACCACGGGATCTAGAAGCACCGAGGCAAGTAGTGAATGAGAGGAATGGTCAACTTAAAAGATGTGTGCGAGGCATCGCGTTGTATTCTACCCTGACCATTAGGCCTTCAATCTACGTTGACCATAGTCACCATAGACTCTCCGCCGTTAAGGCCTGGGTGGAGGTCCAAAATCTCCAGAGTTCCTTGCTCCTTGAGTGTTCGAAAACCCCTTCTCATCTCTAGTAGGGTTTCGGATCTTACCGTGACCGTAAGAGACTATAAATGTCGTACAGACTCGTAGTGAGTCGTACTGAAACTAGAGGCATGTGTTTGATAAGCGAGAGCCTTGTACATTAAGGGCGCCATTAGCCGAGGATCAGCCACCTGAATGAACAGGCCGGTGGCGGGTTGGTGGCGGTCATTCAGTAATTGAGTTCGTTCTGCCACCAGTACCTACTGGTACTAGCCGCCAACTTGGGGCATCTACTACCTCCGAGTCATCTCGTGAGCTCGGTTTCGAATTGTGACAGAGAATCCAATCCCCGCCTGCCAGTGCCACCACATTCAGAAATGTCTAACCTTGCTATGCCATTCTGCAACGACTCTGAGCCATGGGAGACCTTCTATCAAAGGGCGTCTGCCAATCGCCTCTGGGAAGTGAGGCATCGACGGGTAGCGAAGGCCGTTCCCTGAAAATAGTTTGCTTCTCAAGTGAATCTTGACAGGGACTGGATGTGCCTCAGGCTGCAGTGTTGAATGGACCACTATTAGTCTTGCGCTGAAAGCCATCAATCTAAACCCGCACCCCAGCAATCATTCCAAGGATATTTCTCGCATCGTTACCGAATTATGGCTGCATTAATCCCCACAAGCATGCATACATCCGCTCGTGCAGTCGATGGATAACTGTGACTGGATAGCGGCGAAGGCCCTCACGTCCTCGTCCTCCGAGTGCCTCCCGTACCTCTCATACGTTGTTGCTGAGGTTGGTTCCAAGAGACCCTGATCACTGACTAGCACAAACGACTACCCATGCACCGTGGTGGAAAATGCTCACCAATTTCACAAGAGGGCGTGAATTCATTTTTCTCGAGCTCCTGATGGCGTCTAAATTGCCTCCTTCATAGTAAGGTAAAGTGAACCCGTTTCTTTCTGCCCAAGAACAATTATCCTTCTTTCCGTCTCCACAGTCACCCACACATTCTGGACCACGTTTCTGAACTCGCAGTGCTGGACCGCGGTCGTGAGGTAAATCGCCTGATCATGTCACCCTCAGGAGCTAAGCTATCTCTTTGCGGCACATATGACGGTATGGTCAATTCTCGCTGTGGGGATTGGGCGGTACATCTGTCGCCGTCCCTATCATTTTCGTTTCAACATGCATACTACATCCTCTGTATCACGAAACATACCCTGGCACCTGTTTCATCCATGCACGGACTACTCGTCCGAGTTGACAAACCCAGCCTGTGCCTTCGAACAACCGGCGCATTTCCGCCACTGTCAAACTGCCTACCCTCTGCCCATGAAACTCAGGGACAATTACCACACATGATAAATGGCTTGTACCTCACACCCCGTTTACGTTTTTCTAAACGACTACTGGATAAAAATAGCAAACCAGTTGGTAATCGGGTCTCTCACCAGACGCTTCTGGGACCTACGCGTGGGCGTTTGGCAGCACACAGTATTCATCCCAAGCTAGGAGAAAAGTAAGATTCGCTAGGACATGGACGGCAGAGCGACTTTGGAGCATGCCAAAGGGCCCAAGGAGGTTGTGTCATGCAGTGGATATTACTCAAGTAGTCTTGTGAGGGGCATCTTTACGAAAGTTTAGATCACCCGTGTCGATTCCTCGGCTATCTAGCCATTTATTGGCGCATCGAAGGTGCCATAGGCAACCTAGACCAGCCTAATGAGTCTCGATGAGATAAGTCAAGATTGACGCTCACTCAAGTGGCAGTGAATACCTGTCTCTTTGTCAATTATTCAATTTGCCTGGCGAGATGCCACATCAGCGGTGAGCCCGATGAGTGCGTAATAAGAACTCATCAGTCACGACAGGACCCAAATGCACGGGTCAGCATGTACTTTTCTCCCATTGTACTTGATACCGTTTTCGTCGGTGTTTCCGACGCCACTCTGCACCAGTGATAACAACGTTGGGTATAGACCGGCCGGGCTTAGCATCATTCCGAAACACCTGTCTGTGGCCACGAGGCCTCATGCCGTGGCTGGCGTCCCTCGCTGAAACGGACCCAAACTCTTTGGTATCTGGTTCATGAGTCCCGAGCGCTGCTATTCCCCACGACTCAGCCAAGCAGATGTAAGTAGTGCAATCTCCAATTGAGGGAAGTGTTCTCGGCCAGCAATTCCGAGGTTCTTGATTGCACTGCTGCTAGCCGTAAAAATGAAGCCCGCTGTCAATGTTTTATGATCAGATACAGCCATTCTCTACAGCTTACGATCCAGTGGCGCTGCTGCCGTACGCCATCCATATACGCCAAAGGATTTGTATTTTCCCGTGAAGCAACACCTGGTGCCATATTGAGCTGGCGGAGAAAACGTTCCGGGGCCTTCACTTGGGGTTCCGGAACATAGCGCTCCGCCCTTTGTCAGTCAGTAAAGACAGCGTTGACCCCCGCTATCATTAGCGGGGAACGTATAAAGGGGAGGGCATTACGCTCTTGCTCCCCAGTCCAAGGTGTAACTTCAGGACTCCAGGATTCTCACAGCCTCCATATCGTCTTCATCATGAAGTTCAACAAGCCCCTCATCTCTCTGATCGCCAACGGCGTCGCCTTTACTCCTGATTCCACCCCCGTCCGGACGTTGCGTTGGTCAAAAAAAGCCGATGTAACACGCAGTAGATGCAGTGCTGCACCACCTACGCACCTATCAGCAACCTTCTTGCCGGTCGAGCTTCTGGTCTTCCCGGTATAAGCGCATTTCTAGACGCTGCGCTCGGCGTTGGATTGTCCTGCCTTTCCACCATCGGCGGAATGCAATGGTGATGCCCTTTTCACCCACCTCTACTCCGTATGTGGGGTGCTGACGTTCCGCGACACCAATAATAACCAGTTTGTTGCAACAACGGTTCCCGGAGTCAGTGCCATTCTCACCTCTACCTGTTTGGCCTTGCTAATTCCAAATGAAAATTTTGTTCGTCTCATCAACCTCGATAACAGCCCTCTCGACATTGGTCTGTGAATATAGCCTCACTTCAAGGATCATGCTGTTTGGAGTAGTTTCAGCAGAGGGCACGAGACGGAAGAGGAGTAGGAAGTATAGCTAGGCATCACTACCCACCAAGTCCTTAAATTAATTGTACTCTCCTAAGAGCATGGTGCAGAGCCGTATGCAGTGGTGTCTCACATTGTCGTCGCTCG
>Ga0307510_10005391_pt1 | contig 15226 bp, 20 predicted proteins | sample 12_EM_MG_FD_207224 | JGI IMG/M metagenome (GOLD analysis project Ga0307510, IMG submission 207224) | Populus trichocarpa ectomycorrhiza microbial communities from riparian zone in the Pacific Northwest, United States - 12_EM | ecosystem: Host-associated > Plants > Roots > Unclassified | place...
TGACCTTGTTTATCACTTTTGGACCTGATCAGTACTTGATCTTACAATGATTCAGGTCAATAAAAAGGATATATTGTGAAAATAATAGAGGGTCAAAAAACTGTCCCAATGATAGGGCATTTTATTTCGCTTATTATTACATCATTTCTGATCCAAATCACATGATCCGGGATATTTCCGAAAGCCAAGATGATGTAATATAACATACATTATTTTCACAATATTTGATAATTTATTTGATTTATTCCAAGTCACTCTTTCCAAAATGGCAAAACATTGGGACGGTTTTTTGAGCGACTGTAGGAGCAGTTACTCCTAAGTAGATAAACTCTGGTAGGTAGATTTGAGAAGTGGCTCCTACTAGATCAGAATTTCCTGAGATGTTGGTGTGTTGGCTATGAGGAGTGGGGGGTAGTGGTTGTTCATTCCTTGGTAAGGAGTCATAAGGTCCTTGTACAATATCCTAGTGATGGTGTGTTGCTGGAGGATGCAGTGGTGGAGATGGTTCTCTATAAATTTAGGGAGAGGGGGCTTGACAAGGTCAACAGTTGATGAAGTTCTGGATTCTTTGTAGTCTGGGTCTTCCCCTCTTGTTAGAGGGTACAAAATGTCCTCTTTCCTGGGCTGGGGCTGAGTGATTTCTTCTATTATGTGGGCTGGCCAGGGTGTTGGTTGTAATGGAGACCTTCTATAGGTCCTGCTCTGAAGAATTGGGGGTTCCAAAGGTGGATTCCAAGTGGGTGGGTGGGGTGATAGGGTGATGGCTATTGCAATAACAAATGTCAATTCTGCAGAAACAAAGATCCAGGTGGTCCTCTGGAAAGGTGAGTTCTTGGGCATGCTGATATACCAACTCAGGTGTGCTTGGGGGACTGGATTGAGGGGTATTAACCAAAGTGGGGGGTAGAGAACTGTCCATGCTGTCATGATAGGATGAATTGAGTGTGAGAAGATTGGGTTCCAAGAGGGTTTGCTGGAAACATTCCAGATACTTAGTGTCTCTTCCCTGGGTGTTTGGCTAAGTGATAGGGAGGGTAAAATGGGAAGGGGGGTCAATAAGGTTTGGATTTGGGGTAAGGAGCTCTGTGGTCCACATGCAATTGCTCCACAAGTAGGTGAGGACCTAGTTGTTGGTGTAGATGAATTGGTATAGTCCACTTGAAGTGAAATCTCCATTTGGGACTGTTTGTAGTTGAATTTTGTTAAATTCCACTTCAACTTTGGTTTCTGACACAAAAATTCTGGATAGAAATCTAATTCTATGTCCAGATTGGATCTGTGTGACAATTTCCAGCCAGACTGATGGGATGAAATAATGCCAGAAAAAGGTTTCATTGTAGAAAAGGGAGATCTGGGTGGCAGGGGACTGATTGAAGTTATGGGTGCCCAAGAGTTGCCAATATGCAGTGCAACATCTTGCTGCAGTAAGAAGATCAGCTAGTTGATAGTCAATGTAGTGAGAAAATCGAATTGTGCTAAAGAGGCAACTGAATGGGAGGATATCTAAGAGGTCTTGGGGGACTAAGTGATGTTCACTCCAATATGTAAGTTGGACTTGTTCCTGGAGGTTGGCAATTCTTGAATAGGTTTGTCTTAGTATTTCTTTGTGAAAATTTGCCACTAAGACACAAGAAACAAAGAGTTGAATAAACCTTTTTTTTTTATTTACACCAATAATAATTCCTTTGTAACTTACTTGAAAGTAATTTTACAAAGGGTTTTCAGAGGGGGGTATAATAAAGTCCAAAGGTTTAGCAGGGACACAAGGGGTAGGTACAAAACAAGAAAACTTGGGGTCTGTGTGAAGAAGGTCCTTGATGCAAGTACTCTGGTTAACAAATAGAATCCTGTGCTCTGTAAAATGTAAATGTCCACAAAGGATAGCTGTACATCTGTCTAAAAAGTTGTAAGCAATAAGGGGGACAAGAGCTCCTTCAAAATGTAAGAGCCAGATGGGAGGGAAATGAGAGAAAACAAATTTAATTGAGTCCAAAAAGGAGGTCTCAAGATAGCTGAAGGGGAAGTTTGGGGACCATGGGTGCTTGCCTACTTTGGCACAGATGTGGATGGGGGGAAGTGCACTGTTGGAGTGAATGTGGATGGAATGGAGGGCATTGGCACAGAAGGGGGTGACAAAGAATGGAGGTATAGCATGGTAGAGGTCCTTGGCCTGGGCGATGGTGTTGAGGAATTGGCTATTAACAAGTTCCTCCAAGGAAAACCAAATGTGGCAGCCTTGCTTGTAGTGGATGGTATACTGATACTATTGCAGTACACTGAGTGGTCAGGGCAGACCTTCAGTGGTCAGGTACATGTTGGATGGGCACATTGTTGATTCACCCACTTCCCTGTCTCCTACATCCTAGATACTACTTCAAATAGTCATTCTATGTTATTCCAGTGCCCAAAATCTAATTTTGCAGATGAGAAACCCATTCTTTGAAGTTTCCTGTGCTTTGGAGGCAATCATGTCTTGTCACACCTGCCAAGTCTGCCAGTGCAGACTTTGAAGATGGAAGGCAGCCACATGATGTCATTGAAGCATGCTCTGTAGTGCATGGTGTGCAGCAGTGTAATAGTACACTACAGTGGTTTTCAATGCCTTGAGCAAGTCAAGCTTCTCAACTGCAAAATTCAACAGACCTGGATCATATCAAAACACATCTCAAGTCACACAAGGACGGGCTGATGCAAAACCTGCACTTTATGGGCATCTTTGTTAAGGCTTCAACAGGCCTTGATAGTATGACTTGTACTAAGAATGAACTGGTGGTGAGTACTTGAAGATGGTAGAGAGTCTCTAGTTTACTTGAGACAACTCTGAGTGACTCATGTAAGAGATGAGGGAAAGGGGAGGCACAAGGGGAGCTTTCAAGAACATTGATATTGAGAATCAAGTCAAGCTTAGGGCTTGACTGTCGAAATACTGGGCACTTATATACAGGCAGGCTGGCGCACGGGCCACAATCACTAAGGTAGGTAGTTCTGATCAAGAGGGGTCTGTCTGTATCATATGAAGGTCCGCGGATAAGTGCTGTGGTCTGCATGAGTCAAACAATAGAGAATGAGCAAGAGTGAATGAAGGATCAGAGAATTGCCTAATCTATCCTTGACCAGGGAACAATGGCAGCAGGTCATTCCAAGAAGAGAAGCGTCATCATGATGCTATATCACAGACAGATAGTCTGTGCAAGAGTTTGAGAGGAAAGGGTAGAGATAAAACCCAAGCGGTGCATCCAAGATCGAGAACGCACTGGGAGTGAGCAAGGGCAGTGTGCGCAAGTTGTTATCCTTGCTGCCGCTGGTGGGTGTTTGTTAACAATATCGAGGATATAGTAAGTTGATTGGAGAGCATCGTGAGAGATAGGAGAAGGGCCACAGTTGCCCAGCACACAGAGAGAGAGGGGAAGAAACAGGCCATAGTTGCCTGGCCTTCGCTAGGACTGGGCTTGGGTATATATATTGAGTCCAAAATGATAAGACAATGTGTGCTACACAAGGGGAACGAATAAGGAGTGAATGTTCTGCTGGCGACAGACCGTGTGGTGTTGTATGGAAAGAAGTGTCTGGCGAATAGACAAGGGAGTGACAATAGATATGTATTGAAGCGCAACAGCGGGCGCAGGGTCAAAAGGAGTGGCTTGGCACGATGTCCGATGGCAGAGATGCTAATAAGGGCTAACAAGAGGGGGCAACGAGTCTAAGGTAAAAAGAGATACAAAGAAACATATGAATAAGGTCTAACAAGTCCAAATCCAGCGATCTACAAGTCCAGCAGCATGGGGACCCAAACAAGGGCTGAAGGCACAGAGCATTGAGCTTGACGTGTATGATGTTGGTTGACATGCAGTCTTGTAGTACATGCTAACGATGGCAGGTGTGGCAAGTGATGCTGGCAGCGATTCCCAGTCTGGCAGCAAGGGGACCTGCATGGCGGTGAGAGCGAAACATTGAGCGAAGGACAAGAAAGAGGGGGACAAAGAGGAGGAGGCGTGGCATGTGAGGGTGTTGCGGCAGGGCACTGACATGTCAAGTCGTCAACAGCGATGCAGGCATTATGTGGTCCAGAATGTGCCAATCCGAGAGCACACATGATGCTCACCTTACAATGCGATGATGACCACGAGGTTTGAGGCTGATCCGAGGAGATCTGGTCTCTGCATGCCCATTCTGGTTCAATGGGTGTCTAGTGTAAGCAGCTACCCTTTATGGTAGTTGGTTTTGATAGAGACCCAATTAAGGGCCATGTCGCTATCTGTGTTGTCTGCAGAGCTCTGTATGACTGAGGGATTGTCTGCAGACTCTCCTGGAGAGGTCAACTGGTAGCCCTGACTCTGGGGCAAGGTGCCAGCTATGGGCAATAAGGCTGAAGGGGTGATTGACTGGTAACTGCCTTCATGACTGGTACATTGTTGTATGGGCACTGAGGAGGGACTGGTGGGGGATAGGGAGTGCTTGTGGGACACAGGACTGTTGCTACAACTGAGCCATCTCTGCCATGGCTCAATGGGTGACTCTTGGGGAGACAAGGTCTTTGTATGACCTTCAGGGGTGTCTGGTTCATAGTGAGTGACTGGTTCTGGTTCTAAGGGTGGCATGTCCTCCATGGGACTGTCTGGATCTTCCAGTGGGTTCTCTACTAGGGGTGGCTCTTGGTATGTCTCCATTGAGGAGTACTCCCATCGGTGGATGTTCTAGGGAATGGGGACAAGGGGCTTGACTGGTAGCTGATCAAGGAGTGATGATGGTTTGGATGGTTCACTAGATGGTAGTGGTGGCAGGTTCTCTAGGAGTGGTGGGTTCAATGGTAATGGTCACTTGACCATAGGTGGAGGTTTAGATAGAGTGATGAGAAGGGGGTCCAATGGTAAAGAGAAAAATGGGGGTAGATTGTAACAATCTTCCAAGCTAGACAACAGCACATATTGGACCAGGGAATGGGTGATGGAGAGCAAAGTGGTCATGGTGGAGCAGGGCCCTCTGGATTGATGAGGTTGTTGTAGGCCCAAGGGCAACTCTTCCATACTGTGTATCAAACCATCCAAACCCATAATTTAGCACCTAATATTAAAATCATTGTTTATTGTTTGTTGGTATTCACCCCCTTTGCTGCTGCTTTTTCGGTCCCCTCAGTCATCAGGCAGAGAACAGTGGAGAATGAAACATGTTACACAGTGACATGCCCCTGACCACTGAAGGTCCGCCCTGACCACTCAGTGTACTGCAATAGTAAGGGTGATGGTTGGTAGGGAGGCACAGTGGGGCAGTGAAAAGGTATTCAAAAGGGCCAATGTTGATGGTGGGATAAAATACAGGGAGAGGTCAGCTAGTAGGTGACAGTGGGGTGGAGGAAGCGACTGTGGCAATGGGTGCTTTAGCAATAGGCAGGGGAATGTTCTTGACTGGGATATCTTTGAGGGAGATGTGGTTGATTATGTCCCCAGTGAGTTGAAGCTGGGACCAGTTATCCTGGTTGAGTGGGGGAAGGAGGATGTCAAGCTCTGCCTGAGTGAGACAGACAACTTCAGTAGTGGTTTCTTCTCCAAGTACTTCAAGGTCAAACTTAGTAGTGGCATGGAGAGCTTTGATGGTGGGCTCGGGAGTGATTGGGGATGGGGAGCAGACAATGTAGGGGTTTGGGTTGACAGGGGTGGGCTTGAGGGTATCTGGGTTGACAAGGGTGATACTGGTATCAGCAAACAAGGTAGAGTATATGGGAGACTGGGTGGAGATGAGGAAAGGGAAGCCAGGGACAATGAACTCAGGGCTGGAAGCAATAGTGGGTGACCAGGGGACTGTGGGGGAATGGGTGTTGCTGGGATACTGGAGGCAGGGGCTTCTGGGACTTGGGTAATTCCAAGTGTTGTGGGGACTATTGAGGATGTTGTTGACAACCTCAAGGGCAGTGGCGGAGTTGGCCTGATAGACTTTGTTCAAGTCAGACCAGGAGGCGATGGAGAGAGTGGGAGAGGACACTTGGGAACAGTCAGCTCCAATATTAAGAGACTGTTCTAATGTTGGGAACTCACTACTTTTAAAGGCAGTGAGACTCAACGACAGTTTGGAGTTGGAGGTGATGGATCCAAATGACAATAAGTAAGATATTGAGTAGGAAGATGCTAAGAGCAAGAAGAGGAATGGCAAGGATAGGGGACATGGGAGAAGACTTGGGATCTAGTGTGATGGGGATAGACAAGAGAACAGTCTGAGGACTGTTCACTCAGATTCATACTATAGGTCTTATATACTAATACAGGGTGGTCTGTGCATAGTTTAGGGTAGGTACAAGTACAGGTAACAAGTGATTGCAGATGACTGTAGATTACCTCATCCACAGTTATTGGGACTCCACCCCAATAAGTTGCATCTTTGTTGATTGTTTAGTTGATGCATCTTGTTGATTGTTCCCATGGTCTTCCATGTGTTAATCAATGGATGCATTGCATGTTTGAAGCGTGTTTGATCCAATAACTTTGTTGATGACCAATCCCTTGGCAGGTCATGTGTTATCTTCCCAGGGTCATATGCTATTAAGTCATGTGATGTAATAGTAACAGAGGGGTCATGTGACAGGTCATGTGCTAGATCATGTGATAGGTTCCCATAGTCATGTGGTCTTTGAGTTACTTGGCTGTAGCTGGGTTTAGGAGTGGTTGTAAGAAGACTTGTGTTTGTGCTATTGGGCCCAGGGAATGTGTTCTTTGGTGTTGCAAGCTTTGCTTGCAACAGTAACACAACTGAAGGTGATGCAAATAAGGTGTTATGGAAGTGTAAGTAGGTGCAAGCATGAGCAGGTTTTCAGGCTATGCAAGAATTTGTGGGAGAAGGGTGACTTTGGGAAGAGTAAGGGTGGTATTGACAGGGTGTGAAACTATGAAGAGTGGATGGGTCTAGAGCAGGAGATGCAACAGTGGCAACAGGGGTAAAGGGGATAGGCAAGGGAAGGCTCTCAACAGGTACAGAGGTATAGTATGTCCTAGAGGGGGACATACAGTAGTTGCTATTGTTGAAGCCCAAGTGCTGGTGGACAAAGGTGTCTTGGTTGGGGGGCAGGAGAAGGTTCTTCTATTCTTCAAGTTTCTCAACAGCTTGCACAAGAAGGTTGAGGAAACCTGGTAGGGTTGCAATGTGTTAGGACACAGCCCAATTGGGATGCAGTCTGACAAGCCCAACACCACACTTAGATAAGATAAGTAAAGCCTCCTTTATTACTTAGCTGTCCTGCACCCATATATAAACCCACATAGTATAGAATGCAGAGAACATCTAGCAGAGTAGGAGTTCTGCTCTTATTCTTGTATGATCCCTTGTGCTCTCTCTTGTCCCTCACCTTGTGATCTCATTATCACCAAAACATTCATATATTCATAGGTTATGGGCCCTAGGCTCTAACTACCCTCAGACAATATACTCAGAAACCAGAAACCACTAGCTTCACTCTTAACCCCTGTAATGCAGAACAGTGTCTGCATGTCAAGTTCAAGATAAGATCCCCAGATGAGAGAGAGGAAGATGAGAAAAAGGGGAGAGGTTGTATTCCTAGGATAGTAAGAATACATAAGAGAGTGAGAATGGGTGAAGTGTTGATGCTGGTGTGTTGGCATTGATATTGGCAGGAGTTTTGAGGGTTTGACAAGGCAAAGAGGAGGCAATGGTGGAAGATGGTGACGTCAATGGGGACAGACAAGGGCAAGGGCAAGTGAGGGCTAGGAAGCAGAGATATGAAACAAGACAAGGGGATTGGAGAAGTCAGTCATGGCACAGTGGGCTCACAAGTCGTCACATGGTTGGGAATCACACAGAATGAGGGGGGATATGAGGCTGCAGTTGCCTTCTATATTCTCTCTCTAATAATTCTCTTGACAAGGTCAAGGATAGGGTATTTGTACTATAATGGCTACTCTATATGCAAAGTAAGTAAGAAGGAAAAGAAAGGAAAATGAACATCTAAGCTGGTGCTAGGCTATGCAGCATCATATGGAAGTGGGAAGTGATGTTGAAATTTTACTAAGTTGTTGCAAAGGGTGTGATGTCAAGCACAAGATGACAGGAGCAAGAAATGGTACAGCAGTAATTGATGCCAATGTCTAAGTCTAATGGAGAAAAGAAAGAATGGAGAGTGTGAACTAAAACAAAAGAAGGAAAAATATGCAACAAAACCTAAATCCTTCTACTCCAAATCCTTCCTTATTGGTCCAGACCTCAGGACAGTCAGTGAGGGCAGTGCACTGCATGTGCAACAAGGGGCAATGTCATCTCTGGGCTTGTCATTGGCTGGTCTGATATGGGTAGTCCCAAGGTCTTCAGCCAAGAATGCTTGGTGAGTGAGCAGAGTGTCTTGACTGCATGTGAACTGGTTCCAATTTGCTGAAAATGAAGGTGGAAGATGGAGAAAATGGGAGGAGCAAGGGGACAAGGGGGAGATACACATGGGAAAGGTAAAAAGTTGCCTTAGATTTGAAAGCATTGTGGCATTGGGCTTGGGCAACTTGGGAGCTATCATGTGGTCAGAAATGGCTGATTCCAAGGCCGTAGCATATGCATGCCTTACACCCCTATTGGAGCTCATTGACACTCCTATCACTATGGACAACACAAATGATATGGTTGTTGATCCAAATGATGGACTTATAGACCCTTAGGATCCAGATCCCAATCCTTTGGACAGTCCACTTACAATGCTGCCTGCTAGTCCCAATCTGATGCACCCCTTGGCATCAACATCTCACCATAACAACCAAGCCTGTTAAGGCCTATTGAACCTTAAGGCATGGTGTATGCAAAAGAAGAGATGTGGCAGTGAGAAGTTACAAGGGTCATAATTCCCTTAGTAACCTAGAATGTTTTGAAAGGTAATAAAGGTGAAAGGGTCACTAAGACCAATGTCTGGGTGGAGATAAAGAGGAATGGGAAGAGTTTAAGGGATTAAAGATAACTTCAAAGAAAGTAAAAGAGAGAATGATGCTTTAGATGCAACAAGACTTTGAATGCAATAGATTGCAAACTAAGTCAGGCTTAAGGCCCAACTCTAGATACAGTTGCTCAAAAAACTGTCCCAATGTTTTTCCACTTGGAAAGAGTGACTTGGAATAAATCAAATAAATTATCAAATATTGTGAAAATAATGTATGTTATATTACATCATCTTGGCTTTTGGAAATATCCTGGATCATATGATTTGGATCAGAAATGATGTAATAATAAGTGAAATAAAATGCCCTATTATTGGGACTATTTTTTGACCCTCTATTTTATAAACAATATATATGTAATTAGTACTTTGTATGACCTCCATTTGCTCTAATAACTGCTTGGATTCTTCTTGGCATACTTTCTATTAGGTTTTGGCATGTTTCTGCTGCAATCCCATTCCAATCTACCTCTACCCTCTCCTACAGCTTATGTACTCCCCTAGGTGGTGTTGGATGCTCTAGCAAAGCCCTTTTGAGATGCACCCAAAGGTGCTCAATAGGGTTAATGTCAGGGGATTGGGAAGGCCAGACAAGCACTTGGATGTTATTGTATTAGGATGTGGCCCGATAGGGATGCAGCCCAACAAGCCCAATACCATTCCATGCCCAATTAGATAAGACTCCACACATCTGACCCCCTGATTACACTAGTCCATGCCTCCATATATAAAGCTGCCCAGAATACAGAACAACCTAAGAGAGTGGTAGTTCTGCTCTTATTCCTTGTATGATCACTCTTGTGCTCTCATTTCCTCCTGCACTCATGTTTACTCTCCAACAACATCTTATTTCTATAGGTTATAGGGCCCTGGGCTCTAAACTATCCTTAGAAGACAACACAAAGCTCTTGACAGCATAGAACTACTAGTTATATTCAAAGCTCCTATCCCAGCTCATTGACACTCCTATAAATATAGACCCCCTGTCAATATGGTCATTGATCCAAATGATGGACTCATCGACCCTTAGGAACCAGAAGACAACTATGTGGACAGTCCACTTACAACACTGCCTGCTAGCCTGAATCCCTCTTAGGGGCCTCCTGCTCAAGCACCCCCTGCTCCTCATGCTCATGCTCCTCAGGCCCCCACTCCACAGGCTCCTGCACCCTCTTAGGCTTCTCAGGCTCCTTGGGTCTCTTAGCTATCTTATATATCTTGTTGCAGCTTAGGCCCTATAGTGTTGTGAGTGACAATAGCATTGCCCAGTGTAGCTAAGCTTGACACTGCTAGAGTTACTAGGATCAACCAGATGCTTGATAGTAAGAGGAACAACTGGCCTCTCTGGTATGACTCTATAAGAAACATGTTCAAGATGAACAATGTTACTGAGTATACAGAGGGCCAGATTTGCTGCCCAGACCCAGTTGGACAGTTTCAGCAGAATGCATCATGCCCCAAAAAAGGAATTACCCCAGTAGTTTGGTACCACTGTCAGAAAACCATCAGAATTTTATACTTAGCAGAATAAAAAGATCTTGGAACATTTGATGTAAGCAAAACAAACAAAACACACATGTTGCTAAGGCAGATGTTTTGCTAAGCCAAGTAGGAGGCCCAGGGGATAAATGGGTGCCCACAAGGGCATTCCTGGGCATTATTTAAGCCCAGAAAGTATTTAGTGCAGAGGCCCTTGCATGTGTGAGCCTTGAACCAGCAGAAAAAGGGGGCACAAATGCAGGCCCAGGGAAAGCAGCTGAAAGTTGTGAAAGTGCAGGCCTGGGCCCAGTGCTTGATGAGGGATATGCAGCTGGGACCTCTGTAGACAGGTTTGTGCAATTATAAAGACATCTAATGGAGCCAGCTGGTGCAGTGGAAGGGGGTGCGCAGGTAGGGGCAAGCACAGCAGAGTGGATCTGTGGGCTGCTAGGTGCCTGGCCCTTCTGCCTTATCAATAAGAAATTGACTTGTATGATATTTTGTGTCTGCTTCACATGCCCTGACATCAGACTGCTTCACACCACATTTATTATTAATTCTTGTGGCTAACAACTAGTGCAACAGGTAACATTTTTGCTAAAAATAAATAATATATATGTGGCACAAAAAAAAAAGATTGCACCAACATGGAATTAAACCCACAGTCCCAACCCATTTACTGACATAGACAACAATGTAACTACCACTAGGGAAATGCAGGGGTTTTGTAACCCCTAGGGGTTAGAGGTTCCAAGTTCTCCTTTAGAGAACAAGGTATTTAAGCTGTTTTTTCAACAACCAGCAAACCGTAGGAATATTTCTGCAATTTTGTTGCAGTCATGTGAATATTTCTGTGTGATTTGCATTGCTTACAAACCACCACCAACCAGGCAAAATCATGGGAATGTTTCTATGATTTCATTGCAGCCATGGGAATGTTTCCATAAGTTGCATTGTTTGCTTACACAACTACCACAACCAGGCAAAATCATGGGAATGTTTCCATGATTCAATTGCAGCCATGGGAATGTTTCTGCAAGTTGAATTGTTTGCTTACACAACTACTCCAACCAGGCAAAATTGTGGTAATGTTTCTGCGATTTTCGTTGCAGCTGTGGGAATGTTTCTATAAGTTGGGTTTTTTGCTACACAACCACCACAACCAGGCAAAATTGTGGGAATGTTTCCATGATTTCGTTGCAGCTATGGGAATGTTTCTGAAAGTTGCATTGTTTGCTTACACAACCACCACAACCAGGCAAAATTGTGGGAATGTTTCCACAATTTCATTGCAGCTGTGGGAATGTTTCTACAAGTTATGTCATTTTGCTTACACAACCACTACAACCAGGCAAAATTGTGGGAATATTTCTGTGCATTGTATTGTTTGTATCAGTTGTCATCAAAATTATGGTACTACTGTATTTCCCTTATTTTGCTGTGGCTATTAGCTGTTTCTAGGTCATGTAAGTTGTGGCTTTGGCTGCGTTGTATGGGAACTGTGAATGTTGTAAACTGTAATAAATTCTGCCAACTATGACACATCATACAGCAGTAAATGCTACTACTCATTGGTTGGCTTGTGGGAAAACAATGTGATAAGAGTAAACATAAGGTATCAAATGATCACAAACAACATGACCTTATAGTAATCTTGATGGTGTGGGTGAAAAACAAAGCAGAAAGAACAAAGACAGGAAGGCACAAACTTGAAGAAGGAAGAAGGAAAGTTAGGAAATTTAGGAGTGGAGGTAAAACAACACTAGACACAAGTTCTGCATACAATTCTGTCAATCTGTGAATACAAGGTATTGTTTGGAAGTATGATGAAGGCCTATGGCTGCTCAACCTAGATGCAAAGGCATGTCCCTGATATGGGTGCCCATATGTTGTGTAATCTACAGCTCAACACCCACTGTGAGAGGGTGAACAAGAGGGCAAGGTGCTGTTGTCAGAGGGCTGACAAAAGCCAAAAGCACTGCCATGAGAAGGTGTATATGAATTGATGTGTTGCTGTGAAATGTAGAGTGCAAATCAACATGTTGCTGCAAAAGGGAGAGCACAAATTGATGCACCACTACAAGGGAACCTGAATGAGTGCAAATGAGGTTGGGCACAAGGCACCATCATGAGTTGATATGACACAGGATAATTGGCCACCTTGGAAGGCACATTCCCTGAAAATCTTTACCTGGCTACACTAGGACCACTCAGAGAAGGCACTACAAGCAACAAACCAACCACACACCTTGGCCCATACATTTACCATCCTATCCCACCCTTGAGGAGTCATTTCATTTCATTTTTGAGGCCCATACAGAGGGTGTAGTGTCGTTCTGGAAGATATAGTAGTGGGTGTTGTGCAAGCCAATATGAGGCCTCTTGTGGCTATCTGTCACACCCATATCACCCATTGTCATGCATGTCCATGCACTGTAAGCAAGCCTCTAAGTAACTTGTGCCAGTGGATGTTGAATAAAGTTACAGCATCCATGCATGGGGCCCCTAGCCTTCCCAAACCCTTCTCCTCCTCTCCAGGTCTGCCCTCTTGACATGGGTACTGTGCAGCAAGAGTGTGATCCTGGAGAAGAGCACAGCTATCTTGAACTCAGATCCAGATGGCCCTGTACAATAAACACAAGACTTGTGAGTGAAAAACAATGCACCAAAGAGTAAACAAAAGAAAGGGTTTACAAATTTTGGGGTAAATGCCTGGGAACAAGTCCTATCCTTACCAAGAATGTGTCCTTCTGAACAACTAAATAAATAAGTGAAGTTTTAGTAGGTAGTAGGCATGTATCCCATGCTATCCAGCCTAATGACCTGGCAGCAATGTTTGTCTCCTGCCATTTGGCACTTATCTCTTAATAGTTGGTTTTATTAGCTGCTTATTGAGAAATAAATTGCATATAAAAATAAATATTAAAAAATGCATAGGGAAATTTCAGCTCAGATCATGTGTGTTTCAAATAAAAATTAAATTTTAAAGAAAATAAAAGACAAAATAAACAAACATGCAACAAGATGTTTTTGCCATTCTGGCCATACTACTTCTAACAAAAACAAACTGTCTATCCATATGTCTCTGCTTCTATGATCATATCATCACCTCTTTTTTTCTTACACTTGCTCTCCTGCTTATGCCTATAACCTGCTTTTCATTTAATCAATATTGCTTTAGCCTTCAGGTTCTCTATGGTTTCTGTCTGGGTTTCTGTCTGTTTCTTTTGTATGTTAGTTGTATGCTTGGCTGGGTGAGTTTCATCCTTACCTTTTTGAAATTCCCTTTAATCAATGCTAGTGACTGCAGGACTGTCAGCATTTTGTGTCAGCCTCCCTTGACTAGTATTACAATAAAGGAAACCTGTGTTTCTACAATGTCCCCTACTCAGAACACCTGTGGTTTGTATCACTCATATCTGTGGATCATCTATCAATGTTGTGGCTTCCTCTTTCATTGTGGCTAATACTCATATGATATTGCCTACACTGTCCCTGTACATTATATAGTAGTGGACTTGATTGTCCTTGGTGTGGATGTATGCACAGTTGTTATCTTCTTATGCCATCCTGTGTAATATTCCTGCAGGATTGCACATAATTTGGCAATATGTAGACAGTATATACGTGAAATCCCATGTGCAGTTTTACCTTTGCCTTCGTGAAAGCCCACATGGGCCAACTGAATAAAACCTGACATAGCCTGTGAGTGGGCCCACTGAATAAAAGGTGGCATGGTTTATGAGTGGGCCCACCATAAAGATCTACTGGCATATAGGGTCAATACAATATCTAGACAAATGGTTTGAAAGTTTTAGTGCCAAATGCCTTGAAAGTGGCCAAGCATTTTATTAAGAGATGCTGCTAATGGTTTCACTGACTTTGCTGACAAGCTCAAGCTGGCCCACAACAGCCTGAAAGCAATTGGGTGCAAGCACTTGTGTGGGCCCATTTCATGTACTGCGATATTTGCACAACTAGCTCACATTGGCCCATCAAGCACAAAATTAGGTGTCGCACAAGACTGCCATGTGGGCCTTCACAATGTATGGTTAGTGGGGATAGCTGCCGACCAATGGGGCCACATTGGCCTGCAATGCAGATGCCATGGCCTTGACGATGAGACCGAGCTGGCCCACAGCAGCCTGAAAGCTCTTGTGCTCGATGCCCTCCCATGGGCCCATTTCGTTTGCTGTGATATTTGGACTATCAGCTTGCACTGGCCCACAGCAGCCTGAAAGTAATTAGGTGCAAGCACTCATGTGGGCCCATTTCATGCCCTTCGATATCTGCACAACAAGCTCGCATTGGCCCATCAAGCACAAAATTAGGTGCCGCACGAGACTGCCGTGTGGGCCTTCATAATATGCGGTTAGCAGGGATAGCTGCCGACCAATGTGGCCACATTGGCCTGCAATGCAGATGTCATGGCCTTGCCGACGAGACCGAGCTGCCCCATAGCAGCCTGGAAATAATTAGGCGCAAGCACTTGCGTGGGCCCATTTCATGTACTGTGATATTTGCACAACTAGCTCGCATTGGCCCATCAAGCACAAAATTAGGTGCCGCACAAGACTGCCATGTGGGCCTTCACAATGTATGGTTAGCGGGGTGCTGACCAATGTGGCCGCATCGGCCTGCAATGCAGATGCCATGGCCTTGACGATGAGACAGAGCTGGCCCACAGCAGCCTGAAAGCTCTTGTGCTCGATGCCCTCCCATGGGCCCATTTCATTTGCTGTGATATTTGGACTATCAGCTTGCACTGGCCCACAGCAGCCTGAAAGTAATTGGGTGCAAGCACTCATGTGGGCCCATTTCATGTGCTGCGATATT
>Ga0307510_10005392_pt1 | contig 15226 bp, 9 predicted proteins | sample 12_EM_MG_FD_207224 | JGI IMG/M metagenome (GOLD analysis project Ga0307510, IMG submission 207224) | Populus trichocarpa ectomycorrhiza microbial communities from riparian zone in the Pacific Northwest, United States - 12_EM | ecosystem: Host-associated > Plants > Roots > Unclassified | place...
ATCCATTAATTAATCTACTAGAAATCTGAATTTGGTGCAAGCCAAAATGCTTGGCGATAGCGTATGAGACAGTAGACGCATACCCACAACCAAGGAACTTGGAAAAACTCTTGAAAGTAATATAACGATATTTAACTAATGTATAATCATAACAATTCTTCAAAAATTATGTGCTGAGAATACTCTTTTTTTTTTTATTGGAAAAAAAAGACAAGAAAAATCATCGGAGGATGCTTGTATTGATCTTATCAATGTACTTCGGAGATTCTGTCTTAAATTTTATACCCACAAAAAAAAAAAAAAAAAACACCCTGGGGCGTGATATAAAAAAATAAAATTCTGGTGAGTGCCAGGTCAGTTAATAGGGAAGTAGCAACTAACTAGGGTATCCCACGGTAGACAAAAACCAATGGACTGGGTAAAGAAAAACACGTGGGCGTTAGCTCGTCGTAACACCAATTAAATGAGAGCCTTTAGCCCCCATTGTCTGGACTGGGCCAGCACTGGTCAAAGAGTTGCATGTGTAGCTCCGGCTTATTTATTTTTATATTTCAAAAATATTTTTAAAAAATTAATTTTTTTATAATTAATATTTTTTACGTTTTTATATTATTTTTACGTGTTAATATTAAAAATAATTTTTTAAAAAATAAAAAATATATTGTTTTAATGCATTTCCAAACAGAAAAAACTTTAAAAAACAATCTTTATTACACTTCCAAATATACACAACAATAAGATAAAAACATCCCCTTGAAGGGAGGTGGTAGCTAGCAGCTAATAACCAGCAGGGGGCTTGTTTCTTATGGCCTTATCTCATATTTAGAGAAGATGCAGAGAAACTTTCACATGAACACGCACCTGAATCACTTGACATTTTATGGAGGGAGTCTCAGTGTCTGACCTGAGGCTGAGGATACTCTTGCTATTAACACTAAAAAAGAAAATCCAGATCAAAGATAACCAAAATATCTGAATAACTAAACTTAGATGTCTGAAGTGATTGCCGCATGCTCAGAATTGCATAGCTTCTCGCAAAGTATCTTTCATATTTTATATAAAGGTGATTGCATTGCTTATTTTTTATTTAAAAATATATTAAAATAATATTTTTTTTATTTTTAAAAAATTATTTTTGATATTAACACACCAAATGATTAAAAAATATTAATTTAAATTAAAAAAAATAAAAAAATAATTTTTTTCAAAATAGCATAAGGCAAAGAGTTGAAGCACTTTTTTTTTTATATATATGGTTGAGGTGGTGAACACGATCACCCCGCTGCAAGTGGTGGTGCTCCTAAAAGTCATGTCAAAAAAAGTGCAAGTGCTTTATCACACTGCAATTATTTATTTATTTCTGGAGGGGAGGTAGCGGGGGAGAATTTTGCAATAGCGTCCCCCACACAACACATCAATACCCAAAAAAATCAAGAAAAGTGGACCTCTACTATCTGTGATCATTACACTATTCGGGCCGGCCCATTATCCCTCTTTATCAAACTTGTCCCATCCTCCGATTTAGCTCGTGTAAAGCACTGCCCATTGATTTTGTGGCCTGTCCGTGATTTTGGCTGTGATAGAGTCGTGTGGTGGCGCGTGAAACACGATGCTAGACACGCTTTTCCCTTGACGGGTTTTTGTTCTTGGGAAAACGACGGGCATTAAACAAGTGGACCTCTTGAAGGGGAATGGGAGCTTTATCATATGCTCCCTTTTCAACTCCCTACCACAAAATGTTTGACGTGACATTTATGTAACTCATACCTTCCTTGACGTGATAGAAAAAGATGAAACATAAAACGAAAATTATTAGTTCATAATTCCATCACTCTGGAAATTTAATGAAAGTTATTGTGCCTCTCTAGCACTGCCAGTAGTAATTTGTAATGTGCCTCAGCATGGATAAACCTACCCAATTTGCTCCTAAAGCATTGCCTAGATTAGGAAATGCGTCTCGTGCAAGAAGTTTCGGTTCCCTGCTACTCTCTAGATCCATTCATTTAACAAATTCTGAATCAAAAACTGGATCAAAATCTTATTGCCTTTTTGTGAGAGCACAGGTAGCCATATTAGGTTTTTTCCTGAAATATGAAAGGGGAAAAAGCTTTATATCGAGGAGCAACCCGGCATGGTCTATGGTTCTGTCTCTGTGGTGATATTTTCTCTCGGCTCCACCTCCACTAACCGATGTAGATGCCCAACTGGTCTTTTCAGCCTCCAGGTTTTCCATCTTGTGGATAGGGCCAACTTTCTTGAAGGGTGTTTACTTTTTCCTGTGAAGTTTCTCTTATTCAATCAAATTCAATGAAATATCCCATCCTTGTTGATGAACCATCATGTCTCATCAAGAACTACCACTAGAAATATAATGTTGCCCCCACGTTATATTATTCAGGCCCCAATTTGCTTGTCTGTGCAATTTCGCAGAGAATTGGTTAAAAAATAACATTATAATTACAAGTAATACTAAAAGTGGTGGGGTTTTCACTATAGCCCCGCATATTGTTTTTATATATATATTATCATTTTTTTTCATACCAATCAAAACAAAAAAATAGGGATAAAAAAGGTAAAACATGGAAAAATAGCATGTCTAATCTAGAATTCATGATAAAAAATATTCTAGTCCATTTATTTTGTTTCCTTCTTTAATCATAGTCCTTTGACTTTTTAAATATTTTGTTTTGATTCAAAACTTTATTTTTTTTATTTTTTTCCTCGTCTTGAGAGAAGAGAGAGAAACTCATCCAAAAATTAAAAAAAAAAAAGAAAAAAGCATCGATTGACCATGTTCTAACATTAAAAAAAATCAATATTTGTGTCAACAAGTTTTATTTAATGAAAAGAGTCTTATTAAAGTGTTTTTTGAACCTTCATCATGGTTGAGAGAAGAATTCCTCCTAATTTGATTTTGTATTTTTAGATTTGATTTTTTAGGCTGGTTAATTGGTCTATTGAGGTTTTAAGGTTTTTTTTTTTGTGAAAATAAAATGAAAAATAGATTTTTTGATAAAAAAACACCTGTCTAATTTTCTAACCATCTCTCTGATGGTCAAAAACTAGATAGACAAATGATGCATCGTCTATGTTATTTATTTATTTTTTTAAAAAAATTAGGGTGAACTCTTTGCCTAGACAAGAGAAAAAGAAAAACCTATAAGAATAGGCCTCTTCTTGCAGGCTTTCACGCATGAACTTTTTTTGGTTGGGTCAGACACCTTGGTCTGGGGTATTTGATTTTAACTTAAATTACTTAAAATAAGTGTTTTTTAATCAGATTTTTTAATAAAGTATCACTTAATTTTTTCTTGGTTTTTTAATAAGATTGTAATAATTGTTTTTATATAATATTAGTAGGGCTTCTTTTATGCAAACCTACATAATTGTTTCCTTTATTTTTATTCAATAACATCCCTTTACGTATTTATTTTTGTTATTCTATAATTAAATGAATAATTAATTTCAAGAAATAAAATTATTAGACCTATCTAGGTCTATAATCCATAATACAAGATTAAATATTTGAGTCTCTATCTTTTAATTTTTTGGTTTAATCTTTAGTTGGCAACATTTTATTTATTTATTAATACATATGATTCTCAATTTATTTAATTAAATGTGTACATTAGTTTTACTATTTAAATTAAAAAACAAATCTCTTGATATAAAAAAACATGATATTTTTTTTGACATTAAAATACTATTTGATCCTATCCGTAACATAACATGAGTCAACTTGCATGTCCAAGTTGATTCTTGAAAATTTACTTAAATAAAAAAATATTAATAATGCTTGCTTGTTCATTTTTTTGAAGTTAAAAATTTTTTTACTTCAACCTGAGGCAAAACACGTGCAGTTTTGTGGTTATCATCTATTGCTAGTGACTTGAAAGAAAATATTTGGGGTTGCAAGGCATGTACTCGAACATGTGACCTACGTTGGTGGCACGACAATTGTACTGAGAGGCTAAAAACCCAACCTACAATTAGAAAACCTACCTACAGAACTGTTACTTTAACCCTATGCGCGAGCCTATTTATACGAGGTAGACTGGAAGGAAAGGACATTGCAGAAGTAGACGTGATATGAAGACATGAGAAATCAGGAGCCTCGTGCAAGCTCTTCATGTGCAGCTTGTAAGTTCTTGAAAAGAAGATGCACTCCCAATTGCATATTTGCTCCATATTTTCGCTCAGATGAACCTAAAAAGTTTGCCAGAGTACACAAGGTTTTTGGTGCAAGCAATGTGAGCAAGATACTGATTGAAGTGCCCGAAGAGCAACGTGAAGACACGGTGAATTCTCTAGCTTATGAGGCTGAGGCAAGGCTTACAGACCCTGTCTACGGTTGCATTGGTGCTATAGCTCTGTTGCAAAGAAAAATGGTTGAGCTACAAGTTGATCTTGCCATTGCTAGAGCTCGTCTAGCTCGGTATGCTGCCAATTCTCCTCCTATCTTGAATGATCATGGTAGCATGATACCAACCTTGGCTGAATTCCCTGCTTGTGGTGGATTGGTTGACAGTTCTAACCAGAGTTCATCCGATACCATGAATGATTTCAGCCAATTCCCATTTATATCTTAATAGATTATTCTGTTTTTCGCTCTCCTATTGTTCATGTATTGTAAATTTGAAGAACTTGCGTTTCAGGTTAAGTTCCCAATCAAGAATTCAGATTTCTTTGAATTGTTGGAACCGTGGATGGTAATTGAACTGAATGCTGGTGGTACTCTCTTATGTACTGCTTAATTAGTTTCTGCTGATTATTCGATTAATTTCAGAAAAAACCCAACCAAATCGAACCATGAATAACATCCCCGTATGCCCTGGCTATCCTGCTGTCATCGTTTCTCCGTTGGACTGGATATCACGGACCATTGAGCATGATGAGACCAGATAGCAGGGGCTACAATGGGTAGCAGGGACTATTGAGCAATCCTCGGCATATGATCAGACTGGATAGCAGAGACTATTGAGCCGTCGTAGTGTACTGAGTTGATCGGTACAGTGACTAGAATTTCCATCAAGAGCCAACAGTGTCGCGCATTAAAGCATCATGGAAAGCCTCCTGTAATCAGCCAGCCCGAGCATTGGCTAATGATGCAACCAACCCCACAACATGCCCATCCACTATAGTTGGTGCAATGCGAATCCAAAGCTTAACGTTGAGGCTTTGAAGGGAAGTGAGTTCATACACACTAACAGCACTTCCCCTCAGCCAGAATCGGGAGGACCCCACCCAGCTTCCAAAAGCTTTCTAGTTTTCCGATTTTTAATAAGAAAAGATTAAAAAATGTATGCATTTATTTTTTTCATAAATGATTACAATTATTTTTCACAAAAATATCGAAAGTATAATTTATAATATTCATCTTAATATTTTATATTCATGATGATTGTAGAAAATTAATATTATTTCATTAAAATTAAAAATTATCATAGAAAAATTACATTTTGTTAGTTTAAAAAAATGATTTTTTATATATTAAATCTATAATAAAAACTAAATTTATCACACCGGCTAAATATAAAAATGTAAAAAAAAAATTAATATTTTACATTTCTAAAAAATACATGTATATATAAAAAAATTGTATTGTTCGTTTTTTTTATTTAAAAAACTTGTAAGAAAAATACTATAAAAAGCTCCTAAAATGTGTTTTCCAATTTAAAAAATTAAAATACTATTTAAAAAAAATAAATGAAAAAATATTACATTTGAACAAGAATTTTTTTCTCACTTAATTTTCCAAAAAACATAAAGTATTACTTTGTTTTTTAGAAAGTCCATAAATAACTTCACAGAACAATTTGATCATATGAGTGGGCATGTAAGTTACCTTGTTTCAGTGTTTGCAAACCTATTCACAGAGGCCACAGCCAAAGCTTCCACAGAAATTCAATTTCCACATCATTCATAAAATCTAACCAAGTTTGATAATAGTAAAGATATGAACAGTAATAGGTAATCATTCATTGCCCTTTTTATCCTCTGGTGTCCCATGAACATCATTTGCAAGAGAGACAAGCTCAATCAGCACGGAGTGCCTTTGCTGAGATACAAGCTGATCATATATTTATCACTGAATGGAGAATACGATGCTTAAGAATGTAAGGAGATGACACAGGTTGCAGTTTGGAAGATTACAAAGTACAGAAAATCTTCAGCATAACAACTTATGATGCATGCAGAATAATGTTACAGCCATGAATACGGCAGAGGTTGGTCATAATCATTCTTTAAAAGCTTCAAAGTTGAATCAGTTGAAGATGTGACAGACTCGGGATGATGTGGTCGAGGACTTCCACTCTTCAGCTAGAGATCAAAGGAGGGCTTTCATGGAGATTTACACACTGGAGTCCCCTTTTGAAAATTAGATTTTTGAGCAATATCAACTACAACTTCTTCCCTGTTCAAAGTGTCCAAAAATCATTTAAATCCCAACCGGAATACAATTTAAAGTCTAGAACCAACATTGACACAGTAAGAGGATATCAAGCCAGGATTGTGAACCCAGTTATTATATATACAGAAGAAACAATTTTTGTGATACATGCGTGCATGCCCAAGCACATGCATGTGTCTGAGTGTCGCTATGAGAGGGAGACAGATCCAATGCTCAAACAAAACCCATCTTAACCACAATTCTGTACCAAATCCAATCTGATTAAAGCTAATGTCTTAGCTCTATTTAATCAAATATGATAAAGTTGTATATCAATAAATAATCACGTGCATGCATGAACAGAGTACTTCAAATTTTTCCATCGAAAAAGTAAGAAATACATAATGGTTCATGTGTATGCATGAACAGCGTACTTCAAATTTCATAGTTGGAGATCAAATGCTTGATCTGGACTTTCTTCAGTTACACAACATGAGTACACAGAGAGCCAAGAGTTGAACAACAGTTTCTGATTCTGAATGATGAAACGAGAACATTGTGATTGCAGGAAGAGGTGAGGCAAAATTCAAGATTGGCATAGAAACTCACAGGTATGAAACATTGCCCATTACGATCACCAGCACGGACACCAAACACATCGGTCAAATTTGAGTCTTCTAAGCTCATCAACAACTTCAAATGGTATTAGTAGCTCATCAAACTAACCAGAGCAATGAATCAATATTTTGCAGGACAGGAGCACGGAGTAAATTGTGAAGCCGTTGTTTAAAAAACATTAGAGCATTTCTTGCAACAAAGATCCCACTCAGGCAGGTTTCGCAATGGGACAGATTAAAAGACTAGTGGAAGTCCAATTTTACAGATTCAGCAGTTTGCACCTTCATCCCAAAGGGAACTCTTTCTGTTAATATTAAGCCCATTCAGACGTACAACCAAGTCACCTATAACATGTTGTCTGAATCTAATTCATGTCCAATGTGTTTGGCATTGTGTTTCTGTAGCGTTTTTGAAAAAAAATGATTTTTTTTTCTTTACTTCAAATTAATATTTTTTGATGTTTTCAGATTATTTTGATATGCTGATATTAAAAATAATTTTACAAAAATAAAAAAATATTATTTTAATATATTTTGAAATGAAAAACATTTTAAAAAGCATCCGCTGCCACGTTACGAAACATACTTAGTTACCAAACATACTAGTGACCACCCCCAAACACACATTAGCTGAGTTACTGAGCCTGAGCCTGATTTGAGTCAAATGACTAAGTTTGACCACCCTTAAACCCACATTAGATGACTTAAACTCCTCTACCCTTGATTGTTGGGGAAAATCCATGAATCACAAATTTCAGTGTGAACTACAAATTTACCAAAATAGTTAACTGAAGAGAATCGGTCCTGAATATCCACATCCCTTGCTCTCCTAAACATACGATGGGCAGAATTACAAAGATTTGACATGAAAGTTATTTCTAACTCCCAAATTACTCTTATTTCCTCAATTCACTTCACCTAGCAACTAAGAAGTACAACCATCGGCAATTCATTAAGTAACCATTTTATCTGCGGCCCCTCACTAATATGTTCAAATGCAAACTATCCAGTTTTTACACTCTAATGGTTGGCCATAAAGGCAAGGGTGCAGGGCTCTCCTGAAAATGAGAAAATCTTTGCACCGCTAAAAGACTTTTGACACAGAACCACAAGCGAGACTGATACACTAGACCTGTAGCACAACTCCAATACATGCAAATGGAAGAATTTAAGCCACGAAAAAAAAAAATCAAGCAATCACATTAGCAACAACCCAAGATGAGAAAACTCAATATCAGCGAACCCCAGATCAAGAAAAGATAAACAACTTCCAAGATTTCATTGAACAAACCTGAACTGGAAGCAAATTTATCGCGGCTGAAAGACTTCTTTTTGAGCTCCAATTGAGCATCAACAAACAAATTCATTCTTTCAAACTCAACTTCTTTAGTAAACTCCATTCTCTGTTTCTCCAACTCTATCATTTGCTGCTGTTTCGAACTCTCAATTCTCTCATATATCTCTCCAAACTTCAATATCGCTCTCGCTAATTCCCTACACGCAGCCCCATCAGATAAATCTACATCCTCCATTCTATGCCGTTTCTTTTTCACTCTCTCATCAAACCACGCCATATCGTCGTCGTCAGAAGAGCTCTCCCCACAACTTGCCAAGCCTGGATAAACATCATTTTGAGGCTTTGTCTTTGACTTCACCGTGAAAGTAACGGAGGTAGGTTTCTTGAAAGTGTTAGTAGCGTTACTGTTAGTGCCGAGGAGAGAATCGAGACGATAATAAAACGGCCAAGTCGACGGAGGGGGCTTGGATTTTTCGATCTTGTATTTTTTCTTCAACGTGTCGATTCGGTTTTTACACTGGATGTCGGTCTTTCTAGGTTTGACGCCGTTTTGACGGTTGTTGACGGCGTCAGCGACTTCTTTCCAGTCTTTTTGACGGAGGTTACCTCTGTTAAGATTTATGTAACGGTCACCCCAGGCTTCGACTAGTGTCCCAGTGGCGCCATCGCTCCAACAATCTTCGCGGCCACCGTGGTGAGGCCGGGTTATGGCGGCGGAGGGGCTGGGGTCCATGGTAGGGAGTGGTGGTTTTGGGTGCTAAAGTGCTCCGGAGGGGGAGGGGAGTGTAGGGTAATAAGAGAAAAGAAGGAATTGTAGGATTGGAAGGAGAAAGGAAAGAGGATATGGATGAGGGTGATGGCCGTGCATTGTGACCGGCGGTGACGTCAGCTCCCGTAATGGGGTTGGACGGGAAATGTTTTTGTTTTTGGACATCAATAATTGGATTGTTAATATTATTATTATTATTATCAGACTATTACATCTGCACATAGGTTTGCATTGTTGGAAGTGGAAACTTGTAAAGATGTTCGGTAGTGGTTTTGGTTCGAGCTTTTTTGGGCCTTGATGATGTAAGATGTTAAGAGTTTTGGGTAATGTAGCCATTCGAGAAAGATGATTTTAGGAGTAGGGGCTGGGCCTTGAGGCTTACCATCTTTTCAAGACCATGGCGGTTGATTCTCCCGTTTCATTTGAAGAGAAAGATTACCACCAAAATATTCTGGTTGATATTTGCGAGCTGCGACCGTCAAATTTCATACATGATTGAGGTGGAATAATCGCAATTCGCAGCGATGTTCAATAGCCACCGCTAGTAGATCTCATAATAAACTATTCTCTTGGGTGGTTCGATTTGATTTCTCCATATATACCAAGTGCCAGAATTGTTTGATCATGGACAGATCGCAGTTGGGCCATAAAAGAGATTTCGGTCTGTCTGTCAAACCTGTCTTAACTCGGAGTCAATGGCCTGAGCAAAACTGGTAGTGGTGGGTTCATTTTATAGTGGCAAGATGTTGTAAACCCAGGGATAATCTGAGGTGTGAAAAATAAACCAACAACAGTCGAAAAGCAATAGATAGCTGTCCGTGGATTTTAGGAAACAAGCTCAGAAAGACGTTATCCAAGATGGACGGGTCACTCATCTATGCTAAGTTTTTTGCTTTCCTCTTTTCAAACAACTCGTCACATATGTTGTTCTGCTCGATTATGAGTTGGATTAAAAAAATTTATATATTTTTAAATAAAAATTATTTTAAAAATTATTTTGCATTTTAATAACAAACATACGCCTTAAAAAGCTAATCAAATGCATTTTTCTTAAAGAAAACATCATTATATATTTGTCGTAGCACATGTATCATGTATTTGAAAGGTTGACCTTTTGATTAAAAAAATATTTTTTTTTTCTGTTTTTTTTTTTAATTTAGATTTTAAAATCAGAATTTTAAAAAAATATTAAATTGTTATAAATACGTTGGACTGATGTGAGAGATTCGTTCTAAGTTAGTGTAAAAAACACTAATCTCAATTATATACAAACCACTTTGGGAATATTGTCGAACTAAGGATGTCTCTCAAGAACTTTGAGGATATAAAAATTTGAAATTACGTCAAAAACAGAACTACAATTAAGCCAAATAATATTGTTTTCAAGTATAATATTAATTATTATATCTATGATCCCTCCACACCTTGTATATAATCCTGCTTAATTACCTGCTCAACTGGGTTAAAAATTTACACAAATTCGGGTAACCTTTTCCTTTTCTTCCCCGCACCCTGACATCATGCTGTGTCTTTTATGGCAGACAATTAGAAACAGTAGTTTTTCTAGTGTAACGACATTATGATTAAATTATAGAATCTTTTTTCTCGAGTATATCTTGTCGATATATGCTTTTGTGAAAAGACGTGTGTTGGGTTCAATCACAAACCCAGCTGGCAAAAAGGAAACAGACGAAAGTTGATCAGGATCAAGAAATAAGCATAAGCATGCAGATCATGCAAATCCAAAAAAAAAAAGAAAAAAGAAGAAGAAGAAGAAGAAGAAAGATTGAGCCTCATATTTAATGCTCTTATCTAATCAAATGTGTTTCTTAAAACATTAATTTGTATAACTTTAGAGATTTGCAACATCTTTGGTCCCATAGGCCCTTGGTTTTGACCTAAAATAATACCCCATCCTATCTAGCCTCGAAATAATTTATTTTTATTTTTTTTCCTTTACATTGATATGATCATCCTTGTACAATTCCTTGCATGCAAGATATTCTCCTCGTTACCTCTCTCCAAAGTTTCTGCAAAGAAGTTAAATATGTGCGGTGATAGGTGAGGATAGGACAAAGGAATCTCTAGTTATGTCATGCATACTGTCACTGTCACTCAACTAAATGCCTTCTTGTTTTTGTTTGCAGATGCCCAGCTACCCAACACACTTTATAGATTTACAAAGACAGCTAGGAATATATTCTGTTAGCATCTCCAATGTATTTTAACTTCTTTAATTTTTCTTAACTCGGTATATTCTGATAAACTTCAGTTCATCTAAGTGCTGACGTTGTCCCCTGAAATGGGCATTCGGTTAATTAACCGATAGTGCCTCTTGGTTTTCATCTGAACGTTAAGGGTTTAATTTCTTTTATATATATATATAAAAGATTTGCAGTAGCTACTTTGTGCTGCATCAAGCAGCAAGCAGTGGGTACGAACTAGTTGGCGGTGAAAATAAAAAAAACACCCACAACTTTCAGTTTCAAATAGTTGAGAGATATAGTTTAATTACTCAGATCCTAAGTTTGTTTTCTGAAAGTTACTAGTTTGAGTGTCATAAACTTCAATGCTACTAGAGGTTTACATGATCATTAACTTTAGAATATCAGAGAATTAATCGATATATGTAAGTTGATTCGGAATCCACAATTACTAAAAATAAAAAAAAAATAGTGGTCAATTTAGTCTCCTCCCCTTCTAATCACCAGCACCATCATATCGATTTTTGGCTAAAAAGAAAAAAAAAAAAAAACTCTAACGTACACCCTTAAACATTTCAAAATTTATTTATGTGATCAAAACGTGGCAAGCCACATGCATCTCGCTCCTTTTTTGAAACCACATAAACTGACTTTGTAACAAGCACCTTTTGTCCTTGTCCCATATCGCTGGCTTTAGCAACTGATCGAATCCTCGGCATTCTTAACTATACAATTATAAGCCAATAATATTCTTTCAAACTCAACGTTGTAGATTGTACACGTGTCAGCGTCAGATCACATATAAAACTTGGAACAGAAGTCACCGAGAATTTTATCACGGTTCATCGGATCTTCATGGAAGTACAATACTACTTTTGGTATTCAAAGGTTTGAAATCAATGGCACGGCGCTGTCGTCTAGCAATCAGGATGTATATGTATATGTATATGTATATATATACAGAGAAGTAGCGCATACTGATTGACTCAATGATATAAATGTGGACGCAGACCTCCCAAACTAACGTACGTAGCTTAATTTGTAATACTTGGGGCCGTTGTTGTTTTTCTATTTTCTATGGCTTTTTTTATCCCCTTTTTTATTCATATTGCAGAATACTAGCTAGCTAGGCAAAAGACAAGATGCCCAAGGAAACATGGAAACTATAATTCGAATTTAATTCTTTAATTTATATGTAAATATATTAATCCTTTAACCTGTAACCCCTTTAACCTAAAACCAAACAAACCTAAATAAATGGGGTCCTTGTCGTGAATTTTCAATTATAGCCTCTTTTACTCGCGTTTTGTTTGCTCATATGTGTGTGTAGTTGATGGTGAAGTGCTATATATGAAGCGGTTTTCCAAAAGATCCTTACAACATCGGCAGGCCGGAAAAATTATCATAAGCGAGGCACGATAACAGTTAACACTTATAAACCACAGCTAAAAATTTTTATTAGCTGAAAATTAAAAAGCAGCTTTCGTTCATCAAAAAATAGAAAAATAAAAGGCAGCTTTCGTATTTCAGCGATGTGCATCTTTTCTGATCACCTGAAAACCTAATATCTAGGGATTATTTATAAAATTCTCTTAACAAAATAAATAGATATAGCTTGTAAGAGGGAAATAATGATATATAGTCCATATCTACCATGGGAATAAAGGAAGCTTGAGGGTGCCCTCTTTGGCTAGCACTAGCAGAAAATCTGCATGGCCTGTCCAGAAAAGAAAATTTTTCGACATTGTTTTCTTAGCCAATGCCACAAATCTTCTAGACAATACGTCCTCCACGGTCCAACATAAGGGAGTCAAATTTGCAAAAGCATACCTGTAATTGGTTTGGGGAATCTATCTACAAGGTTAAATTAGCTGCTGGGTTCTCAAAAGAATATCGAATAATTATAAGTATCAGCAGTAGCCTTGACTAGATATTGGTGATGTATAGTTGTTGGTTGTTATGATACCTGCGGCAATAATAATGAATAATATAAAAGAGATAGATAAAAAAAAATACAGAGATTTAACATGGTTTGATAACATGCCTAGATTTTCATAAATGAGAGAAGCTATAGATTTTCATAAATGAGGAACTGTATTTTCATTAACTGTCTATAAAATTAGAATTACATAAAGTGTATATATTTATAGTAAATCCTAATTAATATATAAGAGATATTAGTAAATTTTAATAATACCCTTTTATCCCCACACCCTTAATCTATCATAATTCCTAGCAATAAAACAGTAAATTACATCCCAGAATCTTGACTGCTTTATCTGTATACATGTTCCACTCAATATCTTCCTCGTTTCGGTAGGAATCAACTTAGTTAAATATACCAGGAAAGAACCGATAGATTAGGTCCATTCACATGCTCATTTGCCGTGAACGTGCATGTACTGTGCATATGGTCTATGATACATTTTCTTTTTAGCCCACGTAAAAGGACTCAAACCGAGTAAAGAAAGGAAGAAAAAAAAACAAAGAAAGAAAGAAAGAAAGAATTAGAACGGGATTAGCATTTAGCAAGCATATACACAGACACGTATCGCTAAGTGTTAGCTGGTATCCTAGATTTTGCTTTTGTCTCGTTATTTATGATCTAGGTTAGGACAATAAAAAAGGAAGGATGGGACATACTTTAGATATTATTCTTTCCGTAGGTGAAAATAAAGTGGAAGAAAATTTATATAGTTATCAACATGTCCAAGTGTATTGCTTAGTCATAGGCGTCCGAAATGCTTTAATCACCGTTAGAGACATTTGGGGTCCGCGGCCCCGACAGAAACCAGTGTGCCTCGCATATATTGCTTCTTGATGCCCTCTCTCAACTATCTAGTACCATTATTTATTTATTTTTCGAGAAACTATAGTGCCATTATATTGCAGGCTAGCAAGATATGAGGTCCAATAATTCAATTATCTTGTAGCTGGCCCCTATCAATTAACAATAGGCCATGGTGTATGTAGCGTGGGTAGAGTTAATTGAATTTGTGAGTAATTCAGACCACAAGAGCTAGCTTGCCTAGTATAATCTCTTGAGATTTATGTATTAGTTTAAGTTTGAGATGATTATTGAGATGGTATTGGAGTCTTGTTAATAAAGTGATCATAAATTTATATTTTATCGTGTCTTCGTTTTATTTAATAAAATCTAAATATAAGATAGTGTGAGTCCGTATAAGTTTTAAGTTCGAAATTTTTTTACTTAAAATAATTAATGTATTAAAAAATAATATAAATTATATTTTGAGATCTTATCTAATAGTTTGAGATGGTTCTTTAATATATATAATTATTTTAATTACTTAGAGATTAATTATTCCAAACTATGTGATTATTGTATGGCTTGCCAGTTGATACAAAAGCTCAAATGACAAGGTTGATACAATCTTCATACTCAACTCTCTGATTTTTTACAGCTTCGAAATTCTGGAATTTAATTTTAATTATGATTCCAATCCCTTTAATTTGAATAACGGATGATCAATTTAAATACTGGCTTGACAGTACGTTGATACAAATGTTTGCGTGTTGCATAAAACACTGATTAATACCATCACACATGCATTCACACATGTTTTGCTTTGTATACAACCGTACGTGAGCTTTACTAACTTTTGCTGTTAAAAATAATAAATTTACCATAACTCTTCAAGGATGGGTTCAGGTGATGGATAGAGGGTTAATTTAAATATTAAAATTATTTTTTTATCCAATTAATCTTATTCATAGAGATATTCTCAGCAGAAATTCTAATACTAATACTAAGTTGAGAATAATTAAAAAGATTAACATATTGATTAGCCAACCCTTTTATATATATATATATATATATATATATATAATAATAGTGTAGAGGTAGATTATTACACAAGAATATGACTATAATATTTTTTATATACAATAATTTCTATATAAATACATTATATAATACAATGTGCA